>Ga0116178_10003531_pt1 | contig 11830 bp, 10 predicted proteins | sample AD_STIC12_MetaG_FD_89880 | JGI IMG/M metagenome (GOLD analysis project Ga0116178, IMG submission 89880) | Active sludge microbial communities of municipal wastewater-treating anaerobic digesters from USA - AD_STIC12_MetaG | ecosystem: Engineered > Bioreactor > Anaerobic > Digestate | place: USA... | reverse complement strand
TTCTGCAGGTGGGGCGATTGCAAAAATCCGTACCGGGGATATTGTCCGCTTAAATGCGACCGTGGGCATGGTGAACGTGCTTGTGGATGAAGATGAGTGGGCTGAGCGTGAAGTTGAAGCGCTTTCAGATACCAAGCGTCACCACAATGCGCATGATTTAGGGCGTGAGTTGTTTGGTGGCATGCGTAAGAATGTGTTGTCAGCTGAAGAAGGCGCCATCACTTGGCTTTGATGTTTTTGAAATCACGCGATAACTGCGTTGCGCTCACTTGCCGTACTCATCGTACTGTCTGCGTTTGCGCGCCTTGTTCTCACGCAATTTGAAAAACATCTTGTTACTGCTCAAGTGCCTTGCCTTGTGATTTTGAAACGGCGCGTTTAAGTATAATTACGACGAAAACAAAGCAAAATTGCAAACTTAATATTCCCTCGCCCTTTGGGAGAGGGCTAGGGTGAGGGTAAAATCTCACTTATTAAAAAATTTAAAATATTTTTCATCAATAGGTAAAAACCATGAATACATTAGATTTAGCAAAAGAAGGCCCCGTCATTCCAGTGATTGTGATTAACAAGGTTGAAGATGCTGTGCCGATGGCTGAGGCATTGCTAGAAGGCGGCATTCGCGTGCTGGAAGTGACTTTGCGCTCATCCTGTGCTTTGCAGGCAATGGAACAAATCGCCAAGCACGTGCCAGATGCGATTATGGGTTCAGGTACTGTACGTAATTTAAAAGACGCGCAAGCTTCATTAGATGTGGGCTGTAAATTCGCGGTAAGCCCGGGCTACACCACAGAGCTGGGCCAATTTGCCCGCAAAATCGGCTTGTCATTATTGCCAGGCGTTTCAACTGGCTCTGAAATTATGACCGCCAATGCAGACGATTATTATTTCCTGAAATTATTCCCGGCAGTGGCTGTAGGGGGCATTAACCTACTTAAAGGCTTTGCTGGCCCATTTGGTGATGTGAAATTTTGCCCTACTGGCGGGGTTACAGTCGAATCTGCACCGCAATTTTTAAGCTTGCCAAATGTTGTGGTTTGCGGTGGCACATGGCTCACGCCAGCCGATGCAGTGGCACGTAAAGATTGGGCACATATTACAAAATTAGCTAAGGAAGCAAGCGCGATTAAGGCTGCGTAGAAATTTACGTGAACACGCTAAAAAATGCGTAATCGTGTAAGGGCTTGGCATTTGCTTAGCCCTTTTTTCATGATAAATTTTTGTGCAAACAATATGCAAAAATTCTAATTACCAAGGCCTAATTTCCCCCGAGAAAAAATATATGCTCTGGAAGCCTTTATTTATAAGGCTTCCAGAGCATCTAAAAAGGTTGTGAATAAAATGAATGCTAGAAACAGCATTTTTTAATACATTATTTAGGAATCACGCTTGAAAATAGATTTAAAAAAATATAAATCCATTGTGTTTGATTGTGATGGTGTTGTGCTTGATTCAAATGTGGTGAAAACCGAAGCCTACTTTCGCACCGCTAAAAACTTGGGTGCAACAGACGCACAAGCGCAGGCGCTGGTGGAGTATCATGTAGAATTAGGCGGAATTTCACGTTACCACAAGTTTGAGTGGTATTTGCATGAGGTGTTAAATCAGCCTGTGACTGAACAAGCGGTTCAAGCGTTATTGGACGAATTTGCGCGCGAATTAGAAGTTGGTTTGATGGAATGTGCTGTGGCAGAGGGGTTAGAGGATTTGCGAAGTGCAACGCCAAAAGCCAACTGGATGATACTTTCAGGTGGTGACCAGCAAGAGATTCGTGCGTTATTTGCCAAACGCGATTTAGCCAAATATTTTGATGGTGGATTATTTGGCAGCCCGGATAACAAAGATACCGTGCTAGCACGCGAAATAGCCTCAGGTAATTTGCAGTTTCCAGCACTTTTTATTGGCGACAGCAAATATGATTTTGAGGCCGCCACCCGCGCAGGATTAGACTTTGTGTTCTTGAGTGATTGGACTGAAGTGGCTGATTGGAAAACTTATTGTGCTGAAAATAATATCGTTGTGCATAATTCGATTGTGCAATTATGCTAAAGAGCGCTGGTGATTAATTTTCTGATTTGGAACATGAAATAATGTCAAATTTTTTTCAACCTCAACAATTATCCGTGGTCGTGCCGGTTCGCAATGAACAAGACAATGTGGAAAGTTTGATTGCGGAAATTCAGGCTGCACTGCAGCCAGTCATTCAGCACGAGATTATTTATATTGACGACGGCAGTACAGACGACACGTATGCAAAATTGAAAGCATTGCAGCGCCAATATTCGCAGTTAAGAATCGTGCGTCACGCGAAAAGCTGTGGCCAAAGTACTGCAGTAAGAACGGGTGTGAAATTTGCCAAGTTTGATTGGATTGCAACTTTGGATGGTGATGGGCAGAATAATCCCGCGGATATTCCAAAGCTACTGTCTGCGCTAACCGAAGGGGTCGAACTGGTGGGTGGGAACAGGCGACAAAGTCGGCGTGATACTTGGATTAAGCGCGTGTCTTCAGTGATTGCCAACACCGTACGCGCTAACATGCTCAAAGATGACACACCTGATACTGGCTGTGGCTTGAAGTTGTTCTCGCGTGCAGCGTTTTTAGATTTACCCTATTTTGACCATATGCACCGTTTTTTACCGGCTTTAATTAAGCGCCGTGGTGGAAAAGTTGTGTCCGTGCATGTTGGCCATCGAAATCGCGAGCATGGCAAATCTAATTACGGCACACTTGATAGACTGATGGTGGGAATCGTGGATTTATTCGGTGTAGCATGGTTACAACGCCGTGCAAAAATCCCGCAAGTAATTGAAGATAAGGTGGTTTGATTATGCAAATTGTTAATGATGGCATTGGTTTGTATTTTTCGCACATTATCAATGCCCTTAACAACTATATTACAGGCATGCCAACCTCAGATTTAGTCTGGATTGGGGTAGGGCTTGTTGGACAGTGTTTGTTCATGATGCGTTTTATTGTGCAATGGATACATAGTGAGCGCCATCAGCAAAGTTTAATCCCTGTCAGCTTTTGGTATTTGAGTCTGATGGGCGGTTTGATCGTGTTGGCATACGGAATACATCGTATTGACCCGGTTATTATTTTAGGTCAACTGCCAGGCACGATTGTCTATGTGCGAAATTTGATGCTAATTCATCGAAATGGCAAATAGTTTTCATCAATCAGATTGCACCACGTTATGAATCTATCAGCAACTAACACATATCATCGACTTTTAATTGCTAGTGCTTTTATTAGCCTATTGATTGCGTTCTGGGGGTTGGGCTCAATCGATTTAATTTCATTGAATGAAGGCCGACGTGCTTTGGCCATCAATGAGATGTTTGAAAGTGGAAATTGGCTTTTGCCAACACTGAATGGTGAACTCTACCTGACTAAACCGCCATTGTTGTATTGGATTTCGCTAAGTATATCCAGCGTAGTGGGAACGGTGAATGAGTGGACGCTGAGATTACCATCAGCCTTTGCCGCACTGGTCACATTATGGATGACATATCGTTATACGCTTAACAGGTTTGGTGCATGGCCAGCCCTTTTTAGCGTGCAGATATTAATGGCAAATCTTGGATTTGCCATGTTGGCAAGACGTGTTGAAATTGAATTGTTACTAACGGCCCTGTGTGTGGGCGCTGTATTATCTGCACTTAAATTTATCGAGGAGCCAACTAAACGCGGTTGGATTTACTTAAGTTATTTCTTGCTTGCGTTAGCAGTACTCACCAAAGGTCCTGTTGCGTTACTGTTTGTTACGCTACCGCTTATTGTGGCTGCAGTCTGGACAAAAGATAACCTTGTTAGACATACACTCACCAACTATAAGAGTTGGATGATATTTTTTGTAGTTGCCTTGTCTTGGTATCTGGTTGTGTCAATGCAGTTAGGTTTTGATATCTGGTCAACAATCGCTAAACGAGACATGTTGGAAAAGATGCAGGCGGAAGAAGTTGCCAAGCCTTTATTGAGTTACCTAGGTTGGATAATTGTTGATTTTCTAATGTTAGTGATGTTGCTGCTCATCCATCCGCGCGAATTATTCAAGGTCTTCTCGGCCAACAATGATTTAAAGGTGTTGCTTTGCGCAGTAGTGGTGCCGTTGCTGGTGTTTTCTCTGTTTAGTAATAAACATGCAAAGTATTTGCTGCCGATTTATCCAATGATCGCAATCGTACTAGGCGTCCAGTTGGCAAAATTATTTGATAAAAGCACGCATCAACTTAAAAAAGTAATCCTTGCCGTGTGTATTATGACTCCACTGTTACTGGCTAGTTTTTATATGTTTGTTGAGTCACGGGTTTTTGCCTATCGTACCTCGGCCTTTGCGCAGATTAATGATTGGGAAAAAACAATAGAACCAAATACGCTATATGCCTACGGTAAGACCGATAGTCGAATTATTTATTATGCCTACACGCCTATCAAAACCTTAGAACCCGAAGCGCTGAAGGTGTTTTTGGATGAAAAGAAATCATTTCTTCTTATCGCTGAGGATGACGAAGCAAGCAACCTGTTACCATTTGCAGGTTGTAAAGTTAAAGAGTTTAAACCTTACCTGAAAAAGAAAAAATCTTTAGTGGTTCTTGGTTATGGCGAAGCTTGTCGGCAGTTAAATAATAATTAATTAAGTTTTATATATGAAAATTACAGTCATTGGCACAGGTTATGTGGGTTTGGTTTCTGGTACTTGCTTAGCGGAAGTCGGTAATGATGTGTTATGCCTTGATGTTGACCCAGCTAAAATTAAGATATTAGAAGAAGGCGGGATTCCTATTCATGAACCTGGTCTGCTGGAGATGGTAAGACGAAACAAGGAAGCCGGTCGCTTGAAGTTTACTACAGATATTAAGCAAGCTGTAGATTTTGGTGATGTACAGTTCATTGCAGTAGGAACGCCGCCCGATGAAGATGGCTCGGCAGATTTACAGTATGTAGTTGCCGCTGCACGGAACATCGGTAAATACATGACAAAGCATAAAATTATTGTAGATAAATCTACAGTGCCAGTGGGTACGGCAGATAGGGTAAGTGCTGCGCTCGCAGAAGAGTTAGCCTTGCGTGACGCTGAAGTAACCTTCAGCGTTGTATCAAATCCAGAGTTTCTAAAAGAAGGTGCAGCGATTGATGATTTTATGCGGCCTGACCGCATCGTGATTGGTGTGGCGGATGCGCAAAGTCAAGAGGTGATGCGTTCACTTTATGCACCATTTCAACGCAACCATGAGCGATTGGTAGTAATGGATGTTCGTTCAGCAGAGTTGACTAAATATGCAGCGAACGCCATGTTGGCAACACGTATCAGTTTTATGAATGAGCTTGCTAATCTAGCTGAAATTTTGGGGGCTGATATTGAGCATGTGCGTAAAGGCATTGGGTCGGACCCGAGAATTGGCTACGACTTCTTATACCCGGGCTGCGGTTATGGAGGTTCATGCTTTCCTAAGGACGTAAAAGCGCTGATTAAATTAGGAAGAGCGCATGACTATGATTTAAAAGTATTGAATGCAGTCGAAGAAGCCAACGATATACAAAAACATGTTTTAACTGAAAAAATTAAAGTGCATTTTGGTGATGATCTCGCAGGTAAACACTTTGCACTTTGGGGTCTAGCATTTAAACCCAATACAGATGATATGCGCGAGGCGGCAAGCCGGGTACTGATTCAAGACTTGCTTGATGCGGGAGCCACTGTTTGTGCATATGACCCCGTAGCGATAGAAGAAGCTAGGCGCATATTCAAGGAAACCAAAGGCTTAAGTTTTGCGAAAACACAAAATCAGACACTCGATAACGCGGATGCATTGGTGATTGTGACAGAATGGAAAGAGTTCAGAAGTCCGGATTTTTCTTTGATTAAGCAGAAAATTAAAGGGAAGGTCATTTTTGATGGTCGCAACATGTATGAACCTAAGGTAGTTAAGAATGCAGGTATTGAATATTTGCCAGTCGGACGTTTAGCAAGCTAAATCTATAGAATAGGAACGCTGTGAAAGTATTAGTAACTGGCGCGGCAGGGTTTATTGGCTTCCATGTGAGCATGGCGCTACTTGCGCGCGGAGATGAGGTCATTGGCTTAGATAATCTGAACGATTATTACGATGTGCGATTAAAACAAGCCCGGCTTGAAGAAATTAGCAATCATCAAAACACCAAAAACTTTCATTTTGTAAAACTGGATATTTCAAATACACAGGCTTTATCAGAACTATTCGCTAAACAAAAACCACAAAGAGTCGTTCATCTCGCCGCACAGGCGGGTGTTCGATATTCGTTGCAAAATCCACATGCCTATGTGCAAAGTAACCTAGTTGGATTTACCAATGTTCTGGAGGCTTGCAGGAATAATAACGTTCAACACTTGGTATACGCAAGCTCATCCAGCGTTTATGGTGGCAATACTAAATTGCCATTCAATGAGCATGATAATGTAGACCACCCTGTAAGTCTGTATGCTGCGACTAAAAAGGCGAATGAGCTAATGGCACACACCTATAGCCATTTATTTAACCTTCCGACAACAGGATTACGTTTCTTTACAGTATATGGCCCATGGGGTCGGCCAGATATGTCGCCATTTTTATTCGCGAATGCAATTCTAACTGGCAAGCCGATTCAGGTGTTTAACCATGGGAACATGATGCGTGACTTTACCTATATCGACGATATTGTCGAGGGTGTAATCCGTGTGCTGGATAAACCCGCAATGGCAGAAACTCCAGATGCAGAAGGCATCGCTACAAAAGCACCTTATCGCATCTTCAATATTGGTAACAGCCAGCCTGAAAAGCTGATGGATTTTATTGCTGAACTAGAAGCTGCCTTAGGTAAATTTGCAACTAAAGAGTTTTTGCCGATGCAGCCGGGCGATGTTAAAGCTACCTTTGCTGATACAAGCGCCTTAGAAAAATGGGTTCGCTTTAAGCCTGGCATCTCTTTAAGCGTTGGTGTTGAACGCTTTGTAGCTTGGTATACGAATTTTTATGAAGATTTAGATAATACGGTGTGACCTAAGTTAATTTGGCCGTTAAATTACATGTTGTATGGGAGATGAAAAGTTGAGTTCTGATACTTCAGATAAGTTAAGCATCGCGGGCAAGTTACATTTTTTTGTTATTCTGTTGTGTTTAGCAATGCAGGTTATTGAATTATCCGATTTATATCGATTTTTTGCTTACCTTAATTTGGTTTTTGTTCTGGTTTTGTTTCCTAGTACTTTTAATAACAGCAATCGTAGTGAGATAAGACTTTTATTTTATGTGTTAGCAATTCCAATTGCGTTTGTCATATTACATTTTCTTGCAGTCATACATATGGAATTTATCAAAGAGATACGAAGGGTTGCACTGGCTACTTTTTTGACTATCGGGATATGGATGTTAGCAAAAAATAATCAAGAGTATATTTGCAACAATATTTTTAAAGCGACACTGACTATTTTATTTCTCTATATTTCTATTCAATCAATTGCATTATGGATTTTAAATAAGCCATATGGAACACTTAAAAATCCTCATTATCTAGCATTTTTTAGTGCAGCATTTCTAATTTTCACTATTTATGCTTTTCTTAAATCTTCACGATATCTAAAGTGGCTTATTGCAATCTCTTTTGTTACTTTAGGTTCATTTATCCTACTTTCTGCTTCAAGGCCTACATGGATTGGCCTAATTTTTTCTGCTATATTGGTATTGTTTTTCTTGGAACCAAAAATTAGAAAATATACTGCCATGAGCCTTGTAATGGTTTTAATTGTGTTGGTTGTTTTTAATATTGGTAATTTTTCAGGGAGATTTGAAGCACTTTTATTTCATTTAGGCTCTGAGGAGAGAGCTGTTATTTGGCAAGATGCTTGGGCTCTTCAGAAGAGTAGTACGTTGAATCAGTGGATTATAGGGCATGGATTAAGTTTAAGCGCTTTCGAAGAGGCATTTAAGCCTTTTTCACAATTTCATTTAGTAAATAATGATTTTAATACCCCTCATAATTATTTTTTAGAAATACTGTATGCCTCAGGTATGGTTGGACTTTTTTTGTTTATCTGCCTTATCTATTTCATCGTTAAAAATTTACTTCTTCATATCAAAGCAAATAAAGGCTATAGGGATTTATATCTGTTACTTTTATTTATGTTAATTACAAATTTAATTACCGTAAGTATCACTGTACCTTTTACCTCTAGTTATAATTTGATGATGATTGCCCTAGTTGCAGGAATCATGCTTTTTTTATATGAGGTTAGATTAGGGAAAGTAGTCTCTAAGTAATACCTAGGTTACTTAGTGGCCAATTTAGCACCTATACTACAGACAAATTCGTAGTAAGCTTCTAATAGGGTTATTCCAAAAACACTATCAGGTTCAAGTAGATTGCCTTCTGCCCATTCGTTCCATGACTTAATGATGATAAGTTGAGTAGCACATTCGGACTGCTGTCTATTATTTTCAATCGTTCGTTCAATTTTTTGTAAATGGCGCTTGAAATTTTGCAAATTAAAATCTTTAAGAATGGTGCCGCGTTTTAGGTGTCGAGGTGTTGTATCCCAGCCTGTAAAAACGGAAGGGATATATTTAATATCATTAAAATCAATATGTTGATTTACCACTAAATTAAGGTAACTATAACAAAATGGGCCAATATTGCTAAAGCCAAATTTTCGCGTTATTTTTTCTTTTAAATATGAAATTAAATTATCGCGATTACGTTTTTTAAAGAAGTAGTTAGTTCTTGTGTAACCATTTAACAGGCTCGCATGGCCTGAAGACGCATCGGTGTTGTCAGCAATAAGGTAAATACCATTAAAACCAGCTTGTTTTGATAACTGCTGAAAAGTCTCTATAAATAAATTTAAATCAGGAATTTCATTTGGATTAAAAATTGAGAAAATTGGTTGATTTTCAATTTTAAGGTAGTGAGGCGATTTAAAGTGTGGAAGTAGACGGTTGAAATATGCGGTGTAGTCTTTCTTACCCAGATAAAGCTGTTGTTGCAGAGTGATGTTGTCGCGCTTGTTGTACCAGGTGTGATTAGCCCAGCATAAGCAATAGTCAAAGTTAAGTTGTTGGTCAAGCACCAGCTGCATGGGCTTTTCGAGTAAAGTTTTACCTTCTCCAAACCAGTAGTCAAAAACCAAGAAGCCATTAATTCCATACGCTTTTGCAATTTTTGATTGCAGTTCCATTATGTGGGCATTTAGTAGGCTATATTCACCGAGAGGCTCAACTGGCATACGTATTTTTTGCCATTTAAAATACGTTTTCGCCTCACGAAGTTGTGACCATTCAGTAAAACCTTTGCCCCACCAGCGATTATTCTCTTCAATTTCATGAAATTGTGGCAAGTAGTAGGCCAAGCTAATAATGTTTTTGGAGTGACTCATCTTATGTATTTAAATTTTTAATAATTGTTGCAGGCATAATTTGCTTTAGGCAATTCAAATGCCCTAATGGGCATTCACGTTTAAAACATGGGCTGCATTCCAGCGCTAAATATTCAATCATCGCTTTTGGATGCATCGGTGGCGTGTGATAGGGGTCACTTGAACCAAAAATAGCGATTAGGTTTTTATTCAATGCTGCGGCTACGTGCATTAAACCAGAGTCATTGCTGATGACGGTATCGCAAAGTGACATGAGGTCAATCGCCTCTCCGAGTTTTGTTTTGCCGCCTAAATCTAGGCAGCGATTTTGTGTGGCTTGGTTAATTTGGCTGGTAACAGGCACATCTTTGTCTGAGCCAAACAGCATTACCTGCCAGCCGTTATCTAGCGCGTAGTTGGCCACTTGGGCATAATACTCAGCCGGCCAGCGCTTGGCCTCGCCGTATTCTGCGCCTGGGCAAAGTCCGAGAATTTTTTGCTCTTTCGCTCGATTGGAAAGGGCTGGGGTGTGGGCAAACCTGCCTAACACTTTCAAAGCGGTAGCTTTATCTGCCACCAACGCAGGATTGTGGATTTTTTCAGGCAAGCTTTCACCTTTTTTTAAGCCTAAATACACAAAACGCTCAACGGTTTTTTTTAGTTTGGTTTTGTCTAATGGGCGAATATCATTCACCAAACCATAACGCATTTCACCTAAAAAACCGGTGCGTTTTTTTATACCAGCTGCCCAAGGCAATAGCGCTGATTTAAGTGAATTGGTAAGAATGATACTTTGTGTATAGCCTTTATTTTTTAAGTTTTTGCCAAAAGCCAAGCGCTGCCAAAAAGCTAATTCGCCATGTTTAAACGGCAGTGCGATTTTACCCGATACCTCTGGCATACGCTCAAGCAAAGGTAGTGTCCATGCGGGCGCGGCTACATCTATGGTGCAATTGGGTCTGTTGGTTTTCAGTGTTTTAAATAGGCTTTGTGCCAGCACCATATCACCCACCCATGCCGGGCCTAGAATGAGGATTTTTTCAGTCATTTACGCGTTCATCTTGTTGATGATATTGCTCGTGCTGCGTCCTTCAACTAAATCAATCAGTGCAATTTCTCCACCCCAACTTTGCACCTCTTTGCCACCCACGACTTGTGCTGCTGTGTAATCACTGCCTTTGGCGATAACGTGCGGTTGAATGGTGTTGATTAGGTTTAGGGGCGTTTCTTCATCAAATAAAATAACTGCGTCAACTGATTCAAGTGCGGCCAGCACGCGTGCACGATCATTTTCATTGACCACAGGACGGGTTGGCCCTTTGAGTGCACTGACTGAACGGTCGGTGTTAAGGCCTAAAATGAGCTTGTCACCCCGTTTTTTTGCTTGTTCTAAATAAGTCACATGGCCTGCATGCAGCAAATCAAAACAGCCGTTGGTGAACACAATTTTGAGTCGCTGCTTTTTCCAAGCTTCAACTTTTTGCATGATTTGCGCTAAATCACAAACCTTATGTGCTTGCTCATTGCCTTGCTGCGTATTGAGTGCATCGAGCAAATCATGCTGAGTGATGGGTGCTGTGCCCACTTTACCTACCACCACGGCAGCAGCAATGTTGGCTAATTCTAAGGCTTCTACCGGGTTAAGTTGGTGTATTAAGCCCGCTGCCAACGTGGCAATTACGGTATCGCCAGCACCTGAAACATCAAATACTTGCTTAGCTATTGCGGGTAAATGCTGGCTTTTTTCATCAATGAGGGTAATGCCTTCTTCACCACGTGTGACAGCAAGAAACGCTAGGTTTAAATTCTGCTTAAGTTGCGTTGCCTTTACGATTAATGCTGGGTCATTGATGGTAGTTTCACAGGCTTCGGCAGTTTCTTTTTTGTTAGGCGTGAGCGCAGTTGCACCACTGTATTTGCTGTAATCTTTGCCTTTAGGGTCAACCAGCACGGGAATGTTGTGTAATTTGCACTGGGCAATGATGTGCTGACTGGTTTGCGTACTTAATAGCCCTTTTGCATAATCCGACAAAATGACTACGGCTGGTTTTAAGCGAATTTGCGCATCAATCGTTGCCATGAGTTGCGCATTTTCATCGATGGTGAAAATGCTGCTATTTTCTTGGTCTAAGCGCATCATTTGCTGATGCCCGCCGAGAATACGTGTTTTTGCGATGGTAGGGCGGTGATTTGAACGTAAAATATGGCTGCTTTCAATGCCAATTTTTGCCATTAAATCCAGCAGAATATTTGCTTCATTGTCATGACCCACGCAGCCAATCATATGCGTTTTAATGTTGAGCAGCGCAAGGTTGGCCGCAACGTTGGCTGCGCCGCCAATGCGGTCTTCTTGAGACTTTAGTAGGACAATCGGCACAGGCGCTTCGGGAGAGATGCGACTGACTTCGCCCATTAAGTAGCGGTCCAGCATCACATCGCCAATCACCAGTGCGTGTAATG
>Ga0116178_10003522_pt1 | contig 11859 bp, 10 predicted proteins | sample AD_STIC12_MetaG_FD_89880 | JGI IMG/M metagenome (GOLD analysis project Ga0116178, IMG submission 89880) | Active sludge microbial communities of municipal wastewater-treating anaerobic digesters from USA - AD_STIC12_MetaG | ecosystem: Engineered > Bioreactor > Anaerobic > Digestate | place: USA... | reverse complement strand
TCTGATCCTTCTTCTAAAAAACTTTCTTCTGATTGAGCAGATCTTTCTCTTTCTTCTCTCCTTTGATATTCCGCTCGTAATTGCTCATAACCAGGACCGGAAAACTCTTTCTGACCATTAAACAAACAATAAGCTTCTATCCGGTGAATTTGATTTATTAATTCGTAATTGCTTAATTTAGCTAATTTAGCTTGAGAAATTTCTTTTAATGTCGCAACTTGTTCAAGACCCTTCCAAAGTTCATTAGTACCAACAAAACCGCCGACACCACTAAATAATCTTCTTCCAATCAATAAACCGCCAGCAGCAAGACCACCACCAGCAAAAAAAGCCCCGCCCAATAAACCAAAAGAAAGAGCAGTTCTAACTGATAAATAGCGTGTGCCAATATTCGCTAACACCTTTCCCACTTTACCGGATTTAGTCTCGGGCTGCCAAGCAGCCATTTTTTCTTCAATCTTAAACAACTTAGCTAAATTCCATTCACCTAATTTTTTATAACCGGCATAAATTTTTTCCAACCACTTTCGCGCTTCTCCGCCAAATTTTCTTTCCAAATTTTTAGCAATCGCTTTTTGGAACCCCTCAGCTAAAGCAATGTTGTCTTCTAAATAAGCAGCTGACTTGTCTGCTAAATATTCGGCCCTTTTTTGGGCGTATTCTTGTAAAGCCGCTTGATACTCATTATAAATACTAGATCTTTCTTCTTGAGATAATTTTCTACCTCTAAACATACCCACAAGACCTTGATATTTTTCCCATTCGGCTTTTTTTATTTCAAATTTTTCTTTAGCTATCTCTAGATCTTGTTTTAATCTATCTTTTCCTGCATCATCTAATACAGGAAGGGATGTTTCCGCACCTTCTGATTGTAAATCATCTTCTGGATTTTCACTATCTTGAAGAATTTGTTCAAATCCTTTATCTAAATCACCAAAATCAAAACCATTATATGAATCGCGAATTTCCTCCCAAGTTCTTGAATCTATTTGAGTGGTTTCTTGGCCACTTACCGGTGAAGAAGTTTCCGGATTATTTATTTCGTCACCTGTATTTGGATTAAAAGGAGTTGTTTCCATAGTTGGAGCATCTTGATTATTTTTTTGACGCAAAGCCGAGGGAATACTTTCTGGACTAGCTCCCAAAGCTATAAGTAAAGATTCTAAAGTATTTTTTCTTTCCGGACCAGAATGTTTTACCATGCTTTTTCTAATTAAAACCCCTTCACCAACTACCCCAGCAATCTCTGGAGTGATTTCTTTGTCAGAACCAGAAGCTAAAAAGAAGACTTTGGAATTAGGCTCCCAAACTAAAATACCATCGTAGCCATGAGCCAAAGCGGCAAATTGCAACGAGCGTTTCTTTTCTTGAGCAGTTCTTTGAGTTTGGACTAAAATTTTACCTAACTTGGCTGTTTCTATGGCAAAACCAGCATTAGGAATAGAATCTATATTTTTAACAAATTGGTCGGTTCTTTGTTTTTCCGTCCACCATTCGGCAGCTAATTCTTTAATCTTTTGTAAATAAGGTTCATTGGATTGACTAATATCTAAACTCCAAGCCTGATCTAAATCGTAATGTTTAAAAAATTCAAACAAATCTTCAACAGAGATATTATTTTGATAGGCTAAAGATACACCATACAAAGTGCGATGGCTATCACGCCAAGCCGAATCCCAGTGTTTGTCTTGAGGTAAACTATAACTATCAATATAGGTTACAAATTGAGCTAGCCGTTCTAAAGCCGTACGATTTTCTGGAGAAATTTGTTCATCTAAACCCACCCGTTTAAACTCTTCAAACAAAATATTAAACGCGCTGGTTTGTCGTTCTGATTCAGTACCATGATGATCCACAAAAAAAGTCGCGTCTTGAAATTGAATATCATGTAAACCAGGGGAGGTGTCTAAATTTAGAGCACCCTTTTTATAAGAACCGGGGTTAACATATTCCACTTCTTCCCCAACATATTTTTGTTCTGCGGGAGTACCTTTGGCAAAACCAAAAATTTCTCTAAACAAAAACAAACAAGCGTTACCATCTAAATTACTATATTGTTTTCCAGTATTTCTATCTTCAAAACCCTTTCGTACAGCTAAACGAGGAAACCAATCCATAATTAACTGACGATATTTTTCTAAGGTAATTGGCTGTCCGGTTTCTTTAGATTGATCAATGACGTCATCTGTAGCTTTACTAACAACCTCAACTGTGGGCGCTTCAGCCCGAGGATCTAACTCACCACTACTAACTAAATCTTCAACGGCAGCTTCTACTTTATTTTTTGGCTTTGGTTTTTTAACTTCTTTAGCCTGAGGTCCGTATTCTTCAATAAACAATTTAGCCGCTTCTTTATCGTCACTTTCTTTCCATCCAGCTGTTTCTTTTTTTAAAGTTTCAATAAAATCCACCTGACTGGAATAACCCTGCTCTTTCCGACCTTGGGGGGTGGTGAGATTATTAAAAATATTTTTAAGTTGAATAAAAGTCTCGGTGTCTCGCAACATCTGTTTTAAAGCTTCAATTTCACTATTTTCAGGAGGAGTTTTTGGTCCTTGAGACTCCTTAGGGGAAGCTTTAGCCATAAATATAAAAAGTTATTTTAAACATTTAAATATAGCACAAAAATTGACTTTTGTCAAGAGTACTGACGCTTTAATTTTAATTCAAAAAAGGCTTAATTATTTAATTGCCGACTGCAATTCTTGCTTAATTTTGATAATTTCCTCTTCCATCATTTCGGACATTTTGGGAAAATGAACAGCTATAAATTCCTCTCTTTCTTTTTCTAATTTTTTATCATTCATCAAATCTAAAAATTTAGCCTGTTCTTCTTCTGATAGCTGTTGAAGCAAGCGCACAAATAAACGTTTTTGAACTAATTCCGAAGTTCGCTGTAAAATCTTAATTTTTTTTTCTAAAGGTAATAATTCAATCCCCAATAATTTAACTAAATTAGCTTCTAAAATTTCTTTATCTGTCATATTTTTTATATTTATTCGTATTTAAATAAAATGTAAGTAGCGCTAACTATTGCCCCTACCAACAAACCGATAAAACCTAACATTAAAAAATTAGGGCGAGTAATAAAACGAGAGGCTAAAGGAGTGTCCACAATTTTAATTTGTACATTAGAAGAAGTATATTCAAAACCTTGAGTGGACAAGGTATAAGAAATAGCATTGGCCCAATTAACAGCTTGATCTTTATCCTTGTTATAAACTTTAAGATCTAAAAAACCTGTCCCAGGAACAACTTCAGTAACTACAGCCTTTTCCCAGGCAGTGCGGCGTTTAACTTCGGATAAATTAACAAAATTAGACGGATCAAAATTAAACTGCTGTTGAGTTTTTGCTACTCGATCAAAAAAAGATGAGGTATGAATAACTTGGGCTAAATTTTCGCTAATTCTTTCGGCTGATTTAATTGTGGTGTAAGGATCAACACCCAAAGAAGATGATGGAATAACCAACAGACGAGTTGTCGAGCTATATTCCCAAGTAAAAAAGATACTGCCAATTAAAAAAACCACTAAACCAATAGCAGCACCCAAAATAATTTTTTTACGATGAAAAAGAAACAAAGCTGAATATGACATAAAAATAATTAATTAATTTTTCCTAAAATAATTTCTAAATTTTTTTCCTCTCCGTTACGTTCATATTTAAGATTCAATTTATCTCCGGGTAAATAATCTAAAAGAATCTCCGGAACAGAACGTAGAGTAGAAATAACTTCATTATTAAGACTAACCAAAACATCTCCAGCTTTTAGATCTAAACCAAATAAAGGACTTTTTTTATCCACAAAATTTTCTCCGTTAATCGGATTATTAACCAAGGTTACCCCGTATTTTAATTTTTTTTCTTCCTTTAAAATAGCTGGGCCGTTAGTCTCTTGAAAATGCACACCCAAGTAGGATCGAGAAAGAGACCCCTTGTCTAAAACCTGTTTAAGAGCGGTGTTAATAACCGAAGATTTTAAGAATAAACTGAAGTTGTTTTCGGAATCAGTGGAGTTTAGAACCATACCCACCACTTCGCCCCGCAAACTAACTAACGGAGAGCCAGCTTCTACTTTGCTAAATAAATTTTTTAACAAACCAAAACGATAGACCTTTTCCGAACTAAAGTAATAATCAGATCGAGTTTTGGGTGACCAAAAATCGGAAGCTAAAACTTTAGAATCTAAAATACTGCCCACATTGGTCAAAGGCATCCAGACATCTAAATCAGCATAAATTTCATCTTCATAAGCAAACGGTAAATTTCCTCCACCATCCCCTTCCATTTTAACAATCGCTAAGTCAGAAATAGAATCTTTAAAAACTTTGCCAAAATAAAAAATCTTTTTTTCATTATTAATTGCTATCAAATCTTTTTTATTATATTTTTCCAACAAACTAGCCGTAGTCGCCGCATAACCATTAGAAGTTAAAAAGAACCCTGTGCCAATTTTAGCGTCAACATCAATTAAATTATCTTTGCCTAAAGCAGAAGTTGGATAAATATCAAAAACAACTGATAGGGCTTTGCGATTTAAATTATCGTGACTTAAAATTTTAGACTCAGTGCGGTTGGTAGTTACCGATGACTTCCAGGCTCCTCCTTCACCCCACAGCCAATTATCAAAAAAACTGGAATTAACTACCATCCCCCCAACAAAACCCGAAACAAAACCAAAAATTACCGCCAACAAAAATAATTTTAAAAACCAATTTTCTCTCTCAATCGCTTCGCCGCCTCGTAAGCGAACTTCTTTAGGTAAATGAGGGGCAACTTTAACAATTTCTTTTTTCTTTTTAAACAACATATAAATTATAGCCAACGGGCGCTAAACAAAATTATAACAATTAAAATTATTGCTAATAAAAAATAAACATGAATTCTGACTTTTTGTTTATTTTCTTTTTTTCCATATTCAATTAAAATTTTAGAAAAAACCCACCAAACTAAAGTTAAAATAAAACCTTTCACTAAAAAACCAACTGGTAAAAAATTAATCGCCCAAAACATTTCTGCTGCTATTAAAGAAACTACCCACAAAGGAGAAAAAAGAAACTTTTTACCTAAAGAATTATAAAAAAGGTTATAACCAGTTTGAACGGAGATCAAACAAACCAAAACAACAAAAAGCCACAAGACTGGCTTTAAAAAAACTAACCAACCAAAAAAACCAGCTACTAAAAAACCAAAAGACAAAACAGGGAAAAACTCATTTAAGACTGCCAGATTGCTCAAATAAAATTCTTTTTTTTGACGCAAATAAAGAGCGGCATAATACATTTCCAAAAAAAAGCTAAAACAAGTCAAACCAATGATCATTTGTCGGTAAAGTGGTCGATCTAAAAAAATAAAAATCAAAAAAGAACCAACTAAAAATAAAAACAGACTGGACCAAAATATTTTAAATTCTATTTTTTCTTTTAACCAAACTCGACGCAAAAAAAAGACTGAGATTAAAGCCACTATTAAACCGCCTAACCCCCAATACAACATTTGGTTTGGCAATTTATTAGCAATTTCCCAAAAAACAAAAAACAAAAATGTTGACGACAATGGTAAAAATTTCTTTAAAAACATAAAACTAACCTGAAATTTAAACTTTCTGAGACTTAGTTCTCCAAGCAATTATTTCAACCCAAATCACACTAACAATAGTCATTAAAGGAATAGCTAAAATAGCCCCCACTACACCCAACAATCGATAACCAACTAGTAAAGACAAGATACTGACAATCGGATTAACTCCTGCCGCTTTTTGCATAATCTTAGGAACCAACAAATTATTTTCTAACTGTTGAATAATTACAAACAACCCTAAAACCAAAAGTCCTTTGAACCAATCACCTGTTTGCAAAATAGTTAAAATGACAGCGACAATCGAGGAAAAAATTGGTCCGGCATAAGGGATTGATTCAAAAAGACCAGATAAAACACCTAACAATAAAGCATAGGGCACGCCAATTGCCAACAAACCAAAATAAGATAAAAGACCAACAATTAAATCCAAGAGCAATTGACCTCTAATCCAGAGAGAAAGTTTCTCCTTAATTTTGGCCCATAACTTACTGAAATAGGGCTGATATTCTGAGGGAGTAAAATATTTAATCAATTTTTTAAAATTATCTTCTTCGGCTACAATATAAAAAGTCATTACTAAAACTAAAAAGAGCGAGCCAACTCCAGCAAAAATACCAAAAATCGAACCCATGAATTTTTGAGCAGTATAAATTCCAGTGCCAAAAGTTTCCGGAATAAATTTAGATAAGGGTTCCCAAAAACCGTAATGAAGCCCGATGTCTTTAAACCAAGAAAAAAGGTTGATTAATTTATCTTTATAAGCTCCATAATTAGCGGATAGCTGGGAAAATTGAGAAACAATCGGTGGAATTAACAAAGCGATAACCCCGATAAAAACCCCGAAAAACACAACATAAAGCAACAAAACAGTTAAGCTGCGAGGAATTTTTTTCTTGCTTGCCCAGTCAACTAAGGGTAAAATTAAAGCCGCTACTAATAAAGCAATCAAAAACAATAATAAAATATCCCAAATTAAATAGACCAGCCCAAGAAACAAAACAATAGCTAGAGCCTTTAAGAACGAAGAAAAACTAATTATCGTAACTTTTTTTTCCATAAAACTTAGAGCTTTTTTAAATTAAACTTATCTCTATTATACCCATCTTGAAAGATAAGGTCAACCAAGATATAATTAAATTAAATATGTCAATTTTAGCTACAAACAAACAAGCGCTTTTTGACTATAACATTCTGGAAAATTGGGAAGCTGGCATTGAATTAACCGGGGATGAAGTTAAATCTGTTAAAGATGGCCAAATTAGCCTTAAAGAATCTTATGTAACCGTTAAAAAAAACGAGCTTTTTTTGATTAATGCTAACATTGCTCCCTACAAAAAAAGCCGCGATATTAGAGGGTATGAACCGACTAAAAGCCGACGACTTTTGCTAAAAAAATCAGAAATAAACAGAATTATTGGCCTTAAAACCACTCAAGGCTTGACAGTAGTCCCCTTAAAGGTATATACTAAACATCACTGGATTAAGCTAGAAATTGGCTTAGGCAAGGGAAAAAAGAAATTTGAAAAAAAAGATTTAATCAAAAAAAGAGATCTAGAAAGAGAAATCAGAAGAGAAGAATTCTAAATGGGGGTGTCGGATTTCGACAAGTTGTGTACCTTTTTAATCTACACTTCGAGGCTGCTTATATCCTCGTTAATCACTTTAAGCAATCAAATTATAGATGCCAACATCTACAATAGAGTGAAGACCGCGGTTGCTAATGCTTTCCGCATGCCTTCATTCGCTATGGTCGCTGCATAATTGCACGCAATCACATTCCCGGTTTGATACTCAATAAAACCTCAGGAGTGTTATATTATTGAGAGTAGTTAGAATAGTTTGTTCCTGCTATTCTAATGAAAGATTAGGAACAAATTTGAAAGGTTTTGCTTATTTTACACTTTCAAATCATTCTAAAATAAGCTATAAGTGTATATGATTTTAAGGAAACTTCTTGGACATGGGTTTAACTCCCATCACCTCCACCAAAAATAATTTTTTCAAAATAAAACAATGCGCATTTCAAGATACCATCAAAAAAGATACCAGCAACCTTTGCATCCTTCTTTAAATCTTCAGGCTAATGAAACAATTAAGGCGCCTAAATTGCGTGTGATAGATGAAACCGGCGATTCTTTAGACATTATTTCTACCAAAGAAGCTTTAAAAATTGCTGAGGAAAGAGGTTATGATTTAGTAATAGTTAATCCTGTAGCCGATCCCCCAGTTGCCAAGCTGTTAAACATGGGGCAATATAAATACGAAAAAGAAAAAGAATTAAAAAAGCAAAAACAGGCTTTAAAACAAGTAGAAATTAAAGGTATTCGTTTAACGCCAAGAATCGGTCAACACGATTTGGAAATGCGTCAAAATCAAGCGAATCAATTTTTAAAAGATGGCAACAAAGTTAAGGTAGAAATTATTTTACGCGGCAGAGAAAGACAGCACATGGATATCGCTTTTAATCTAATCAATAATTTTATTAATTTTTTAAAACAAGGATTTACTATTAAAGTTGAACAACCACCGCAAAATCAAGGCGGCAGGATCAGCGCCATCCTTGCAGGAGAAAAGAAAGAATAATATGTCTAAATTAAAAACCCATAAGGCAACAGCCAAAAGGTTTACCAAAACCAAAACAGGGAAATTCTTGAAACGCAAAGCCGGACAAGATCATTTTAATTCCCGAGAATCTGGAAAGACCACTCGCAACAAACGACGTGATATTTCTTTTTCTAAGGCTTTTGAAAAAACTTTCAATGTTGCGTTACCTAATTCTTAAATACATATATGAGTAGAGTTAAAAGAGGCGCTTCCCATCTCAAGCACAGAAAAAAAATCTTGAAACAAACCAAGGGCTATCGCTGGGGCAGAAAAAGCAAAATTACTTTAGCCAAAACTGCCATTTTGAAAGCTGGTGTTAATGCCTATCGCGATCGCCGCAACAAAAAGAGAACCGCGCGCGCGTTATGGCAAGTCAAAATTAATGCTGCTGCCAGATTAAATGGCACTACTTACAGCAAGATAATTGACAAGTTGAATAAAAAAGGAGTAAAATTAGACAGAAAAGTTCTAGCAGAAATTGCTGTTAAATATCCGGAAGTTTTCAAAGCGATAATCAAATAAATCCAATAACCCCCGGGAACGCGTTTGGATAAGAGCTCCCACATGAACCCTCCTTTATGCGGATAGCCTTTGTCCAAACTAATTTCTGGGGGTTTTAATGGATCGTTGGTGTAGCCCGGTTAACACGCCTCCCTGTCACGGAGGAGACCACGGGTTCAAATCCCGTACGATCCGCAAAAAAGACTACTTTTAAGTAGTCTTTTTTTAATTACAAATTAGTAAATTACTTTATCTACAAACTTAGTTCTGTTTCTTTAACTTTTTCTCCAACTCCACAATTCTTTTAGTTGTAGAAACTACTGTGTCCGGATTCAAAGAAATACTATCTATCCCCGCTTCCACTAAAAACTCGGCAAATTCGGGATAATCACTTGGAGCTTGGCCACAAATACCAATCTTAATACCATTGGCTTTAGCTACTTTAATCACTTGTTTAATTAAAGTAGTCACGGCTTCATTTTTTTCATTATAAATATGACTGACCAATTGAGAATCTCTATCCACACCAAGAGTTAGTTGGGTTAAATCATTAGAACCAATAGAAAAACCATCAAAAATTTTAGCAAACTGATCAGCTAAAATTACGTTGGAAGGAATTTCTACCATCATATAAACTTTTAGACCACTCTCCCCTCTTTTTAAACCAAATTTTTCCATAGTTGCCAAAACTTTTTTTCCCTCTTCCACTGTACGACAAAAAGGAATCATCACAATAATGTTTTTTAATCCCCAAACTTCCCGGGCTTTTTTAATTGCCGCACATTCCAAACCAAAAGCTTCTTCAAAATTCTTATCATAATATCTAGACGCGCCGCGCCAACCAATCATTGGATTTTCTTCTTTGGGTTCATAATTCTTCCCACCGATTAAAGAAGCATATTCGTTAGTTTTAAAATCAGAAAAACGAACAATCACATCTTTAGGATAAAAAGCAGCAGCTAACAAAGCCATACCCTCACCTAACTTATCAATTAAATATTGTTTTTTATCTTTATAACCTAAAGTCAGATGATCAATCTTTTGTTTAACCGACCGAGATTGTTTGGAATAATTAATTAAAGCCGCGGGATGTATTTTAACAAAATTAGTAAAAATAAATTCTTCGCGCGCTAAGCCCACCCCACTATTAGGTAAAAAAGAAAATTTAAAGGCTTCGTCAGGGGCCCCAACATTCATCATAATTTTAGTTTGTGGGGCACCCACATCGGCAATTTCTTCTCGTTTTATTTTAAACGGCAACAACCCCTGATAAATAAACCCTTTTTCCCCCTCAGCACAAGAAACCGTAATATTTTGCCCATTTCTAATGGCTTTTCTCGCGTTGCCAGTTCCTACGACACAAGTTACACCTAATTCGCGGGAAACAATCGCCGCATGGGAAGTCTTTCCTCCTTGCTCTGTCACAATCGCGCTAGCCAAACGCATAATCGGTTCCCAATCCGGATCAGTGATTCGTGTAACCAAAACTTCTCCTTTCTTAAAATTCTTTAATTCTTTTGGTGTTTCTACAATATGGGCTCGGCCAGCGCCAATTTTTTCACCAATCGCCAAACCTTCTGCAATCACTGGACTTTTCTTTTCCAAAATATATTCTTCTATAACATTAACGACCTTACGTGCGTGAATAGTTTCTGGTCTAGCTTGAACAATAAATAACTCATTAGTTTGTCCATCTTTAGCCCACTCAATATCTTGAGGACGATTATAATGTTTTTCAATTAATAAACTCCATTTAGCTAATTGTAAAATTTCCGCATTGTTTAAAACATATGAATGTTGTTCTTTAGCTGCGACTTTTTTTTGCAAAGTTCTGTTGGGACCAGCATAAACCAGTTTCATTTCTTTGGAACCAAGATTGCAGCTAATAATCGCTTCATAACCTTCAGCTAAAGTTTTCTTAAAAACAATAAACTGATCAGGATTAACTCTTCCTTTAACAATATTTTCGCCCAAACCCCAAGAACCATTAATTAACACCACATCTCTAAAACCCGACTCAGTATCCAAAGTGAATAAAACACCCGAACAAGCCAAATCTGATCTGACCATTTTTTGTACCCCCACTGACAAAGCTACATTTTCATGTTCAAAACCTTGCTCTATACGATAAGAAATAGCTCGATCAGTATAAAGAGAAGAATAACATTTTTGAATCGCTTGTAATAAGCCTTTTTCTCCGGAAACATTCAGATAAGATTCCTGCTGACCAGCAAAAGAAGCTTGAGGCAAATCCTCGGCAGTTGCCGAAGAACGAACTGCTACTCCGACATTTTTACCAAGTTCCTTATAGGCAGCTAAAATATCCTCAATTAAATTTTTAGGCAAGGTAGCGGCTAAAACCAAAGCTCGAATTTTTTTACCAGCCGCAGCTAATTTTTTAACATCTTTAGATAAATTTTTATCTTTCAAAATTTCTTTAATTTTATCTTCCAAATGATTAAACTTTAAAAAATACCTAAAGGCTTCAGCTGTAATAGCAAAACCATTAGGCACTTTAATTCCCTGTGGTACTAATTGAGAATACATTTCGCCCAAAGAAGCATTTTTACCGCCCACAATTGGCACATCTTTAATAGAAATTTCTTTAAACCAAAGAATATTTTTCATAAATTTAGAGCTAAAAAAGTTACATTTGATAATTCAATTATAACTTTTTTTAGATAAAATTAAAACCCCGCTTTTACGCGGGGTTTTTTTAATTAACTTCTTTAACTTCCACCCAATTAACTCCACCGGGTGAACCGACGGGTTCGCCAGCAATAATAATCAACTTATCATTTTTCTTGATCATCTTTTCTTTACGTAAATAAACTAAAGATCTTTCAATCAACTCTTCTACGGTTTTACAAGTTGGTAAAATAAAAGGAATAACCCCCCAAGATAAATTTAATTGCCGACAAACCTGCTCTTTGTCAGTAGTTACAAAAACCGGCAATTCTGGGCGAAAGCGAGAAATTTGACGGCCGGTTTCTCCAGATAAAGAAGCAGCCAAAACGGCTCTTGCTCTAATTTTTTCTGCCAATAATCGGGACAAACCGCTCATTACGGTATCAGTTTTTTGTTCGGAAGCAAAAATTTTGTTATAAGGCAGTTCATCAAAAATAGATGCTTCTGTCCTCATAATAACTTTAGACATAATAGAAACTGCCTC
>Ga0116178_10003505_pt1 | contig 11896 bp, 11 predicted proteins | sample AD_STIC12_MetaG_FD_89880 | JGI IMG/M metagenome (GOLD analysis project Ga0116178, IMG submission 89880) | Active sludge microbial communities of municipal wastewater-treating anaerobic digesters from USA - AD_STIC12_MetaG | ecosystem: Engineered > Bioreactor > Anaerobic > Digestate | place: USA... | reverse complement strand
CCGGCGTCGGCGATGGCCTGGAGCAGCGTGACGCCCTCCGAGAGCTTGGCCTTGACCGCCCCGGGCCGCGTCACCCGGCCCATGACGAAGACCCGGATCTCCTTGTCCACGGGGACGTTGATGACGTCGCCCGGCTCGATGGGGATGTTGAGGGCCTGGTTGCCGTTGACCAGGAGGTCCTTGAGGTCGATCGTGATGGTCGACGTCCGGCCGTCCGGGCCCTCGCGCAGGATGAACACCTCGTCGCCGGCCGTCTCGCTGAAGCCCTCGGCCATGGAGATGATCTTGAGCAGGCTCTGGCGCCCGACGAGCTCGTAGCTCCCGGCCTTCTGGACCGCGCCGATGACGGCCACCTGCTGGCTCTTGTACTCCTTGATGAAGATCGTCACCTGGGGGTTCTTGACGTACTTGGCGCTGAGGAGGTCGGTCAGCTTCCTGACGACGCCCTCCTGGGTCAGCCCCTCGACGACGACCCGGCCGAGGAGCGGCAGGGTGATGGACCCGTCCTCGGACACCCGCACGGTCTGGTCGAGCTCCTTGACCTCGAAGACCTTGATCTCGAGCAGGTCGCCGGGGCCGATCTTGTAGGCGCGGGCGAAGGTCTCCCGGGCCTCCCGGGCTTCGGCAGGCGCCTGGATCCCGGGCGCCTGGGCCGCCTTGGCTTGCGGCGCGGCGACCGCCGGGCCGCCGGACGCCTGGGCCGGCCCCGACGCTGCGGCGATCGCAATCAGGGCTATGACCAGAAATGCAATTTTCCTCATCATCCTCTCCAAGCTAAATCGGGGACATGTTCCAATTCTCCTGAATTGGTACGTGTCCCCGATTTCTCGCCGGTCCAAGGCCTAGAACTCGTAGGTCAAGTTTACCCCAAAGAAGGTCCTCTTGTCATCCTCCCGGTCGATGTTCGAGTCGCGCGCCCACCAGCTGGCCACGAAACCGAGGGCCGCGGTCTTCGCGACCCGGAAATAAACGCCGGCCGAATGGATGGTGAAATCGTCGAGCCGTTTCGTGTCCGGCCCGCCGCCCCCGACGACCGGGTAGCGGTTCCGCCCCAAGGAATAATCATAGTCGAGCCGCAGGAACCGGAGGGGATAGAAGGACACCCCCGCGCCGGGGCGGCTCTCGACATAGTAGGGATTGTTGTACCAGAGCGAGAAGCGGACGTCCCGGACATAGGACCCGCGCACAGCCAAGGGCTTGGCCAGGCGGATGGACAGCTGCGAGTCGCCCACGATCCCCCGGTAGTCCGGCCCGCTCGCGGTCCGCACGTCGAATTGTTTATACCCCACTCGCACGCGGCCCCGGACCCTCCGGCCCAGGGGCGAGAACTCCATCCCGGCGTATGCCGCGCCGCTTCGCGAATCGCCGATCGCCGCTTGGGACGCGAAATCGAAGCTGTAAGCCCCGTATTCGAAGGCCAGGAAGAATCGCCTCTGGGATGAGGATAGGCGATAGATCGCCAGGTCGGCGTAGGTCTCCCGTCGGTTGAGGCGCTCCTGCACGTTGAAGCCGCTCCCGTAGACGACGCTCTCGTAGTCGTATTTGACCGTCCGTCCCCCGACGGAGAACGAGGTGCGGTGGGCCAGATTGACCAGGACGGACCCTCCTATCCCATTCTCCTTTCGCCGCGGCCGGATGTCGATCTCCGTGTTCCAGCGCTCCCGGGCGTCCGAATGGACGCCGTCGACGCTGAGGAAGACGTTCTTGAGACTCAGTTGGGCCGTCCCGCTTAAATAATAGTTCCAGGCCCGCTCCCGGACCGTCTTGGAATACCAGACGTATTGCGGCGACCCGGAGGCGGACAGGACGAACTTCCTATGGATTGGCAGGTAGACCGTGGCCGCCGGCCCGGCCGTGACGGTGTAGTCTCTGACCGGGTCCGCAGGCGAATAGTAGATGTTCGAATCGACGCCGGCGTTGGAAATGACGAGGCGCGGCTGGATGCGGAACGGCCCGACGTGCCAGGGCGCCTGGGTCATCTGCCGCCTGAGCTCCAGTCCTTTCCAGGTTTCGGCGCGGGCCGGGAGGGCGAAAAGCACAAAAGAGAAGACTACTAGCACGCCTATAAATAGCGGGGCCATAATATGTCGAGGCATAAGCATTTGAGGTGTCAGTTCTTAATCTTCAGAGTGGTCCTGACCCTTCATCGAGTAATGTGTCAAGTTCCCATCCCAAAAAGAATCACCCGGATCGTCTTCATTGTTATTCGAAAATCGAGAAACAGCGATTGGTTCTTAATATAATACAGTTCATATCTCAGTTTTTCTAAGGCATCCTTTTCATCCGATCCATACCTGAAATTCACCTGAGCCCAACCTGTGATGCCTGGTTTGACAAAAAACCTCAACGAATAGAAAGGAATCTTCGACGATAATTGATCCACAAAATACTCGCGCTCCGGCCTCGGGCCGATCAGGCTCATATCCCCCTTCAGAACATTAATAAGTTGAGGTATCTCATCTATCCGTGTCTTTCTGAGGATTTTTCCGAGCTTTGTCACACGCCTGTCGTTGTTTTGGGCCCATTGCGGGCCATTGACCTCGGCGTTATGTACCATGGTCCGAAATTTAATTATTCTGAATGGCTTCTTCCCAGCTCCGAGCCTTTCCTGAGTGAATAAGATAGGCCCCTTCGAGGTCAACAGAATCAGCAAGGCGACAATAGTAGACAAAGGAAGGGTGATCAACAGAATAAGACCCGCAAAAGTAAAATCGACAGCCCGCTTAATTGACTTATAAAAACGGTTCCCGAGCTTGTCGAACCCTCCGCTGGTCAAAAACCACCGGTCACTCAACATCAGAACTGGAAGCTTTTCTAGCAGTCTTTCATAAAATGCCTCGATGGTATAACAGTTGATACCTTTCATCCTGCAGTTGACGAGGGCCCGTTCGAGCTCGCTTAGGTCACGGCCATTAACACTCACGACGATATCGTCGATCTCGTTCTTCTCAACGAATTTATCTTCGAGCTCTTCCTTCACGTTCTCTATTTCAAGAACAGCCGCAAGTCTGAATTCTGGATCATTTTCAAGGGCCGCGATTAAGGGTTCAGTCGTCGTTTTATCTCCAAGGATCATGACGTTCCTTCGGGACTGGGAGAACTTGAAAAGAGAAACATATGCTAGGCGCCAAGCTAATACGATTAGTCCGGTAAGAGCCCAGCTGATAAAAAAAACGCCTCTGCCAAGCTTGTACGGGAAAATATAGAAAATCAAAATAGCAAAAATGTAGACGAGTCCAAAAGCTCCACCCATCGATGTCAGAAAATTCGTGCTTCGGGAAACGCGCCGGAAATTATATAATTCAAAAATATAGAAACTGGCGATATAGGCGACGGCCAGGGAACAGACAAGAACCGCATGATGGAAAGTACTGAACCTCTCTCCTGTTCTAATAATCAAGGCAACATAGAAAGAAAATATGATGATGCAAATGTCTCCAAAAAGAAGAGAGAGCTGTCTTCTGGAAATCTTTCTCATCGCCATTCGACCTGATTTATGCACAAAAGGGAACGAGGGTCAAGGCCTAGCTAGTGGCATGACGCGTGGCGAAGTCGGTAAATTCCCGGCACATCGGGAAGGCAGGTTCAAATAATGTGCTGGAAGTTCGTTAGAGGGAGAGGACGAGACATGACCCCCGGTCTGTCAACGAACGATGACGATGATGATCATGCTCAGATCAGAGCGAAGTCCGCCGCCGTCGCAGCGTGGAGGGCTGTCATAATGACGATAGACAGCAAGTAAGCCATCCTGAAGGCTCAGGCATTGAAGGTGGCGAACCGCCGACCGCGAGAATAGACCCGGATGTTGTAAAAATCGAAGACATATAAACTGGCCAGGAAGCCTACGGCCAGGGCTGCCATCAAGGCCAGCTGCTGCGCCGATTGGGGCGGGGCCAGGCTCAAGTCCATGTTTAGCCGCAAGGACATGTCGAGGGCGAGGAGGGCCATCGCGATGGCCGTCAGGGCCAGGACGATGCGCTTTCTCGAGAGCTTAACGGCCTCCTCCGGGAATTCCTTTCATTGTCACGCGGAGGAGCAGTTCCTCATATTTAGTCGCTGCGGCCCGCCGGGAATAGCGTCGCTCGACAACTTCCCGGCCGGCGGCGCCCATGCGAAGGCCGCTCTCGCGGTCCCCGGCCAGTTCCAGGACGGCCCGAGCCAGTGCCTCCGGTTCCTCGGGCGGCACACACAGGCCGCAACCGGCCTCTCGGATCAGGTTCCAAGTTTCGCTGTCCTCGTCCACGGAGGCGATCAGAGGCCTGGCCGCGGCCATGATGGACATGACCTTGGAAGGCACCGATTCCCCAGTAAAACCGCGCTTGAGGGGCACAAGGCCGACATCGGACGCGGCGTACATCTCGGGGATGTCACCGTAGGGCTGGAAGGGCAGGAAGCGGACGTTGGTCAAGCCCTGACGCGCGGCCATGGCGATCAAGCCCGGCTTAGCCGCCCCGGCCCCGACGATGAGAAAGACGATCTCTGGATGCCCAGCCAACCGACAGGCCGCCTCCAGCACGTGCTCGAGCCCCTGCGACAAGCCGATGTTGCCGGCGAAAAGGACGACGAACCGATCGTCCAAGCCGTGAGCGGCGCTGAAGGCGTTCCACCGGGACAGCGGGCGGATTAGTCCCGTATCGGCAAAATTGGGAATGACCTCGATCTTGCCTGGGGGAACGCCCTTGTCTAGCAGATTGGCCCGGAACCCATCGGAGATGACGCTCACCGCGGCTGCCTTAGCGTAGACGAACTTCTCCATCCGACGGAAGAAGGCGATTGTCCGTTCGTCGCGAAGGACGCCGAGGCGGACCGCGATATCGGGATAGACATCCTGGACATTATAAACGAACGGCGCCCGTCGCAGGCGGCAGGCCGCGAAACCGACCAGGCCGTTGGTCAGCGGCGGGGAGGGCACGAACAGGACATCCGGCCTAGGTCCGAGTAGGCAGGCCGCAGCCGAGAGCAGGTTCCAAGTCAGGTAGCTCAAGGCCCGACCAAGAAGCCAGTTCTTCTTGCGGGGGACGTAGAGATAAAGACGCCGGACGCCGACGCCGTCTTCCAGCTCCCGTCTGCAGAGCCGGCCTCGGTAGCCCTCGCGGATGCGGTCGCCGTCGTAATGAGGGACATTCGTGACGACATCGACCTCGTGACCGCAGCTCTTCAGGTCCTCGGCAAGTTGCTTCATGAGCACGCCGTTGGCTGCGCTGTCAGGCGGGTAGTAGGTCGTCAGGATCAGGATTCTCAAGGGAAACGTCTTATGGCCCTACGGAAGAGGCGCAGGCTCCGGATAGAGCGGAACCGGCTTCTTATCGAGGATGCAGCGATAGACGGTCAGCATCTTGCGTGCCGCCAGGTCCCAGGTGTAGTTCTCGGCCACCAGTTGACGGCCCCTCTCCCCCATGTCCTGGCGCTCCCGGTCGGTCAAAGACAAGACCTTGATCAGTCCCTGGGCCAAGGCGTCTGCCCTGGCCTCAACGACCTCGCCGGCGCCGGCCCGGGCGACCTCGGGGAAACTGCAGTTTTCAGTGATCACGCAGGGCTTGGCGCTGGCCAAGGCCTCCAGGACTGAGATACTGAAGGCCTCGGATGAAGATGCTTGGACGTAGACCGTCGCCAGGCTCCAAACCGCCGTTTTCCGGGGTCCCCGGATGAAGCCCGGCATTAGAATCGAGCCCCGGACCCCGAAGTGTGCAGCGGCGGCTTCGAGCTGTTTAAGATGCCCCCCCGAATCGGGGCCAGCCAACACAAGTTGAGCCTGGGGATAGCACTTAAGCACGATGCGCCAGCCGGCAATGAGCTCATGGAGCCCTTTTTCCGGGCTCAAGCGCCCGAAAAAGAGAACAACCGGGCCCCGGCCGATGTCCGGCCAAGTGTCATGCGCCACCTGGCGTGAAGGCAAAGAGTCGAATTCGGCTACATCTACCCCGCTCGGAACCAGAGCGGGCGGGGCTGTGAGGCTCGCTTCGGCAAATCCTTCCATCTCCTCCCGGCTGACCGCGTGAAGGCACGCGGCACGGTTCAGGAAGGGCCTAGCCAAAAGCCTCAAGTAAAGCTTCTTCTTAAGCCCTCGGTACCGCCACCGATGCAGGAAAATGCCGTGGGGCGTTACCAGGTAGGGCTTGCGAAGTGATCTGGCGATCCTGGCCCCGGAATAGACCGGATGGTCCCAGACCTGGTGGAGATGGAAAAGGTCGATTTCCGGTCCCCTCCTCCCGAGCATAGCGGACAATGCGGGTGAACGATGCCATCCCCTTGGAAAGGCATAGGGAAAAAGCAGCGCCCGATCGCCCAGGCCCTTAAGCGACTTCATCTCCTCTGCGGTGGCTGTGGCCCACCACGTGCCAGTCACACCAAAGCGGGTCATTTCCCGGCCCAAGTGGAGGGCGACGTTCGGCGGCCCGCCATACTGAGGCGCAAGATACCCCAGGACATGTGCGACATTCATGGATGCACCACACCGCCGACCCTGTTGAGACAATCGAGGAGGTTTCTAGCCCATGATTCGGGGGTGAAGTCAGCGATTATCGCTCCGCTCCTCCGGCCCATGCGGCCTAAGTCATGCTCTTCGGAGCTCATGGCCAACATAAGACGGCCAAGCCCGTCCTCGTCCAGGGGGTTGAAGACAAAGCCGTTGTCTCCCGTCCGGCACAGCTCTGGCAGGCACCCGCACATCTTGCTAAGGGCCACAGGAAGGCCTGCAGCCATGGCCTCGTTGACAGCCAGGCCCCAAGGTTCGCTGATACTCGGCAGGATGAACGCCGCCGCCAGGCCATAATACTTGGGCAAGGTGTCGTAAGGCAACCAGCCCAGGAACCGGACATTCTGCAGGCCCAGGATGCGGGCGCGAGCCTCGAGGGCCGGGCGTAGAGGTCCGTCCCCCGCCAGGACCAAACCGTTCGTTCCGCCTGCCTCCTGGTATTTCTGAAACGCCCCGAGCAACACGCCGAGGTTCTTTTCGGGGCTGTGCCGGGCAACAGTCAGAAAGTAGGATCCCGGAAGTCCGAGGGCCGCACGTAAACGGGGGCCTTCGGCCCGAGCCTCGTCAGCGCCTCGGGAAAAGTGCGCATTGTCGACGACGTCCACGCCGCACCAGATCTTTTCGGAAGGAACGCCGAGCTTCTGGAAGTACTGCATGGAACGGGAGCCAGAGAGGAACAAGGCATCGTACATTCTCCGGCACCATCTCTTCTTCCATGCCTCCGTCAGGAAATGGCGCTTCTTATCGCCCTCCCAGGTGTCCGTGACCATGACGCATGTCCTGGACCTCTTCCTGGACCACTTCGCGGCCGCCCTCATACTCAAGTCAGCATACCCTACTACAACCACGATGTCGGGATCGATCTGCTCCAAGGCCGCGACAACGGCCTGTGAGGCTCGTCGGGGCGACAGATTTTCCAACGATTCCCGGAACAAGGTCCTGATCTCAAGTGCCTCGTCCATTTCCGGTCCGTTCAAGAAGTAAAGTTCATGACGGTTTGCGACCTGGATAATGCGGACATCCCACCCTGACTTACCCAGCTCCCGGTAACGGGCCAGATGATAGGGCATGATTGTATGACACATGAGGCCAATCGTCGGAATCCCTTTCCAGCGTGCCGGGTGGCTGGCTTCTTGCAAGAGGCAGGCGTGCGCTCGTCCTTTCAAGTTCCCGCTCCCAAGCAACGCTCCAGAACAACGCGAAAGAGGACTTCTTCGTTTATCTCCCTCAGATAATCAGCCATGATGGCTCGCGACGCATTGCCAAAGGCCCTTCTCCTTAGCGGATCGGTCAGCTTCAATAGTGCCTCACCCAAGGCTCCAACGTCATCGACAGGAACTACATAGCCGTTGACGCCATCCTGAACGAGGCTCCCCGCCCCGCCACATACTTGGGTGGTTACGAGAGGCAAGCCCGCCAATCCGGCCTCGACGAGTACTTTCCCCCAAGTGTCCTTACGGGTCGGCAGAACGAAAACATCGGCGGCAACGTAGATTCTGGCCAACTCCTCCCAGGGAAGATCGCCCAGGAACCTCACGCCAGACGCTAGCCCCAGGGAGTCGGCAAGGCATCTCAAGCTTGTAAGCGAGCCATACCTGTCGCCGTCCCGGCCGGCGATCAATAAGAAGCATTTCGGATCGGCGGACCGTAGCTGGGCCATGGCCTTGATCAGGACATCGACGCCCTTGAGATTGATAAGGGTACCGCAATAAAGGATGATCCTCGCCCCCGACGGAAAGGCCAGGGCCGCGCGCACCTGCAGACGAGCGCCCCGGTCCATGTTCGAAATAACCCGATGGAACTGCTTAGCTCCTCCGTCATAAGCGATGACAGTGATGTTCTCGTCCTTCACTTGATAAACGGCCTTTAAGGTTTCTACGGTCTTCGGGGTCTGGGCGATGTGCTGACTAGCGGCCTTCAGGACCAAGGCTTTAAGCCGCCTTAAAAATAGGGGCCGGTTCATCTCCGGCAACGGGCCCATGGTCTGGCTGACCACGATCAGCGGCTTCCGTTTCAAGCGAGCCAGCGCCGCAGTCAGCAGCGCGGGGAAACCTTGGATCCCAAGAAGGACGATCGCGTCGGAGCCATACACGATCTCCCAGACGACCCTAATTCCGAGAGTGGTAATCTGGTTTTCAGGGCTGGTGCCTCGCGAATTATTAAAGAATATTGTCCTCGGGGTCCTCGAAGAGGCTCGGAATTCGAATTCGAACGGGTGGTCTGGCATTGGCCCGAAAAGCGGATAAGCCTTGATGGCGAAGCACTCCTTCAATTTAGACAATATGGTCAGGAGGCTCAATGATGCCGGTGACAGGTCATAGCAGAGTACCCCCACACGACTTCGTCGTCGACGGGATATTTTCGCTGGCATGGTGCTTAAGGTCCTGGAATGTTTAATTAGGGTCTGCTGAAAAAGGCCATAACTTTACGTAATATATCGAATTCTATACGGTTACGTGTTATTTCGCGGAGCGTTCCAAGGCCCGAAATACACGGTTTTCGCAATCAGCCCCTCGAAACCCGTGCAGTTTTCGAGAGAGTTTCGCCGCATGTACAAGCCCAAAGACCGTGACACCGGCGTTTTGTTCCCGGAACTGTTACCCTTCGGCGGCCGCCTGGACGAGCGGAACCGCTGGCTGCAGATCGCCGCTCTCATTCCTTGGGCGGAGCTCAAGGGGGAGTATCTGCGCCATTTTTTCCGCTTGGGACGGCCGACCAAAGACGCCCAGCTCATCCTGGGTCTGCTGTTGCTGAAGCACATGACCATGCTCAGCGACCGGGAGCTGCTCGTGACGGTCATGGAAAATCCCTGCATGCAGGCCTTCTACGGCTTCCATGCGATGGCGACTGAGGCGGCGCTCGACTCGAGCACGCTGACCCAGGCGAGGAAACATCTGGGACCGGAGTTTTTCCGGGCGCTGGAGAATCGGAGCAGGAGTTCCTCTCGTTTTCGAAGACCAAGCGGAAGACAAGGCAGGTCGTCCGCAAGGCCAAGAGAGCGATGCTTCGATTTGCGCGGCGGAACCTGGGCCATTTGACGGAGCTCGTCCGGAAGATTCCGGATGTCGAGGGGAAAGTGCTGCAAACTCTGGCCGTGGCGAGGGAGATCCTGCGTCAGCAGACGGAGATGTACAAGACGAGGGTGAACCGGATCGGCCATCGGATCGTCAGTCTCGTCCGGCCCTACGTGCGGCCGGTCAAGACGGGCAAGCAGGCGAAGGGAACGGAGTTTGGGGCCAAGGGCGCGCTGACGTACGTGGACGGCTTCCTGTTCCTGGACTTCTGGAAGCACGAAGCCTACAACGAGGCCGAGCACGTGGGGCGTCATCTGGAGGCCTATCGGGACCGGTTCGGGCGGTTGCCGCCCTACTTCGTGGCGGACACGAAGTACGGGACGCGGAAGAACCGCACGGATCTGGAGACGCTCGCGGTTCGGCCGTCGTTCCGGCCGCTGGGCCGGAAGGCCCAGCAGCGCCGTGACTCCTGGTTCAAGAAGAAATAAAAGGAACGGAACCTGATCGAAGGCGGGTTCGGGCACGGCAAGGAACACTTCGGGCTGAGCCGGGTGAGATATGAAGGGGAGGCGACCTCGAAAGTCTGGGTACGGTTGGGGTTGACGGCCATGAACTTTGTGACGGCGGCGAAGAGGACATGAAGCGGGAGGACGCCGAAGGAAGCGAGGCACAGGGCCCTGCGCTTCCCGCCAACGTGGCTCATGATTATCGGCACGGTTCATTGTTTTTCAGCAGACTCTAGCTAGGGTCTGCTGAAAAAGCGGATAACTTTGCGTAAGCAATTGACAACAATATAGATGTATGAGATATTGCGGATCGATTCAAGGCCCGAAATGCACGCTTTTCACAGACACCCCCCCGAAAAGCGTGCACTTTGCGACGGAGATCCGCGGCATGTACAAGCCTAAAGACCGCAAAACGCAGGTTCTTTTCCCCGAGCTTTTCCCGTTCGGCGGCAGCCTCGACCCACGGAACCGCTGGCTGCGCATCCGCGAGCTCATCCCCTGGGAGGAGCTCGAGTATGAGTATCTGAAGTACTTTTCCGACGTCGGCCGGCCGGCAAAGGACGCCCAGCTCATCCTGGGGCTCTTGTTGCTCAAGCACATGACCAAGCTGAGCGACCGCGAGATGATCGCCGAGGTCATGGAGAATCCCTACATGCAGACGTTCTGCGGGTTCCACTCCATGGCCACGGCGCGGAGGATCGACGCGAGCACGCTGACGCAGGCGAGGAAGCGTCTGGGGCCGACGTTTTTCCGGCAGCTGGAGAAAAAGACGTACGCCGTGCTGATCGAGCGGGGAATCATCAGGGCCCGGGGGCTTCTGGCCGACGCGACGGTGTTTCCGGAGGAGATCAAGTTCCCGACCGATGTTGGGCTTCTCAACGATGTCCGCCGCTGGCTGGTCCGGACGATCCGGTCTCTGGGCGAGAAGGTCCGGACGCGCCGACGGAAGGCGGAGCAGGACTATCTCCGGTTCAGCAAGACGAAGCGGAAGACCAAGAAGATCATCGACCGGGCCAAGAAGGCGATGCTGCAGTATGTCCGGCGGAACATCCGCCAGATGGAGAACGTCCTGCAGAAGGCCTCCGGGGTGGAGGCGAAAGTCCTCGAGAGGCTGGCTGTTTCGCGGGAGATCTTCCGCCAGCAATGGGAGATGTATAAAAAGAGGGTGAATCGGATCGCCGGCCGGATCGTCAGCCTCCATCGGCCGTATGTGAGGCCGATCAAGACGGGAAAACAAGGCCGGGAGACGGAGTTTGGGGCGAGGGGCGCGCTGACGAACGTGGACGGGTTCCTGTTCCTGGACTACTGGAAGCACGAAGCGTTCAACGAGTCGGAGCATGTGGGCCGGCACCTCGCGGCGTATGGGGACCGGTTCGGGAAGCTTCCGCCGTACTTCGTGGGCGACACGAAATACGGGACGCGGAGAAACCGGGCGGAGTTGGAAGCGTTGGGCGTGCGGCCGTCGTTCAAACCGCTGGGGCGAAGGGCGAAAACGCCGGGGCCTGACCGCTGGTTCAAGCGGAAGCAAAAAGAGCGGAACCGGATCGAAGGCGCGATCGGGCACGGCAAAGAGCACTTCGGCTTCTCTCGGGTCCGGTATAAAGGGGAAGAGACGTCGGAGGTCTGGGTGCGGACGAGCCTGCTGGCGATGAACCTGAAGACGGCGTTGAAGAGAGCGTGAGAACCGCGAAGCCCGGAGCCGAGAGGACGCCGCGGCGTCAGGTATCGGCCGCAACACTTGTGCGCGATCTGTTCCCGAGTTCATTTTTCAGCAGACCCTAGTGTAGTGTCTCAGTAATATATTGACAATGGTAATTGGTTTGTGTTATGCTCTCGGCATGTGGAAACCAGCCTCTGCTTTGCCCATGACGCCTGAACAGCGGGGAACTCTGGACGCGTGG
>Ga0116178_10003503_pt1 | contig 11904 bp, 10 predicted proteins | sample AD_STIC12_MetaG_FD_89880 | JGI IMG/M metagenome (GOLD analysis project Ga0116178, IMG submission 89880) | Active sludge microbial communities of municipal wastewater-treating anaerobic digesters from USA - AD_STIC12_MetaG | ecosystem: Engineered > Bioreactor > Anaerobic > Digestate | place: USA... | reverse complement strand
GTCGGGGTATTCATTGCCGATCTGAATGGAGACGGGCGGCCGGACATCGCAACGGCAAACCGCGCAACGAATGACGTCTCCATCCTCCTCAATAACGGCAACAAAACGTTTGCCGAGGAAGCCTTCGTGGCGGCGGGCAACAACCCGCAGGCAATCAGCGGTGCCGATCTGGACGGTGATGGCGACATTGACCTCATAGTGGCGAACGCAACCGATAACACGATCACCTTGATCCGGAACCTTACCGGATTCCGGGAACCTCCTCAGACCGGTGCGAAACGTGGGAACGGAGGGGTGCGATGATCGGGGAAGGCCTTCCAGTGGTGGCGGTTGTGGTGGCGGGCGGGGCCGGAGTGCGCATGGGCGGCGGCACACCGAAACAATACCGGTTGATCGCCGGTGCACCGGTTCTCGCATGGACGCTGTGTGCGTTCGAGAAGGCGGCGGATGTGGACGAGGTCATACTGGTGGTGCCTCCCAGCGACCTTGCGTTTGTGGGGGAGGCAATTGTGGATGCGTTCCGGGTAACCAAAGTCCGGCGCATCGTCGAGGGAGGAGCCACCCGGCAGGAATCCACCGCGGCAGGCGTCGCGGCAGTCGAAGCTTCCGACGGTATTCTCCTTGTCCATGACGGAGTTCGGCCATTCGTTTCCGGAGAACACATCGCGGCGGTTGTGGAAGCCGCGTGGAGCGTTGGTGCCGCCATCCTCGCTGTGCCGGTGACCGACACCGTGAAACGTGTTGACGACAGGGGGTGCATCGAGGGAACCATCTCGCGCGAGAACCTGTGGGCCGCACAGACGCCTCAGGGATTCCGGTTGCCGCTGTTCAGAGAGGCGATGGCCCGCGCCCGTCAGGAAGGATTCGCGGCGACGGACGAGGCGATGATGGTGGAGCGAATGAACCATCCTGTGAGGATTGTTCCCGGCGATGCAGAGAACATCAAACTGACGGTTCCGGAGGATTTCGCGCGGGCTGCTCGGATTGCAGAGAGGAGGAGCAGGCCATGCTGAGGATCGGACAGGGATATGACATCCACCCGCTGGTTGCCGGCAGGAGGCTCATTCTTGGCGGCGTGGACATTCCCTCGGACGTGGGATTGGAGGGGCATTCTGACGCGGACGTGCTCGTGCACGCGATCATGGATGCCCTGCTGGGGGCACTGGCGCTGGGGGATATCGGCCAGCATTTCCCCAACACGGACGATCGTTACAAGGACACTGACAGCATCCAGCTGCTTGATAAGGTTGCCCAACTGGTGGGGCAGCATGGTGCACGGGTGGTCAACGTGGATTCGACGGTGGTAGCCGAACGCCCGCGGATCGCGCCTCACATTCCGGTTATGCGCGAGCGCCTCGGAGAAGCGCTTGGCCTTCCTCCGAGCGCGATTTCCGTGAAGGCAACCACTGCGGAGAAGCTAGGTGCACTCGGGCGGGGGGAGGGGATTGCTGCCTACGCCGTTGCGCTGGTGGAGGCGGGTGGCCAGAACTAGACTGCGTGCAAGAACCTCGGGGAATTAACCCCGGAGTCCATGTATCACATGTACTTCTCGTAGAGCGCCGCTATCTCCCGCACCCTGTTCTCCCATGTCTGTTTTTTGGCGTATTCGTACGCGTTGATGCCCATCTGTTCTCTCAACTCGGGTTCCCGCCAGAGCCTGTCGATCGCGGACGCCAGCCCGGCGATTGTCTCCTTCGGGTTGGTGACCGGAACCTTGATGCCGGCATTATCCGGTATCCAGTCGTGAGCACCGTGGTGGTCGAGGGCGATAACGGGCATGCCGTGCGCCATGGCCTCAAGGAACTGGGCACCGGATGTATCGCGCAGACTCGTGAACAACAACACATCGTTCTCCATGTACGCGCGCTTGACTTCCAGCCAGGGAACCTGCCCCCACCAGTCCACCCGGTCCTCAAGACCTAGGCGTTTCAACCAGCCCGGGAGTTCCCGCGCAAGGGGGCCATCGCCTACGATGGTAAGTGTGTTCGGGGTAGTGGAAGCTACCATCGCTTCAAGAGCGAGGCGCAAAGCTTTGATCGGCGAAATGCCTCCGACCCACACGATGCGCAAGCTGGAAAAGGCCTTTCGGACGGGCTTTTCCGAAGGGGGATAGGAGGGTGGAAGCGCGTTGTCCCACGTGAGGCGGACCCGAGCGCGATTCATCGTGCTTAGCACGCGGACCGTCTCCGAGTTGGCCGCGAAAACCAACTTCGCCTTACCGACCGCACCACGAGCAAGCGGGTTCCAGTTAGTAGTCCATGCAATGCGAAGATTGCGCCGGAACTCATTTCTCCAACCGCCACCAAAGTACTCTTTGAACGCCGCGGGGGCCTTCTGCCCCCCTCCGACAGGCCCGAGAAAGAAGGGCTTGTCCAGCCGCCACAACAGGCTGCCGCCGCTGATACTGGTCCAAGAGACATGGTGGCACAGATCAATCTCCTGCTCAAGTTCGCGAGCTCGCTTCAACGCCACCCAGAGCCACATGAGGTACCGCAGCCGCATCGTCCCGAGGCCAATTTTCATTGCCCACGAGGGTGCATCCAGGTAGGAAAACGTGACGTTGGGCAAGGGGTTTTTGGCTGTTTCCGCTTCGATCTCCTCCCGGTTGCCTGCGTGCGTCAGCACGTGGACCGAGTGCCCCAGCCGGCTCAGCTCAACCGTCCAGTTCCAACCGATGGCGAATTCACTGCCTCTGTGAGGCCGGCAATTGTATGCCGAAAGCAATATCCGCACCGTCCCCTGCCTCCTTCTTCCCGACCCTCAGGCCAGCGCCGCGAGCACGCGGTCCGGGTAGTTGCTGATGATCCCGTCAACGCCCAGAGTGATCACGTTCCGGATATCCGCGGGATCGTCCACCGTCCAGAGCCACACCGCGCCATCCGCTTCGTGCACCGCCTCAACGAACCCTTCGTCCGCCTGTTCGAACGAAGGCGCGTTGATGTGCGCTGTTTTCACGCGTTCCGCCGTGGGTTTGCCCAGTGCGAGACGTTCGCAGGCAGGCAGGTAGTGCTCAGCCCACCGGAGAGTCGCGTCGTCGAAGCAGGCGATAATGACGCAGTCTTCCGCCCCTGCAGCTTTCACCACGCGGGCGGTCTCCCGCACGATGTCCTCACCCGGATCCTTGATTTCACACATCACGGGGAGCGAAATCTCCGCGAGCATCTCCGACAAGGTAGGGACTCTCTCCCCCGCGAATTGCGCGCCCTTCCATGAGCCCGCATCGACCCGCTTGATCTCTTCCAGCGTATGGTCCGCCAGAGCGCCGTTGCCATCCGTCGTGCGGTCCAGTTTTGCGTCGTGCATGATGACGACGTGGCCGTCGCGCGAGAGGTGGACATCAATCTCGATCGCGTCTACACCCAGTGCAACTGCCGCTCTGAATGCTGCCATAGTGTTTTCCGGGTATCTGCCCGAAAAACCCCGGTGCGCAACCACCCATCGCCCGTGTGGCGAGGACTCAGCGCGGTATTTTGATTTCATCGCGCGCACCCCCGGATTACCTGTCAGCATCACATGTGGTCCAGCTGGCCATAATAGAAAGGCAATGGCAAGCCGGGATGGGTGATTTCCGGCGGCCGCTCGGGTCCGAAGAGCAGTTTCACCAGATCGCGCCGGGTGAGGAACGCGCTTGCGGCCTCCGTCTGAACCCGCCACCCGTCCCCTTCTGACTCCACTGTGATGTTTTTGATTCCGTATGTGTCGAGGATGCGTTGCGGTTTGAGGATGGCCAGCATGCCGGCGTAACTGGCACGGATGGCGAACCCGCGCTCGACAAGGAACGGCGCGACTGACTTGTCCTGAGCCGGAGTGTGAATCTGCGCCGTACGGGCGCCACACAGGCCAAACACCACGCGCAGAAGCCCCAGTACAGCAGCGCCATCGCCACCGAAATCCTTGACGTCGATCTGCTCACCAGGTGAGTACACGATGTACGCCAGCGGAGCATCGCCGTTCATCAGCACCGCACACCGGACGCGCGTGCGAATATTCAGAAGAACCTCGGTGAGCTCGCGGTCGCGCACGACTCCCGCCCTGCGGGTGGTGTGAAGCGACTCCACTGCCTGAATGACGCGGGAGTCGAGTGTATCGGTAAGGATTTCGCCGGTCGGGGCGACGGGGAGATAGGTGATCGTGGTGCGGTCAATGAAAAACGTCCAGTTTTGTGCTGCGTGCTCCCAGCCCCAACGCCGGTAGTAGTCTGGTATGCCAGTCCACAGGATAGAAAGGTCGCAATCGAGCTCTTTCTCCATGTACTCAATGCAGTGTTGAAGAATCGCCCCGGCGAAACCGTGCTTCCGGTAGTCCGGGTCGGTAGCCACGCCGCCGATTCCGCCGATCTTCAGCACGGCATCACCCCATTGGACCCGGGCAGGGTAGATGCTCACGTTGCTGATGACGCGCCCGTTCACGCGGATGTGCCGGAAATTGTGCACGTTCCGTTCGTTGTACAGGTGCGGGTAATCGCCGCCGATGCTTGGCTTGCGCCCGACGCTGGAGCGGAACACGAAGTTGAGGAAGTCGAGAATCTCGCCGAACTCGTACCACGTTCCGCCGCGAGGGCCGTCAACGGTTTCGGGGAGCGTCTCCATCGGGCAATTCTCCTCTCAGAATGGCTTCAGGTGCCACGTTCCCGGAAGCGCAAAGGAAAAGGGACAGGCTCTGCTATCGCGCCCGTCCCTTCGGAATACGTGGAGGCGGCGGGCGGACTCGAACCGCCGAATAGAGGTTTTGCAGACCTCCGCCTTAGCCCCTTGGCTACGCCGCCGGATTGTCAAAATGTACGCGCGACGGAAAGGCGTATCAAGACCTGCAGCTGCCCCGACCGCGCCTTTGCGGCGACCAATCACCGGGAGGCATGCCTCACCGCCAGTCCTTTGAACGGTCATACCGCTTCTCCCATTCCGCGATGACATACTCGCAGCGCTCTCGATCCCTCAGCAATTCCTTACGCCGTTTTCGGACGGTGGATGAATCGGGAAGCTGCTGGAGCTGACTGGTGATGATTATGATACGCTTGCGCATGAGGTCAATGTCGGATTCTTTCATCCTGCGGACATTTCGGCGCCATACGAGGCGTCTGATCCATCCCGCGACACCCCGGGTGGTTCGTGTCGAAGGAGCCGGATTCTCGCTGCCATTCAACTCGCTGCTCATAAGCGCATGTATTCCTCTGGTTCTATTGACGGGAGTCCATGTTTTCGGGACGCGTGGAAAGGGTGAGGTGTTCTCCACAGAAGGGGCATTTGACGGCCGGGTTTCCGTCGCCGCCCGTTTCCCGCGCGTGCTTCAGGGCTTCCGCGCTCGGAAATACCACTGCCGGCGCCCACGCGACGGGCGCTGCTTCACCGCCGATGTAACTTGCGCGCGAAAGCGCGAACGCGACGGCGCGGGAATCAGATACTACCCAAACCGGTTCCCGGCATGCCGCGCAGGATACACATCGGGGTTGCAGACCACCCGGGAGGCCGGGGGCTTCGTTTTCCATTGGTTCGTCCACTGCCGGGAGGAAGAACGGCTGGTTCATCAGATGCACGCCGAGTCGTTCCCATGAGCCGCTCATGCCAACGAGCGGTTTTCCCGAACGAGGCGGAGATCCCAGAATTCTGGTTCGTTGTCGGGCACTCATTGCGTCGGGCGATGCACGCGGGCGTGGTGCTCCTGCAGGGAACGCACGCTCATTTCCTCCGCGCGCAGGGCTGCGATCCCCTCCACCGCGGCGACCGCGGCAGCAACGGTTGTCATGTAGGGAAGGCCACGCCGGATCGTTTCGCGCCGGATGGCGATTTCATCCTGCGACGCCGCTTTCCCGTGAGGCACATTTATCACAAGGGCGATCTTCGACGATTTCATCATGTCGACCACGTGGGGACGGCCTTCCTGCAGTTTCGGAACGAACGTCGCGGGAACGCCGTTCCGATGCAGCATCGCCAGTGTTCCCTCGGTGGCGATGATGTTGAAACCGAGTTCGGCAAGCCGCCGCGCAGGCTCCACAAGAGCCCGTTTCTGCTCATCACCGCCCACGCTGATGAAAACCGTTCCCCTGTCCGGGAGGCGAAGATTTGCCGCAAGTTGGGATTTCGCGTAGCTCTCTCCAAGGGATTCCGAGATGCCCATCACTTCGCCGGTCGAACGCATCTCCGGGCTGAGCAGGATATCCACGCCGGGGAATTTGAGGAATGGCAGCACGGCTTCCTTGACGGAGACGTACGGCGGCACGATTTCCGACGTGAAGCCCTGTTCGGCGAGGCTTTTGCCCACCATGCAGCGGGCGGCAATCTTCGCCAGCGGTACGCCGATAGCCTTGCTGACAAACGGCACCGTACGCGATGCGCGGGGGTTCACCTCAAGAACGTACACCTCGTCGTCTTTGATGGAGTACTGCACATTCATCAACCCCACGACGTGGAGTTCGCGCGCAAGGTCCTTCGTATGCCGCATCAACTTCTCGATCATGTCCGGGGTCAGGCGGTAAGGGGGCAGCACGCACGCGGAATCGCCGGAATGGACTCCCGCCAGTTCAATCTGCTGCATGATTCCACCGACCACGGTCAGCGTACCATCTGAAACGGCATCCACGTCTATTTCGATGGCATCGTCGAGAAATCGGTCAATCAGAACGGGGTGTTCAGGAGAAGCCAGCACCGCGGCTCTCATGTAATGCACCAGCGAGTCCTGGTCGTACACGATGGCCATCCCGCGGCCGCCCAGAACGTACGAGGGGCGAACCAGCACCGGGTAGCCGATGTGGCTTGCCACGGCTTCCGCTTCTTCCTCACTGCGTGCGGTCCCGTTCTCCGGCTGGCGGATTCCGAGCCGGTTGATAAGCGCGCCGAAGAGTTTGCGGTCCTCCGCGACGTCTATCATCGCCGGCGACGTCCCGATGATCTTCACTCCCGCTTTCTCCAGCGGAACGGCGAGTTTGAGCGGGGTCTGCCCGCCGAACTGAACGATGACGCCGTCAGGTTGTTCCCTGTCATGGATGTTCAGCACGTCCTCAACGGTAAGTGGCTCGAAATAGAGCTTGTCGGAGGTATCATAATCTGTGGAAACGGTTTCCGGGTTCGAGTTGACCATGATGGTTTCGAAACCGTCTTCCCGCAGGGCGAACGCCGCGTGGCAGCAGCAGTAATCGAACTCGATGCCCTGCCCGATGCGATTCGGCCCGCCACCGAGGATCATGATTTTCTTTTTCGGGGAGCGGACCACTTCGCACTCGGTTTCATATGTGCTGTAGTGGTAGGGGGTTCTGGCTTCGAACTCCGCCGCGCAGGTATCCACTGTTTTGAATGTCGGGAGGACACCAAGCTTCTTGCGGAGCGCGCGCACGTCCATCTGGTTCACGTTCCACAGGTGGGCAAGCTGCACATCGCTGAACCCCATCTGCTTGGCCCTGAGAAGCGTTGCGCGGGGAATGCGCTCCGCGAGCCGCTCGACGGGGGAATCGTGAACCTGCATGATGGCAACCTGAACGCGCGAGGGGTGAGAACGCAGCACAGGCCCTTGAAGAGCGATAAATCCGGGCACTTAAAGGTACCCCGGGAGGTTCAAAGCGTCAACACACAGGCCCGGACGTGCTCAGGGCACGGGCGCGACGTATCTTTAGTATGCGCGGAGGGTTTCCCTGAACGCGGTCTGAAGCGCGTGAAGAACCCCTGCGTTGAGGGTTCAACTGAGTACAAATTCCGTGATTCATAGCAAGGATTGATGCATGCCAATTGTAGACACCGATCGCCTTACTGAACTCCGCGAACGCCTCGACAGCCTCGGGAGGTTTCTTTGACCTCGCCCGCAAACGAGAACAGATAGGCGCCCTCGAACAGCAGATGGCCGCACCGGGATTCTGGGACGACGGCCAGGCCGCACAAAAAACCATCTCCGCCGCAAACGAACTCAAAGAATGGGTTGAAGGCTGGGAGTCGCTCGATCGCCGACTCAATGACCTCTCAGAACTCGCCGAACTTGCGGAGCTGGAAGAGGATGACGCAGTGGCGGCGGAAGTCGAACGTGACACCGATACGCTGGCGAATGACATCTCCGCGCTTGAATTCCGCCACATGATGTCCGACCCCGCCGACAAGAAAAACGCCATCGTGACGATTCACCCCGGCGCCGGCGGAACCGAGTCCACCGACTGGGCGCAGATGCTGATGCGGATGTACACGCGGTGGGCGGAGCGCAAGGGTTTCCAGGTCGAGATAATGGACCTGCTGGAAAACGAGGACGCCGGCATAAAAAGCGTGACGCTGGAGGTGACCGGCCCGTACGCCTACGGGTATATCAAGGCCGAAAGCGGCGTGCACCGGCTCGTCCGCATCTCTCCTTTTGATTCCCAGAAGCGCCGGCACACCTCATTCGCCAGTGTGTTCGTGTATCCGGAACTCGACGACGAAATCAAGCTGGATGTGAAGGAATCCGATATTCGAGTGGATACGTATCGCTCTTCCGGCGCAGGAGGGCAGCATGTGAACAAAACCTCCTCGGCGGTACGCATGACCCACCTCCCCACCGGTATTGTCGCGCAGTGCCAGAATGAACGCTCGCAGCACAAGAACCGCGCGAACTGCTGGAAAATCCTAATGGGTCGCCTTTATGAGCACTACAAGGCGCTGGAAGACGAGAAACACCAGGCGGTGGAAGATACCAAGAAACCCATCGAATGGGGCAGCCAGATACGGTCGTACGTTTTCCAACCGTACCAGCTGGTCAAGGACCACCGCACGGGCATCGAGACATCCAATGTAGATGCCGTCATGGACGGTGACATTGATTTGTTCATCAACGGATACCTTACTCGCAAGGGGAATTTGACTCCGGACGATTCGCCATTGCAGTGATGAACCAACCCCTCGCGCCGAACTCGTTCAAAGCCCTTTGAGGTTGGCCGTGGCCGCGCATCCTGGATTCCCGCGTTCGCGGGAATGACCGTGATTGCCGGGTTTCAAAAGACATCACTCTGAGCGCTGCGAAAAATCTACCACGGCAATTGGGACCCCGCTGCCGAACCTGTGAACGCCGGCAATCGGTATGGATTCCCGAGAGCACAGCACAAGTTTTTCGGACGTCGCCCGGATTCCCGCCTTCGCGGGAATGACAAAGGTGCCGGGCCGGTTCACCTGAGCGGGCTTGCGGTGCCGCAGGGCGACTTACGATTCGGGTTCCGACCGCCCCTCCCCTGGCGGCTTGTGTTCCAGCAGGTGAACAAACGCCCAGCCAGCACCACCGAGAAGGACGAATCCCGCGGCGAAAAACACGAGAACTCCACCCGCAGGAACGGAGGGAAACCTCACGCTTACGTTGGTGGCCAGTTGCTCAGGGGGGCTCCCCTCCCTCTCCCTTATCGCCCGCACCGCGACAATGCCCGCGAATGCGGGTTCCCAGAACACTTCTCCCGCCGGACCGGTAACGCCGAGTGTGTCGCCACGCACCACTTTGCTGTTGGGGAAATATTCAACGTAGACCTTCCAGCCGGTGAGGGCGGCCTCCCGCGCGGCGCGTGAGGTGTCGGCCACGGCGTCAGGCAGCACCCGGATTGCGGCAACTTCGCCACGTACCGGAGACGCGGGTTCGACCCGCAGCACCAATCCACGCGCCGTTGAAACGCCAATGAACGCGAACACGGGCACCCAGCACAGCAGTCGGTTCATCCCCGTTCCTCCCTGTACGTTCGCCAGAACGTGAACACCAGGGCGAGACCGGTCGTGAAGAAGAACCACGCGCCAAAGGCGAACCACGAGAGCCAGGGGATTCCTTTGACGGTGAACGAGGCTCCGTACAGCCCGTCGCGTACCTCCGTCCAGATGCCCCATCCGATCACCACCGCGATAATCACGGGATTGACCACTTTTATCAGGGCGTCCCACCACCACCCGACGCCGAGGGTGCTGTCGCGGTTGATGATTTCGCGGAGTTTGTGTGCACCGAATACCCACCCGATAATGAGACACTCGAAAAACCCGACGATCAAAAGGCCGTAACTGAACGACCAGTGGTCGAACAGATCGAGGAGGGTCAGGCCGAGGGTGCCGTTGCTGGCAAGGGTGGGATCTACCACGTGAGGAAGTGCGAAGCACATGCTGCCCAGCATGCTGCACAGCGCAACCACCAGTACGGCCTTCTTTCTCCTCCACCGGAATTTGTCGAGAATGGAGGCGACAAAGGCTTCCACGAGGGAGATGCTGGAGGTGAGGCCGGCGATGAACAGCAGGAAGAAAAACAGCATCCCGAACCCCACAACAAAATGCGGCAATTTCGCGATACCCTGGGGCACCACGAAAAACATCATGCTGAGAGTGCTGGCTTTCGGGACGACAGAGAACGCGAAGAGAAGCGAGAACACCGCCAGCCCCGCAATGAACTCGAATGAGCAGTTGAGAAAGCAGATTGTTGCCGCGTTGTGCACCTGATCGCTCTTTTTCGGAAGATAGCTGGCATACGCCGTCATAATGCCGAATCCGAGCGACAGGGTGAAGAACATCTGACTGAAGGCCCCTTTCCACACCTCAGGATCGGCCATGACGGTGAAATTCGGGCTGAAAAGGAGGTATGCGCCCTGTTCCCCGTTGGGGAGACTCACGCCGCGGACAATCAGCGCGACCATGCACAGCCACATGAGCGGCACGAGGAAACGGGTGGCAGATTCAATGCTCCGTGCACCGCGTAGAACGATCAGGAGATTGAGCGCCCAGACAATCGCCACGTACCAAAGCGTATCCCACGAACCGAGCATTTCAAAGAAATAACCAAACGGGTTGGGGAGGGCGAGAGACCCGAAGGCGCCACTCGTGACAGGCTCGGGACTCCATAACCCTTTCATGCTGCCGATGAACATTCCGAGAACCCAGGCCAGGATGGCGACGTAGTACATGCAGATGACCGTGGCGTTCAGAACGCCCCACCATCCGATGAACTCCGCCGGCCGGCCTCCTATCCGATACAGCGATTGAGGGAACGCCTTGCCGGTATGCGCTCCCAGGGCAAGCTCCATAAGCATGATGGGAATGCCGAGGATACAGAACGCCACGATGTACGGGATGTAAAAGGCTCCCCCGCCGTATTTGTACGCATTGGCGCTGAAGAAGACGATGTTCCCAAGGCCGATGGCCGAACCCGATGCCGCGAGAACAAACCCGACCTTTGAACCCCACTGTGAACGTAGTTCCGCCATACGCAGACCCTTCAGAGCCATGACGGTGGTGCGTGCGCCGCCGCCGGTGCTTCTTTTCCGGCACGTTTCAAGAGTATACTTTTGCACGATTTTCGTCCCAATCCTTGCCCCTTTTCCATTACGTGAATCATGGAACGATACCGCAGCTTTTCGCGCGTGCTGAAGGAGCGGTTCGGAACCCCGGTGAGGAAAATCTCCCTCGACGCGGGCTTTTCCTGCCCGCACCGAAAGGGAGGCGAGGGTGGATGCACTTACTGCGACGCGTGGGGTTCCGGCACGGGCGCGTCCGGACAGGGCCGCTCCATTTCCGACCAGATTGCCTCCGCGATTCTGCGTGATGCCGCGGCGCAGAAGCCTGCAGGCGCGTTCCTCGCGTATTTCCAGGCGCACACCAATACCTTCGCTCCCGTTCCAACCCTGCGCAGCCGGTACGAGGAAGCACTGACCGACCCGCGCGTGGTCGGGTTGTCGATCGGAACGCGGCCCGATTGCCTTCCCCAACCGGTGCTCGATCTTCTCGCGGAGCTGAATCGCCGCACGTACCTCTGGTTGGAGCTGGGGCTTCAATCCGCACACGATGCCACGCTTCGCCGCATCAATCGCGGGCACACCGCAGGGCAGTTTGCCGACGCAGTGGAACGATGCCATGCGCGCGGCATTCGCGTGTGCGCTCACGTGATTTTCGGGTTGCCGGGAGAAACGCGGGAAATGATGCGCGATACCGCCCGGTTCCTTGCATC
>Ga0116178_10003497_pt1 | contig 11916 bp, 10 predicted proteins | sample AD_STIC12_MetaG_FD_89880 | JGI IMG/M metagenome (GOLD analysis project Ga0116178, IMG submission 89880) | Active sludge microbial communities of municipal wastewater-treating anaerobic digesters from USA - AD_STIC12_MetaG | ecosystem: Engineered > Bioreactor > Anaerobic > Digestate | place: USA... | reverse complement strand
TATTTCGGGAAAAAAGGACATACTGTTTTGTGGAGCGCGGATATCACTTTTTACTGCTGATAACGCTCAAATAAGGGAAATTAAAGCCTCAAATCATACTATAGGACATGAGATTGTGGAAAGAGAAAAAAAGTTTGCCAACATCTCTATAAAACACAGTAGTTCTATGGCTCTGTATCTCATGACCGATGGTATAAAGGACCAGATAGGCGGAGATAAAAAACTTCCTTTTGGTAAAACAAACATAATGAAAATTCTTGAATCTGTATGGGATAAACCTATGAACGAACAGAAAAATCTTATATATGTGAAGTATAAAGAGTACCGTAATAATGAAATAAGCAGGGACGATATTACAATGTTTGGATTGCGTTTATAAAAAGGAGGTAAGACTTTTGCTCAACCTATATGAGCTTTACAAAAATGCCAAGATCAAGAACATAATTTTTTATTACAGTGGACCTATTGCGCATGCCAGTATAGAAGGAGTAGCCGCTACCCTGCGCAAGAACCTACAGTATGAAGGAACTGATGAAATAACTTCAAATGCAGTTTTTTCAGTTTTTATTGAGCAAGTACAGAATATTCTGAATTATTCGGCCGAAAAATTCTCTGATGTCAACAGTGATGATGAAGATCTGCGTGCAGGTGTCGTGGCAATAGGATATGAAGAAGGTTTTTACTGTATCTACTGTGGAAACAAGGTATATAATGAAGACATTCCTAATATAAGAGAAAATATTGACAGTGTGAGGAACCTCGACAAAGAACACCTTAAAGCACTTTATAAAGAGAGAAGAAGGATGGAACCCCCGCCATCAAGCAAAGGGGCAGGTCTTGGACTTATAGAGATGGCACGCAAAGCAGTAAAACCTATCGATTATACTTTTATTCCTATGGATGAAGAGTATTCATTTTTTACCATAAAAGTTGTAACAGGGAGGGAAAAGATTTGAATGACCTTATAATTGAAAAAACTCAATCCACACCATACATAAATTTTTCTCATGAACAAAAGAAGCTTTTTATCAGCGGTGAGTCTTTCCCTGAAAATGCAGCTAAATTCTATGCTCCCATACTTGAATGGATAAAACAGATAATAAATGATTCCAATACGGACAGCTTCACTGCTGATTTTGAAATTGTATATTTTAACAGTAGTACTTCCAAAGTTTTTATGACTATCTTCGATACTTTTGAAAATGCAGTGAAAAAAGGAATGAGGATTACCGTGAACTGGCGCTGTGATTCAGAAAATGAAACTGCAATAGAGTGTGGAGAGGAGTTTAAAGAGGATCTTTCTACCCTGCCCTTTAACATAGTTTTGGTAAAAGGAGTGGAAAATGGATAATATCTTTATTAAAGAAGATGAAGTTGTTGAGAATGCAGAAACTGCCATTCAGAAAAATATTATGCTAAGTACTGAAGGAGAGGCTTTATATAAAGATCTGTTATCTGAATATAAAAAATTGCTGAAACAGACGAAAAGTCTTGTAAAGATGTCAGACATGATGCAGCTTCAGCTTCACGATCTTTCACGCGAACTTGAAAGGATGTCAAACACAGACGGGCTTACGGGGATATATAACAGGCGCTTTTTTAACGAAATATTCCATAAAGAATGGTACAGTGCTTTTAGGGGAAAAATATCTATTGGAATTCTCATGATAGATATTGATAATTTCAAAAAGTATAACGATACATACGGACATCTTCAAGGTGACAGATGCTTGAAGCTTATTTCCGAAATTATTCAAAGATCTGTAAAACGTCCGAGAGACATGCTGGCAAGATACGGGGGAGAAGAGTTTGTTGTACTACTCGCAGAAACTGATCTAAAAGGATGCCGTACTGTTGCAGAAGAAATCATAAAAAGTATTGAAGCCCAGGATATTAAACATGCTGGATCTCCTTATTTTCCACGTGTCACAGTATCTGTAGGAATAGCCGTGACTGTTCCGGATGATCAGGATTCGTGTGAAAAGCTTCTTAATATGGCAGATGAAGCATTATATCGTGCAAAAGCTGCTGGAAGAAACTGCTGCATGGAATAGTTTTCATATAAAAACAGTACGGAGAAAGTAGCTTACATTATCATTTTAGTGATTCAAACCATTCTTCGCAGAGTATAGCATATTCATAAGTATCGTTCCACAAAGGCGAACCTTGGGAGTTTCGTTTGAAAAAAATATTTTTTTTTAGGTGACCTTCCCGTCTCATGTTAAGCCTTTCAAGAAGTCTCCATGATCTTACATTTAAAGGATTACACATAGCTACTGTACGAAGAACGCCAAGATTCCTGAATCCATAATCCAGCACAGCAAAGCAAGCTTCTGTAGCATAGCCATTTCCATAAAATCTTGGATTGAAAACATATCCAATCTCCCAAGCCATAAGCTCTTTGGGCTCACTCTGAATAAAATAAATATTTCCGATTAATTTGCCGCTGTCTTTTAGACAAACTGCAATAAAATTATCTTTCTCAGATCGTTCAGCTGCTTCTTTTTTGCATTCTTCTTCATTGAAGATGTCATAGGGTTCATACTCAACCACAGACGGCACGGATAGATACTCATAAAGATCTTTCCAGTCGTTTTTTGAAAAATTTCTAAGAATCAGTCTTTCTGTATTCAGTTTAATCATAGAACACCCACCTTTAAGCTTATTGGGTTAATTATATCATTTTCTTCTTAAAAATAACCTACTGAATACTTATCATATCAATGCCCACACTTTTTAAAACACCTTTTAGGAAGAAAGTAAAAACAATAAAAGCCTTATGGAAAAGGCTTTTATTGTTTAGGGTATCCTTTTATAGGAATTATACCTTGATTTTTCTTCATCTATCTTGAATACTCCTGCAAACTTCGGAGGAATAACTGCATCTATACATGAACTAAAGATTTCAAACTCCGTCTCTGAAAATACATCCTTAATTTTTGAATAGTTCATCAGCGATGAGTTATCCGTTATAATACAAGTAGAAATTTCCTTATTTGTGGGGTTGACTATAACCCAACGCGTATCTCGTATCTCATTGCTTGACCTTTCAAAACATACTATTTCTTTATCAGATGCAAGAAGCTGCTTAATCTTCCCACAGTTGATACCCTTTACATTTTTATACTCATCAATAAGTTTTAAGTAGAAGTTATAAGAATCGTTATTCCTAAGATCGCCCTGCCACAGCATTGGCTGTCTACAGTATGGATCGCCTTCCCCTTGCATTCCTATTTCTTCTCCGTAATAAATAAGTGGACTTCCCGGAACTGTAAACTGAAGTATTACAGCAATTTTCCACAGGTCGCCAAAAATATTTTTTATTCTTGGGGTATCATGTGTCGAAAGTATATTCCAACTTTTGAAGATGCTATCTCCACATTCCATTGATGCTTTTACAACAGCAGCGGTAAAAATTGATCCGTCTATCTTTCCATAAAGCAGCATTTTTATGAGATGCTGGAAGTAGTAGTTCATTACACCATCCATAACTCTGCACCATTCACTCGGGTAAGACCAGATTTCGCCTATGATTTCATTTTCGCAAATGCTGTTCATATGATACTTTATCTCCTTCAAAATTTCATATCCCAAATCATATGCACAGTCAAATCTCCATTTTGTCAATCCTTTCTTAAGATAGTTTTCCAGAACAGAAGAACTATCGTTAAAAAGATAATTTTTTAGTTTTATATTTTCCAAATTCAACTCAGGAAGATTCTCAACATTCGCCCAATTCTTACCGGTGTAAAAATCAACGTTATTTTTCAAGCCGCTGAAACAGCTGGTATGGTTCAGCGCTATATCCATATAAAGCTCCATACTGTTTTCTTTAAGAATGCTTTTAAGCTCTAGAAGATCACTTTCGGTTCCTGCCCTTTCGTCAATACAAAAAAAATCGATAGTGTCATACCTGTGATTGGTATTTGCTTTGAACACAGGCGTAATATAAATAAAATCTACTGGTAATTTTTTTAGATAATCAATTTTTTTACTGATTCCTTTAAGATTTCCTCCGTAAAAATCATACTCCTGCTTATCATGAGCCTTGACAGGTATGTGCCATGGAATAAACGAATACCCAACGTTATTAAAATTATAAAATCTATCGACAAAAATTTCATATCCCACTTTACCTTTCAAGATTTCACAGCTCCTTTTGTAAGTCCGTTTGTAATATTTTTCTGAAGCAGCAGAAATAAAAATATTATAGGCAGAGATCCAAGCACTGCCGCTGCACAGAAAACCGTCCAGTTAACAGAATAATTTGATGCAAGGAAACCTTTTATACCAACTCCGACGGGATACTTTGAAGGATCAAAAAGCAGAATAACCGAAAACATATATTCATTGTAAACACCTATAAAAGTCATTATAAACTGTGTGGCAAGAATTGGCATCATGAGAGGAAAAAGCACTTTCCAGAAAGTCTGCCAGTAACTTGCACCGTCTATATATGCAGCTTCATCAATCTCCGTGGGTATAGAATTTAAGTAGTTCCTTATAATCCATGTTCCAAAAGCTGCATTTCCCAATCCCATAATAAGGATTATACCGGTAAGCGTATTAAGCAAGCCTACTATCTGAAGCATCTTGAAATAAGCAACCATAGCTACCGATGTCGGAAACATCTGAAGTACCATAAGAAAAAGTATTCCATACTTCCTTCCAGGAAATCTGAGCCTGCTGAAAGCATATCCGCCAAACATAGTTACAACTACCGTCAATAACGCAGAGAACCCGCCAAGAATCGTCGAGTTCTTAACCCACAGCAAAAACTTGGAGCTGTTTATTAGAGAGCTATAATTATCCAGAGTGAACTGTTTTGGAAATATGGAACCTGAATAAAATGAAGATCCTGGCTTAAATGAAGTAAGGACAACATAGTAAAATGGAAAAAGAATAATTGCTACCAATATAATAGCCATTGCTCTTACAAACCAGATATTTTTCTTTTTTATTCTTTTCATCAAAACTCCTCCTTAAGCCCTTTAAGGCAGAGGGTGGTAAAAACTATTATGAAAACGGTTATGATGAAAGTAATAACTCCGTACGCAGCTGTAAGACCGTATTGTTGAAGCTCCCGCATTATATTAAAGGTATATGAAACCAGAATATCAGTCGACCCGAAGTAATCTCCAAGAGAGTTCCTAGGACCTCCCCGTGTAAGTAAAAAGATAAGGTTGAAATTATTGAATTGGAATGCAAACTGCGTTATAATTAAGGGTGAAAGGGTCTTATTGAGCAGAGGCAGGGTGATTTTTCTGAATTTATATACTTTCCCGGCTCCGTCAATTTCTGCTGCTTCATATAGATCAGATGGAATACTCTGAAGAGCTGCGTAAGTAATAGTCATAAAATACGGAAACGAAATCCATGCATTAACAATTATCACCCAAAATCTTGACCAAAAAACTGAATTAAACCATGAAACCGCTTCAATTCCGAAAGTACCGAGAATTTGATTAAGTACCCCTTCCGTTCCAAGCATGCCATGCCACATCTGAATTGCTATTACTCCGGGAAGCGCCCACGGAATAATAAGAAGTCCGCGATAAATATTTCTTTCCGGAAGATTGGGGTTGTTGAGAAATATAGCAATGAACATGCCTATGAAATAATTCAATACAGTACTGAGTACCATCCATGTAATTGTCCATAGCAGCACTGGAAAAAACGGACTATTCTGTGTGAAGCTAAAAATTTTCCTGTAATTTTCAAACCCAATGAAATCATATTCAAAATAATGATTAAGACCGTAGTTTGTAAAAGAAATAAAAATATTGTAAAGTGAAGGAATAACCGTTGATACTGTAATTGCAAATACCGTTGGAAAAAGAAATAAAGAAGCAGCCTTAAGATGTTTTTTTGGATATTTTGCTTTTGAGAAGCTGCTTTTCTTTGAAAAGTATCTGTAAGTCATTAGGGCGACCTCCTTACTGACTTATGGAAAAGGGGGGTCAGGCAACTGCCTGACCTCTTATTCCTGCATCATTTTCAGTTTGTTATGAAGAACTTCCACAAGCTCATCAAGTGTCTTTTGTATGTCCTGCTTGCCAGAGTACATCAATGGGAGAGAATCTTTCCACGCTGTCCATACGACACTCATCTCAGGAATGTTCGGCATCGGTTCTCCATATACTGCTTGCTGCGACCATCCTGAAATAAGAGGATTACTCTTTATTTCCTGAGAATCAATAACACTTTTTCTTGCTACAACTCTATTAGTTTCTAATGCAAATTTGAGCATATTATCATGTGAGGTAATATATTTTGCAAATTTTAAAGCATCTGTTTGGTTTCTGCTATAGTTATTGAAAGCAATCATCTGTACTCCCATAAAAGGCTTTGGCATTTCACCATTGGGAAGTTTTGGAATAGGAACTACACCGCAGTCTATCCCCATTTTTGAAGCTCCGGGAATTACCCATGGTCCGTTGATCTGAAATGCTGCTTTCCCTTCTTCAAAAGCACCTGTAGAGAAAGAATGCATCGATGATGAATCCATCAGTACCTTTGAAAGTATTCCTCTGTCAAAAAGTTCCTTCAAAAAGGCAATAGCCTGATATGCACCTTCATTATTCATTCCTATATCCTGTATATTGTATTGGTTGTTTTCCCATTTAAATATGTATCCGCCGAATCCCCTTAAAATACAGTACATATGATATGCCTCTCCAGCGGGAAAAACTATTCCATTTATTCCTTGAGATTTGAGCTTTTCTGATATTTGTATGATTTCACTCCAGTCTTTTGGAGGCTGACTGACATATTTCTTATTGTATACCAGTCCGACACTTTCTACAGTATAGGGTAGCCCGTAAGCTTTTCCATCATATCTGACGGCCATGAGAGCCGAGTCTGTAAAATTTTTGAGTTCCTCTGCTAAAATTGAATCCACAGGCTTGAGAATATTCTGTTTAACCCATTTGCCTATACTATCATGCGGTACTGTTACCAACAGATCTGGACCGACTCCAGCCGGGGCTGATACTCTTAACTTAGAATCAAGATCTGTAAGATCAGTTATAGGAATCCATTTTATCTTGATACCTGTTTCTTTTTCAAACATTTTCCCCATAGCTTCAAAGTTCTTGTATTCCACGGTGCTTTCTCCATAACATGTCCAGACGTTAAGTTCTTTTGAAAACCCTAATAAAGAAAAAAGCAATACAAAGACTACCAGATACTTTTTCACTTTTCTCATCCCCTTTAATTTGAAGTTCGTTCAACATATCTCGGAGAAAGCACAATATTTTCGATATCTGCCGCACCCTTTATTTTTTCTACTACTTTTTCTGCAGCGATTGCCCCTAACTCCGATATAGGCTGACTTATTGTTGTTAATCCTATTTTTTGAGAAAAAGAAAGGTCATCGTATCCTATTATGTGAAAGTCTTTTCCAGCATATATCCCATTTGTTCTGCATCCTTCCATGAAACCCCATGCTACAAGATCAGAAACAGAAAATACGCTAAAATGTTTTTCACTTCTAGATATTTTTGCTCCAAAATCAAAGGCCTGATTCCAGTCCAGAACAATATTTTTAAACTCTATCTCTTTACTGCCTATCCCTCTTTCTCTGAGTGCATCCTCAAACCCTCTTTTTCTTTCGCTGAAAACTCCACTTGAAAAAGCATCATCTGGCTCAAATCCACCTATCAGAAGTATTTTCCCATTTTTTTCAAGACTGATATGCTTACCGGCAAGCTGTCCGCCAAGATAATTATCTACAATAACTGAATTCGAGTTTTCGCCATGAGAATCTACTATAAGATAAGGTTTGCGTGTAGGAACTCTTCCATCTCTAAAAAGATTACTTGGTGAAAGAGAAGCAATTACAAGTGCATCAGTATGGAAAAGAAAGTTCGATTCGCTTGAAAATCTTGCCAGTCTGTCACGGGAAAGCAATGGAAAAACAACACTGTCATAGTTGCTTTTCCTAAGTACATCATCCAGTGATTTAAGAAAAATTTTCTGAAATTCAAATCCTACAGTCGGAACAATTATACTTACCAAATTGGTTTTACCGCTTGAAAGTGTCCGTGCGTGTATATTGGGCTCATAATTAAGTTTTTTGACAGCATCCAATACCTTTTTCCTGTTGCTTTCTTTTATGCCGTCCTGATTGTTAATGACTTTAGAAACGGTACCAACACTTACTCCTGCAAGCTGAGCAACCTCTTTTATGGTTGTCATCCTCTTCACCTCCAAAAAATGAATCGGTTCATAATGAATCGGTTCATTTTATATAATACATTTCTGCACAAAATAAATCAAAGACAAAAAAAAGGAAATAGACTCTGTTAAGGGTAAAAATCGTTTCTTTTTAAAATTTTCCTTTAAAATAAAAAGAAAGATATAATTACATAATACCTCTTGGCTCTCCCACAGTGTACGTCTTTTAATCTATAATGCCGTCTTTTAAGATTGATAAAACAGAGCAATTAAAGCAAAATCTTTCCTTGAACTATGTGCTAAAATATAGTATAACCTTATATAACAAAAGGGGGATGACTATGCTTGAAATACCTGAGACAATGAACTTGAGCAATCAGATCAGAAGAACTCTCACAGGTAAAAGAGTCGCCTGGGCAAAAGCAAACGGTAGCGAGCATAAGTTTACATGGTACTACAACAATGATCCTGAAAAGTACTCGGAGGTTCTGAAAGATAAAATAATAACAGATGCTTTACCTTTTGGCGGAATGCTTGAAGTACAATTAGAAGGGGTAAAGCTTTTGTTTACAGACGGAGTCTCTCTGAAATATCTTGAAAAAGCTGAGAAGCGCCCTCTAAAACATCAGCTTATTATAGAGTTTGAAGATAAAAGCGCTTTAACTGCAACAGTACAGATGTATGGAGGAGTATGGTGTTTTACCGATAAAGATATTTTTGATAATCCTTACTATGCGGCAGCAAAGGAAAAACCTTGCGTTTTTACAGATAGCTTTAGCCATGAGTACTTCATGAATATTATCAATACACCTGAGGCTGAAAAACTTAGTATAAAGGCACTCATGGCAACAGAACAGCGTATTCCGGGACTAGGAAACGGGGTTTTACAGGACATACTATGGAGTGCGCGAATCAATCCGCGAAAAAAAGCGTACACTCTTAAATCCCAGGAGAAAGAAAAGCTTTACTTATCCTTAAAAACTGTCTTAAAGAGTATGTATGACCAGGGGGGGAGAGATACCGAAAAAGATCTGTACGGTAATAACGGTGGATATAAAACTATACTCAGTAAAAATACTGTAGCATCACCATGTCCGGCATGTGGGCAAACAATAATAAAGGAAAATTTTCTTGGCGGCAGTATTTACTACTGTCCTAAATGTCAACCAAAATAGAACAAAATAGCAGGGATCTTTCCGGGTTCCTGCTATTTATATGAAAAGAGTATCAGGAGGTGGTATAGTGATTAAAAAAGATGAACTACGGCTTAAAAATATAGGTATAGTTGTTAATTCAGATGGAGTAGCAGCCGTTTTCTTAAAAAAAGAGTATATCCCGGCTCTTCTGCATCTTGAACTTTTCAGTCACTGCATAATTTTTTCAAACAACCAGCAGCATAATAAATACGATTTATTTAAAAGCACTATCAGTTTAGAAGTCGCTAAAATAGTAAAGGTTGATGGGAAAAACGGAATTATCTATCTTGACAGGACAACGACGCCAGACCTTTCACCGGTATGGGATATAAAACCTTACTTTCCCTGTGAGGACCGTATCCAAACTCCTACAGATCCTTTTTCAGAATTGGAAATCTTCAGAGCAGAAGGCAACTGCAGACCTCACGAAAAAGATATATCTGCAATTAAAAATATTGAAGAGAGTGTTAGAAAAAAAGGAACAATTATAAATTTTCAGGGTGAGTATTTTATTCAGTTAGAAAAAGATTGTACGTTTGAATACGATAAATTAAATTTATTTTCTCATATAAAAATACTATGGTGGTTTGATAGATTTGACAAACCAGAGTACAGAAAAGTTACGCAGTGTAACCCTCCATATGAGAACGCACCAAAAACCGGTATTTTTGCAAGTCGTTCTCCAATCAGACCAAACCCAATTGCACTGACTACAGCAAAAGTACTCAGAGCTGATCCCGAGAAAAACAGAGTATATATAAATTATATTGATTGTTTTGAGAATAGTATAGTTGTTGAAATCCTACCTTATATAGCATTATCTGACAGGATAGAAGCCTTCAATCTTCCAAATTGGCTGGAACATTGGCCACAGTGGCTAGATGAGAAAATTAACAACAGCATAACTGATCATAATGAAATGGAATCTTCACTAAAAGATAGAATCAAAAAATATATAAAGACATCTACCGTCAGCCGGCCACAGGAAAAAAAATACGATAACCTTTCCAGTGAAGTTTTTCAAGATGAAGATTATATAACCATCAAAGGAGCAAAGCAAAACAACCTTAAAAACATAACGGTAAAGATACCAAAAAACAAAATTACCCTTATAACAGGTGTAAGCGGAAGCGGAAAATCAAGTCTTGCATTTGACACTCTTTATGCCGAAAGCCAGCGCAGATTTATGGACAGTATTTCAACCACAGGCAAAATGGCTTTTGAGCAGTTTGAAAAACCAGATGTCGAACAAATAACCAACCTCCCTCCCGCCATAGCCATAGAACAGAAAACTCTTGGGAGAAATCCAAGATCCACTGTCGGAACTATAACTGACATATACGATTATCTTAAACTTCTGTACGCACGACTGGGAACAAGATACTGTCCACAATGCGGAAAGCCGTTTACTCAAATGACTGAGAATCAGATACTCAATACCTTGCTTTCGCTCCAACCCCATACTCATATTACTGTGAGTCCTTTTGGCCATAATGATGATCAAAAACAGTTTTTCTTTTCTGAACAAAATAACCGTATTTTTGAAGACGACCTGGCAAAATGCTTATCTGTGATGCTGAAAAAAGGAAAGGGAGCATTAAGCGTATTAATAAACGAGGAAACCTTTCTTTTTCAGACAACCTCAATATGCTACCACTGTGAAAAAATATTCTTTGAGCTTACTCCGGCTGATTTCAGTTTTAATAATCCTCAAAGCATGTGTCCCGTATGCAAGGGATTGGGAGTAATTCTGCAAGTTGATCCTGATCTGATAGTAAGCGATCCATCAAAATCATTATTGGACGGCGCTTCAAATTGGTGGGGCAATCTCCGTAAGCATAGAAACAAACCAAATGCCAACTGGATGAAAGGTGAAGTTCTTGCCCTTGCCGAACAGATGAACATTGATCTGGAACTTTCATGGAAAGATCTTCCACAGGAATTCAAGAAACAGGCGCTTTACGGTTCTCAGGGCAAAGAGGTACGCTTTGTTTATGAAAATTCAAATGGAAGGAAAGGCGAAATTATAAGACCTGTTGAAGGAGCCTGTAACATTATAAACAGATTATTCAGAGAAAACAACGGTGATACAGCTCAAAGACTTGTTTCAGCCTTTATGAATGAAAAGGAATGTACCGCCTGTCATGGTGAAAGGCTTTCGCCGCAAGGACGAATGGTAGTTCTTGCTAACAAAAGATTTCCACAGGCAACTTCAATGAAAATTGATGAACTGATGAATTGGCTCCTTGAACTTCAAAGAAAGCTTGACTCATGCGAAATAGAAATTGTACAGGCTCTTTTGAATGAAATGATTAAAAAACTTAAAAGCCTCATCAATGTTGGCGTTTCATACCTTACTCTTGATAGAGCCGTACCAACCCTCTCGCCGGGGGAAGCACAGAGAATCCGTCTTGCATCCCAGCTTGGCAACGGTCTTTCTAATCTTCTTTATATTCTGGATGAACCCTCAATGGGGCTCCATCCTAAAGATCATAAATACCTCATACAGTCAATAAAAGAGCTGCGCGATAGTGGTAATACC
>Ga0116178_10003494_pt1 | contig 11923 bp, 9 predicted proteins | sample AD_STIC12_MetaG_FD_89880 | JGI IMG/M metagenome (GOLD analysis project Ga0116178, IMG submission 89880) | Active sludge microbial communities of municipal wastewater-treating anaerobic digesters from USA - AD_STIC12_MetaG | ecosystem: Engineered > Bioreactor > Anaerobic > Digestate | place: USA... | reverse complement strand
TAACGGTTTTTCACCAGGTTGACAGCCTTCATAAGCCGACGGGCGTTATTAAGGAAGCCCAGGAACTTGCCGCCGATGCTTATAACGCAGATTACACTTTTTTTTCAATACACGGAACCTCCGGTGCAATACAGGCAATGATAATGAGTGTTGTTACACAGGGAGACAAAATAATAATACCAAGAAACGTTCATAAATCTGTCACGGCAGGTATTATTCTCAGCGGTGCCAATCCCGTATATATGCATCCTGAAATTGACGCAAGGGTAGGATTAGCTCTTAATGTTACCCCCGAGACAGTCAGAAAAACACTGGAACAGAACAGTGACGCCAAGGCAGTGCTTATTGTGAATCCTACTTATTACGGTGTTTCAACCGATATTGTTGAAATTGCCAAAATAGTTCATGAATATAATATTCCTCTTATAGTTGATGAAGCCCACGGCCCTCATCTTCACTTCAACAGCAGGCTTCCCATTTCAGCCATGGATGCAGGTGCAGATATATGTGCCCAAAGTACCCACAAAATAGTGGGCTCCATGACACAAAGTTCACTGCTGCATGTGAAAAAGGGATTTGTTGATGTCAACAGAGTTAAGACCGTCATGAGCCTCCTGCAGACTACAAGCCCCTCATATGTGCTTCTGGCCTCCCTTGATTGTGCCAGAATGCAGATGGCTACGGAAGGTAAAAAGCTTATAGATGATGCGATAGATCTGGCCGGATATGCAAGAGAAAGAATTAATAATATTAAAGGCTTGTACTGTTTTGGTGAAGAGGTCCTTGAGAAAAAAGGCGCCTACGGCTTTGACCCTACAAAGATTACCATTACTTCAAAGGATATAGGCCTATCCGGTCATGAGCTTGAAGACATACTGACGGAAAAATATTTCATACAGCCTGAACTGTCAGACCTCTACAATATCCTTTGTGTATTCTCCTTCGGGGATACAAAAGAAAAGGTCGACAAACTGATAAACGCTCTTGAAGAAATAAGCGCCGAACAAAGCTGCAAGGAAATTGTAAAGTCTGAAGTATTGGGAATACCCAATATACCGGAAAGTGTCCTGACACCGAGGGATGCATTCAACAGCATGACAATACCCATCCCCCTTGAAGACAGTGTGGGACTCATCAGTGCCGAATTCCTGATGGCCTATCCTCCGGGTATACCCATACTTTGCCCCGGGGAAATAATAACACAGGAAATTGTTGATTATGTAAGGGCTTTGAAGGCTGCAAAGCTTTATGTCCAAGGTACGGAAGATCCTGAGGTGAACCGCATCAAGATAGTCAGTGACCTGCAGATTATGAATGTAAATATATAATATTATTCTATTGTATAGGAATGTATAACTTTCCTATACAATGGGGGATGCAAGGGGGAGAAGCCCCCTGCCGATAAAGGAGGGTGCTCAGGATGCGCTTTGCATCCGTCGAAGGGAACCATAGGGTTCCCTAGCGAAAAAAATTCGGCGTGAAACGTATTTTTTATAGTGCAGGGAGGAAGAGTATGAAAAGGATAATCATAGTATTTACAGGCGGCACCATTGCAATGAGAATTGATGAGAAAACCAATGCGGCGGTGCCTGCAATAAGCGGAGAGCATATACTTCAAATGACCCCTGGGCTTGATAGCATAGCGGAAATCGGCTTTCTGAATTTTAGCAATATACCGGGCCCGCATATGACTCCTGAAAAAATGTTTGAGCTTTCCAAGGCAATACAGTACAAGCTGGAAGTCGAAGGCTATGACGGCGCAGTAGTAACTCACGGTACCGATTCCCTGGAAGAGACTGCATACCTTGTAGACCTTACATCCAACTCCGAAAAACCCATCGTGTTTTTCGGCTCTATGAAAAACAGCTCGGAGCTGGGCTTTGACGGACCAATGAACTTAATCGCCGCGACCTATGCCGCAGTTTCAAATGAAGCTTACGGCAGAGGTGTACTGGTAGTGATGAATAACGAAATACATTCCGCCTCACAGGTAACCAAGACCAACACCCATACTCTGGATACCTTCAAGAGTGCAGATTTCGGCCCCATAGGTTTTATTGACAACGATAAAGCATACTTCTACCATGACTATACAAAAAGGCAGCATATCGGCTCGGAAGCAATAGACAGCCGTGTAGACCTGATTAAGACTGCCTGCGGCATGGATGACAAGCTGCTTCGTTTTTGTGTGGATTCCGGAACCCACGGAATAGTAATTGAAGGTATGGGCAGAGGGAACATCCCGCCGACTATGGTTCCCGGAGTTGAATACGCATTATCCAAAGGAATACCTGTTGTACTCGTATCCCGCTGTCTTATGGGCAAGGTTCTGGACAGCTATGGATATCCGGGGGCAGGCAAAGAGCTTACCAAGAGAGGCGTGATTCTTGGAGACAACCTTCCCGGGCAAAAGGCCAGGATCAAACTTATTGTGGCGTTAGGCCACACGAAAAATCTGGCTGAAATCAAGGATATATTCGAGAAGAATTATTATTGAAATTCACCTTATGGGATTACCTCGAGAGGCCAATGTGGAAACATGTTGGGCTCTCTATTTGTCAGCCGGCTAATAAATAGTCTTAGGTACGGTCCCCTCATCAGCCGTCATACCCGTCGATAATATTATTTGCGGTCAAAATAAATGTTTTTACCGCTGCAAGATACCGGAACACCAACAACAATTTCTCCTGCAATAATTCCGGTACTTTTAGCAACAACACCTGCCCTGTACATTATTCTATTATCCAAATTAAATATCGATGCAGTTTTTACAGCAGATCCTAAAGCAATTCCTAAATCGATTAAACGCCATGCACAAATCGGACCGTCAAATTCAATGCCTTCATGGTTTAACAATTCGCTGCAGGAATTATAGCCGCATGCACCGCAATTCAACCCTGCATGCTTCTCACCGTTTATGGATATAAGCAAAACAGCCTGTGAATTCATTACATTTTCTCCATCACGTTCAAAATTCCGTTTGCCGCTGCTTAAACCATATTCTTTCATAGCTTTTCCCAGTTTAACAGTTTCTTCTTCATTTAGAACTTTAATCTCAAGAAAGTCCAGGCCATTAGCTTTTGGCGCAGTACGGGCGGAAATCCCCATCATTTTCACTGCTTGAAGCAGCTCATTACTAAATTCTTTCATTTATATACCTCCTTCAGATCAAACTAATTAAAATTCTTCTGTTTTCTTGCAGGATAAAACTTGTGCAATTAATGCGGAAATAGGCTGCTGAAATAACACACTTAGTGTTATCGGAATAGCCATAGCCGGTGTAAAGTATGACAGGGCAAGCACCATCCCAAAGGCGTTATTACGCATACCAACACTGTATATCATAGCTGGCATCAACTCCTGCTTACGTTTTTTAAAAAGATATGACCCTATATAACCTAGAAAAAAGTTGGACGCAAGCATAATAAAAACAACCAATAGCATTTTCAGCATGGGCAGGGACAACTCCAGCAATGGTGCAACTAACGAAGCATTCAAATAAATCATAAAGAATATTGATGCTTTTGATGTAACTCCGCCGATACTTTGAGGAAAATAATCAAGCCTGCCCTTTGTGGCATCTTTTAACAGCATACCAACTATACTGGGTATTGTCACCATCCATAAAAGCTGTATAACCATCTGAAAATAATCGATATGAATAAATTTTCCGGCAACCGCCATAAAAAAACCGGGAAGCAGAACAGGTGCAATAATGGTATCCAAAGTCACAGCCATAATAGACACAGCTACATCACCCCCGGCAATGCCTGTCCATATTATGGAAGTTACACCCATAGGCACCGCTGCCACTATCAACAATCCAAAGCGAATCATAGGATCATTAATGTAAAATATATATCCAATAAACCATGCTATAAGGGGTGAACCAATATGTGTCAGCAGTACGGCCAGCATTGAAGGCCACGGATTCTTGAAGGCACTGACAACTTTTTTGAAGCTGGTCTCAAGTGACGTTACAAATGTCATATAAGCAAAAAATACTATGGAAAGCATCTTTGTATTATTACCTGTATTCATAGGCAGAATTAAACCCAATAGCACGGCAGAAACCACCACAAAAAACATTCTTCTCTTAAACCAAGAGTTGATAATAGTCAGATATTTTATCATCAGCCTACCTCTAATTTTGCTCGTTAGCATCATTTTTGTTTTTTATCTATTACTTGATTTTGTTCGCCAATCTATCAAGACATTTTCTATTTCTGTCAAAAACTCTTCAGTATTTAATATATGCTTTTCCTTTACATTTGAAATAGGAGCCAGGTCTTTTGTTATAAACCCTTTATCTATGGTTTTTTTGGTGCAAGACTCTAGTTGGCCTGCAAAGTCAACAAGAGAATTAATCCCATCCAGCTGTCCTCTCCTTCTCAAAGCCCCGGTCCATGCAAAGATAATTGCCATAGGATTCGTAGATGTAGGTAAACCTTTAAGGTACTGATAGTAGTGACGCTGCACTGTACCGTGGGCAGCCTCATACTCATAATATCCTTGCGGCGATACAAGCACCGATGTCATAGTTGCGAGGCTTCCGAATGCAGCGCCTACCATATCGGACATCACATCACCGTCATAATTTTTACATGCCCAGATAAACCCTCCCTCTGACCTGACCAAACGTGCTACAGCATCATCAACGAGTATATAGGTATAAGCTATACCCTCTTCTTCAAATCTTTTTCTGTATTCGTTATCATATATTTCCCGGAATATATCCTTAAAAGTATGATCATATTTTTTTGAAACAGTATCCTTTGCCGAAAACATAATGTCCTGTTTTTGATACAATGCATAGTCAAAGCATGCTCTGGCAAAACCTTCTATGGATTCATTCAAATTGTACATTCCAAGGACAATACCGGTATCTTTGAATTCATGTATAATCTGTTTTGATACATCTCCGTTTATGGATGTAAACACCAGCTCCGCTTTACCCGGCCCTTCAATTTTAAATTCTGCCGCCTTGTAAATGTCGCCGTATGCGTGCCTTGCTATTGTAACTGGTTTAGACCATGTCCTTATGACCGGTCTTATGCTTTTCATAAAAATAGGCGTTCGGAATACAGTACCATCCAGAATCGCTCTTATAGTACCGTTAGGGCTGCTCCAGGCTTTCTTCAGGTTATATTCCCTTACCCTGTCTGCATTGGGAGTTATAGTAGCACACTTCACGCCAACGCCATGTTTTTTTATGGCATATGCCGCTTCAACGGTAATCTTATCGTCGGTTTCATCCCTTTTTTTTATTCCCAGGTCATAATAATCCGTTTCCAAATCTATATAGGGTAAAAGCAGCTTTTCCTTTACCATTTGCCATATGATCCTTGCCATTTCATCCCCATCTATCTCAACAAGGGGCACTTTCATTTTTATTTTATCAGCCATAATTTATCCCCCTTAAAATTTAGAACCAACTATTCAAGTTATGCAGTCCTTATCACTTCCGGCAGGAATTGATAAACATCTTTGCCGCGCTGGCCAAAAGGGAATAAGCGCTTATCAGCACAATATTCACACCTATATTAAAATACTTTTCCGGTGATTCTCCGGCTCTTACTACAGCCCCTATAGGCTTTCCAGCTTTAAGTCCCAGATCCAGAGCTTTATTGAAAGCCTCCAGCACTTTGGGGTGATTTGTTTGCCCTGCAATCCCCAAGGATTGTGATAAATCCGATGTCCCGATAAGCACACCGTCAATACCTTCAACAGACAGTATTTCCATGATATTTTCAACGGCTTTTTGCGACTCGATAACAGCTAAAACAACTGTTTCATTGTTCGCCTCAGCCACATATTCCGCAATAGGCTTTCCAAGCCCATATTCCGATGATCTGGTTGCGGACAGCCCCCTCTCGCCAAAGGGATGGTATTTTACCGCGCGGACCGCAGCCTCGGCATCCTCTCTGCAGTTGATACCGGGCGCTATAATTCCCATAGCCCCTATGTCCATATACCTGAGTATAACTTCAGGTATATTCTGAGGTACACGAATTATTGGCACTATACCACGCACTTCAGCCGCCCTTACCAGATTCTCACAATCCCCTTCAGACAGCGGGCCGTGCTCAGCATCTATAAAAGCAAAATCAAATCCGCACAGACCGCAAATCTCTGCCAGTGCCGGCAGTGCGGCCTGAATAATACAACCTTTTATACGTTCATTGTTTTTCAGCTTATCTTTAAGCGAATTCCTGTACACAGTTGACTCCCTCCGTTCAATCACAAATATATTCTTCATGACCGCATAGAATCTTATATTCTCAGTAAATCAGTAATATATGAAATATTGTCAATATCCTGGATATGCAGCAAATTATCAAGGATAACCGCGGCTTTTTCCATACCTGTTACAGGCGATACAAGTCCCATATACTTTTCTTCCAGTTCCGCCTCCGTTAACGGATTCATTGGATCTCCCTTTGCATTTTCAATTCTTTCAATATACCTTTCCCCGGTACTGGTGAATACTTCCACCTCACATGCCCATTTGGCCGGATACATGTCAGAGAAAGCCGTATCCTCGTATAGGCTTATCTTTCGTGCAAGAGACAAAACCCTTTCGTCTCTTATCCTTTCTTCGCTGAACTGCTCAGGAAGCGCCATCCCATCAATCAATGCCACAGCCATGCCATATGCCATACTGAACCTTGCCTCTGAAACATTTCCGGGCTCAGCCGTACGGCCGCATTGGACAATGGCAATTTTGTAAGTTCTTACATTAATATGGTCCACATCTTCAATATTTAAATTTTCTCTGCCCTTAATATTCAATACCGCGTTTATTGGAGGGTGCATGCTCCTGCAGCATGAATAAGGCTTCCTGTCTATATCGGAAAATTCAAAAATTACCCCAAGGCTTTTATCAACAACTGAAAAATTATACCCATCCGACATGGCAGGATAGAGCCCTCCATCATCCGCGTCCAGAATCCGGGATGGGCCTCTCATTCCGCTTTTTGCCAAAAATGCGGCCATAATACCACAGGAAGCTGCATGCCCCGGATGAAACTTTTTGCTGGTCGCCCCATCAGCAGTAAATGCCCACACACCTGACGACTGCGTGCCTGCAATGCCTAGGGCTGACAGCACCTGTTCATATTCCAGTCTTAACAGCTTTGATGCCGCTGCCGCAGCCCCAAAAGTACCGGCTGTGGATGTCACATGCCAGCCCTTTAGCCTGTGGCTGCCGACTCCGAACCCCATGCCTATCCTTACCATGGTTTCATATCCCAAAATAATTGCTTCAAGAACTTCTTTACCGCTGCTGCCTGAATATTCACCAGCGGCTATGGCAGCAGGTACTACGACAGCACCGGCATGACACTTGGACCTTTTATGGACGTCATCCAGTTCCAGCGTATGTCCCATCATCCCATTCATCAATGCAGCCGCAAACAATGATGTTTTTATGGGTTTGCACCATACTGTCGCAGGCCCCTCCTCATGACAGGCAAGTAAACCATTGTATATTTTGTTTATTTCGGGATCCTTACCCGCACCTATTGAAACACCCATGGTATCTATCAGGCTTTCTTTCGCTTTGGATATGAGTTCTTCATTCATACCCTTCAGCGTAAACTCGGATATAAACTTTGCCAGTTTCATGGTAGAATTCAATTAATCAACCTCCACGGGCAGGTTTATGCAAGTGTGCAAAAACCCTTATTAAAATCTTGTTATAAGGATTTAATAAAACTGATCAGTATTTCATTAAACTCTTTCGGTTTTTCGTAAAAAGGCAAATGCCCTGAGTCAATTTCAACAAGCCTTCCTTTTGAAACTTTGTCCGCAATGTATTTCCCGGTCAGGTATCTGTCCTGCCGGTTCTTGGGACAGAATACTATAACCGGCAGTTCTATAGAGTTCAATACCGATGTATAGTCCCTATGCAGGAAGTCGGTGAAAATTGCATAGGAAATCCATGGAGGAGTTTTTAAAATTTCATTGGTTATCCACTCAATATCTTCTTTTGTGCTCATGCCTTCTTTCAGCCATCCCATAGCCTTTCCTGCTGCAAAGTATCTTGGGTTGTCCACATAATCCACTATCTCTTTATTCATTTTGAACACATCGCCGCCATTCTTCTTCATGCGGTGATAATTCCATTCTTCATCCAAAAATGGCGCCGGAGTTCCGTCTATCAGTCCTATTGATTTCAGTATACCATCCTCCGAGTACTGTTCGTAATAAGACAATACAACCGTCACTGCCATAGACCAGCCGATCAAAGTAATATTATTCAGATTCAAATATTCGAATAACTGCTTTATGTCCCTGGCATACCTTGGGATTGTATGGCCATGCAATACTTTGGAAGAAGCTCCGTGTCCCCTGAAATCTATTGTAATAACACGAAATTCTTCAGATAAGCGTTTAATGTTCCTTTTCCAGAAATCACATGTGCAGCTCCATCCATGAAGGAAAACAATTGGATTGCCTTCCCCTGCGTCCTGATAATATAAAAATGCATCGTCATCCGTTTTAAAAAACATTTGACTACCCTCCGAATCCTGTTGTGTTTTTTCCCTACGGTGCAATTTCCAAAAATATGTCTTCTAATTCCGCTCGGCTCTTAACGACCGGTAGGGTTACCATCAACAATATTCTTGCTTTTGTGGACATAAGGTCTCCTCCCATTATTACCCCGCAGGACTTTAAGTCCCAGGAACCGCACCCTCCGCCAGCCATAGCGCACACAGAACCCATTGGAGCCCTTGGGGCGGATACAAAAACTATATCTCTTTTACTTGCCTCTCTTATTGTATCCGCAATTTCAGGAGTAACACCTCCGCCCCCCGGAAAGGATTCAATTACAATTCCCTTTGCGCCGCTTTGTATAGAAGCGTTCAACAGACGTGAATCGATGCCCAGCGAAACCTTTATAATATCAATCTTGTTTTCAAGTTTGTCAGGCTTGAATACTCTTCTTCTCAGCGGGCTTCTGTAGAAAAAAGCCCTTTTGTTATTTACGATTCCAATCGGTCCATAGTTCATAGAATAAAAGGTTTTTATGCTTGTCTTATGAAGCTTTGCTGCATCCCGGGCGGTGTGAATTTCTCCTGCCATACATATCAGTACGCCCTTTCCTGCTGCTTCCCTGCTTATTGCAGTAATAACCGAATTTAATATATTTCTCGGTCCGTCACTGTCTTTTTCGGAAGCATTAAGCATAGCTCCCGTAAAAACCAGAGGTTTTTCCATGTCCCACAACAGGTCCGCAAGGTATGATGTTTCCTCCATAGTTGCCGTGCCTTGGGTTACAACAGCACCGCAATAGGTGTCATCCCTGAGTTTCTCCTTAATAATTTTCACCATCTCATAGACCTTTTCCGGGGTCAATGCAAAGCTTAATGTGTTGCCAAACTGCATTGCATCACATTGAGCATAATCGAATATCTCAGGTATACCTTCAACAAAGCCTTTAGCTTCTACAGCGGGAGAATAAGCACCGTCATTCTTGTATTTTGACGAGATAGTACCTCCGGTACTGACAAGCAGCACTTTTTGCCTTTCCATTTCCTGCCTCCCGGTAATCAAATATTTATATTCTTTTAACCTGTGCTATTTTATTAGGCACTCTGTTAAATCATTGATTTGAAGCAAGTTATCCAAATTCCAGACCATATCTATAATCTTATTGGCCTTTTCCCCTAAGACTTCTTCTGACAGCAAACCAAATTTTTCTTCAATTTCCTGCCGAGATAACGGCCTTTCCGGTTCCCCCCGGGGCATATCCGTAAACCCTGTAAATTTTTGTCCGTTCTTTAATATTATCTCTCCTCCCGCTCCTCTTTTATCCGGCAGGAACTTGTCCAGTTCAGGATCAATTTCCATACTCACTTTGTTCATCATGGCAATAATCCTGTCATCTTTAAGGTTTTCATCGCTAAACTGGTATAAGGAAGCATTTCCATTTACCAATGCAACAGCGATAGAGAACGGGATGTTGAACTGAGCTTCCCCTGTATTTCGGGGATTATGAATCTCATTTGCCGCGGTCACATTGTCTATAGTTACTTTTATTGATTCGATATCACTTATTTTTATAGAATTTGCTTTTATAATATCCAAAACCGCGTCAAGAGGCGCATGATTCCCTCTGCACCCTCCATGTATCTTCACATAAGTATTTTTAATCTCGAATTCCTTGCCCCATTTGTCAAAACTGACCTGCCTGTCCGTTTTTCCTGCATGGGATGTAATAAAAAATTCAAGGTTCTTTCCATATCCGGCAAGACCCTGTTCTGCAAACAACGCTGCCGTAAGGCCTCCTTCACAGCTTCTGCCTACCTGAATAGGCTGTGTCATTGCCTCTTTAAATGCTGATTTCAGCCCTGCGCCTAACGGCGCAGCAATATTCAATGCCTGAAACGTCTTCTCTGCATCCAAATCCATCATTTTGGCACAAGCTCCTGCTGCAGCCAGCGGAGCCAGTATCGGAGTTGTCTGAAATCCTCTGTTAACCGCTGAAGGATACATTGTAAGTCCTATACGATTAAATACTTCATAACCGGCAACCATACCAAGTATCAGCTTTTTTCCTGAAAGCTTTCTCTCTTCTCCCAAGGCGAGCAATGCCGGCAGTATTGCTGTTGATGGATGTCCTCCCGTTATCCTTGAACCGTCTTCATAATATGAGGAATGCGACATAAAGCCATTGACAACTGCCGCGTTTCTGACTGAAGTCTTACGGCCGTCACAATATATCGTACACTTGCCCTTGTCGATTCCAAGAGCATCCATTATTCTCCTATATGCACCAAGTCTGTACCCCGCAATGCTTATTCCCAAATAGTCAAGCAGTCTTGATTTTGCTGTTTCCACTATATCAAAAGGTAAATCGCCGTATTTGGTTTCGGCAATCAGCTTTCCAAGTTCTTTTGCGATCAAATGATTCCCTTCTTTCTCCTTCTCCCGGCAAATTATTCTTCCTTCATTTACATATAATGCTTTTATATCTTATCCGCATTACTGCAATTCAGTGGAAAGCTTTTTTCTGGTATAAAGCTGTTTTGCTATTAATGCAAAGAAAATTGCATATCCCACTATGTCAGTGGTTATACCAGGTATGATCATCAATGCGCTGCCTAATCCCATAATAATACGTTCCCATGGCTTCATCACAGTAAATAGATAACCTTCAGAACAAGCCGCAAATGCAAGCATTCCACATGCAGCAGAAACGACAGCGGTAACAATATTAAATACTGAACCTTGAAGAATCAGCTCAGGATTATAAATAAAGAGCACAGGCAGGATAAATCCAGGTAATCCTAACCTTACCGCTCTTAAAGCAGTCTTTGTATAGTTCGCTTCTGCTATACGGGAAGCTACTAAAGCCGCAGAAGCCACCGGCGGTGTAAGGTTAGCCAGAATGGCATAATAATATATGAAAAGGTGTACTGCTAAAATATTAAAACCTACTTCCGTCAAAGCAGGGGCGCCTATTACCGCAACGATAATATAGGAAGCGGTCGTGGGAATCCCCATTCCGAAAAAGAGGGACACCAGCATTGTTAAAAGTACGGCCAATATAGAGTAACCAGCTGATAAGCTTTTTATTAAATATACTATCTTGAAGGCCAATCCGCTGACCACAATGGCCTGGGAAATCAAGCCCATTGCCGCGCATGCCGCCGCGACATTCATGGTGCTCTTAGCCCCTGATATCAAACCATCCTTGATAAACTTCCAAAATTCCTTTGTAAATATATATTTTGGGTTTTTGAAGGAATTTCTTATAGCAACAACCAGAATCAAAGCAATTATTCCGTTGAACCCTGACCTCATTACAGAAGTTCCTGTAGTCATATAAAAAACTATGGTGAACAGGGGCACTAAAAAATGAGCACCTTCCTTCAACACACCTTTAAGATTTGGAATCAAGGAAGCATCTATAGGC
>Ga0116178_10003492_pt1 | contig 11923 bp, 15 predicted proteins | sample AD_STIC12_MetaG_FD_89880 | JGI IMG/M metagenome (GOLD analysis project Ga0116178, IMG submission 89880) | Active sludge microbial communities of municipal wastewater-treating anaerobic digesters from USA - AD_STIC12_MetaG | ecosystem: Engineered > Bioreactor > Anaerobic > Digestate | place: USA... | reverse complement strand
CTCGAAATCAGAACAAATACCATCGCCACAAAGGCCGCGAATAACGCAATCAAAACACTGCCAGTCACCATATTGACCAGCACCCCAACCGCACCTCCGGTCACAACCGACCCCAGCTTGTTACCCAGGATCCGCCGCACCACAGAGCCCACCATGAACACGCCAAAAAAGACAAACACGATCAGGTTCTGCCAGTCGAAGGTTTCGGACCCGCCTGAGCTCGCACCGCTTTGGGACGGTACTGGCAGGGCTTCACCTTTAATCCGAGCGGCAATCTGATCCACGCCAGCATCGAGCCCGCCGGCGTAATCCCCCTGCTTGAAGCGGGGCGAAATGGCTTCGTCAATGATCTGTTTGGCAGCAAGGTCCGGAATAGCGCCCTCCAGCGACTTGGCCACCTCGAAGCGTAGTTTGCGGTCACTGGTCGCCACTATCAGCAGCAAGCCGTCCCCCACGCCCTTTCGACCTATTCTCCATGTGTTGCCTACGCGGTTTCCAAAGCTGGCGATGTCCTCTGGAAGGGTGCTGGGGACCATCAAAATGACGACTTGTGAACCACTGCTTGTCTCAAGTGCCGCCAGCTTGCCCTCCAGTGCCTGTCGCTGCTCACTGCTAAGCACGGCGCTTGCATCCACCACACGGCCGGTTAGTGCAGGCACCTGCACAAATCCCTGCGCGCCGCCCGCTACTGCGTACAGGCTGAACAACAGTGCAGTGAGCCAGCGCACAAACATGGCGCCAGCCTATTTCTTGTTGAAATCCACCACCGGCGGCGCAGTAATAGCCGCCTCGTTCTGCACCGCGAAAGCAGGTTTAGTCTGGTAGCTAAAGGCCATGGCTGTCAGGTTGCTGGGAAAACTGCGGGCCAGCACGTTGTACTCCTGAACCGCCTGGATGTAGCGGTTGCGGGCCACGGTGATACGGTTTTCCGTGCCCTCCAGCTGAACACGTAAATCGCTGAACCCCTTGTTGGCTTTGAGTTCAGGATAGCGTTCGCTCACCACCATCAGGCGGCTCAATGCGCCGCTCAACTCGCCCTGGGCGGCTTGAAACTTCTTGAACGCCTCGGGATTGTTCAGGGTCTCGGGTGTCACCTGGATGGAGGTGGCCTTGGCGCGCGCTTCCACCACCTTGGTCAAGGTGTCCTGTTCAAAATTCGCCTCACCCTTGACCGTCGCCACAATATTGGGCACCAAATCGGCGCGGCGCTGGTATTGGTTGAGTACTTCACTCCAGGCGGACGCAGTTTGTTCGTCCAATCGCTGGAAATCGTTGTAGCCGCAGCCAGTCAGCGCCACAGCAGACAGCAGAGCCAAAATCCAAGTCTTCATCGCAATCTCCATCAAGTTGCAGAAACAGAGCATACATGGGGTGCTTGGCTGCGGAAACAAGCCTGCACCCGGGCTCCGCATAAACCCGGCAAAATGGCAGTTCCATTCGCCATCTACCGCCCATGCCCAAAGCACAACAGCAAGCCAACAACCTCAGCGGGACGCCTGACGAGGTTGAGGCGGCCTTTTATGAAGCGCTCCAGTCAGCGGACATCGAGAAGCTCATGGCCTGCTGGGCGGATGAAGATGACATCGTGTGCGTGCATCCCGGCGGGCCGCGCGTGGTGGGAACGGGTGCCATCCGTGCGGCGTTTGAAGCCATCTTTGGCCACGAAGGGTCGATTCATGTGCAGGCCGAGTCGATCCGACGGGTTGATACTTTGACCGGTGCGGTGCACAGCGTGCTGGAACGCATCGACGTCATGACCAATGAAGGACCGGCGCACGCCTATGTCCTTGCAACGAACGTTTTCCACAAGACGCCGCAGGGTTGGCGGCTGGTGGTCCACCATGCCAGCCCCGGAACGCAGGACGAACAGCAGGAAATTAACCAGCAGGCACAGGTGCTGCATTGAATCAGATTGACCGCCAGTCCTCAAATATTGGCGAAACGTCGCTATGAATTACATAGCACCCAGTTGGCTGCCAGGCGGCAACTTGCAGACGATCTGGCCCGCGCTTTACTCGCGCAGAACATTAGGCCCGCTTCCAGCCTACCGGCGGGAGCGCTGGACAGCGCCTGACGGCGACTTCATTGATGTGGACTGGAAGGTAGACCCTGCCACAACACCACCGAGCGAGACGCGCGTGTTGCTGGTGTTGTTTCATGGTCTGGAGGGTTCATCGGGCAGTCACTACGCGCTGGCATTTGCCGACTTTGCCAGGGAGCACGGGCTGGCCTATGCCGTACCGCACTTTCGCGGCTGTGGCGGAGAACTCAATTTGGGGCCGCGGGCCTACCATTCCGGTGATTTTGAGGAGGTCGCCTGGGTCTTGCAGCGCTTTCGCAGTGTCCACAGCGGTCCTATTGTGGCGGTCGGAATCTCGCTGGGCGGCAACGCGCTGCTGCGCTGGGCGCAGGAAATGGGGGCGACGGCCGGGCAGACTGCAGCGGCCGTAGCGGCCGTCAGTTCACCCATCGATCTTTCAGCGGGCGGTCGGGCTATTGGCGAAGGTTTCAACCGTCTGGTTTATACGCGCATGTTTCTTAAAACCATGAAACCCAAAGCGTTGCGCAAGCTCGCGCAGCACCCCGGACTGTTTGACCGCGACGCCTTGCTGCGCGCCCGTGATCTGTACGAATTTGACAACGTCTTTACCGCACCGTTGCACGGTTTCAGGAACACGCAGGACTACTGGAGCCGTGCCTCTGCCAAGCCGCGATTGAGGCAGATTCAAATCCCGGCACTGGTCGTCAATGCACGCAACGACCCATTCGTTCCCGCAGCGTGTTTACCGGGCAGCCATGAGGTGGGTGCAAACGTCACACTGTGGCAACCGGCGCATGGCGGTCATGTGGGCTTTGCGCACGGGCGCATGCCAGGGCATTTGCGAGCCATGCCCGATGCCGTCGGCAGCTGGCTTCTCAAGCATCTCCGGTCCTCGCAAGGGGTCCATCATGGATGACATCGTCAAACAGGCCATGGCCAAATGGCCCAATGTGCCCGACTGTTTTGGATGGCTCGGGCTGGATGCCCGTGGCAGCTGGTACATGCGGGACGACCGTGCGCAGGCGTTGGGGCCATTTGCCGGTGGTGTTCCTGCAGCCAAAGGCTCCAGGCTGCAGCATGAAAAGCTGATTGGGTTCATCGCACGCAACTACGGCGCAGACGCGCAGGGGCGCTGGTTTTTTCAGAACGGGCCGCAAAGGGTGTATGTGGAGCTGGAAATCACGCCCTGGATATGGCGGGTGCAATCCGACTTTGCGATCCATTCCCACACCGGATTGCAGACGCAATGCACCGGCTGCCTGGTCGACGAGCAGGGGTGGCTGTACCTGCTGACACCCTTGGGCCTGGGCCTGGTGCACACACTGGATGTTGGTATCGCCGCCGAAGCGCTGGAGGCTGGCATCTGGTCTGCTCAGACCGTTCAGCGTGACCAGCTGGCCCAACGATACGGCTTTACACCCAGTCCGCAGTCACTGCAAATGCTATCACTCTGATAGCGCGTTGTGTAGTATCGATAAGGGCTGGGCTTACTTTTGATACTCAAAAAACAAACCGGCCATTGAAGGCCGGTTGTCACTTGGGCGGGTCGATGACTTACATGGGAGCGTCCGGCTTGGCAGGCTCTGCCAGCTTTCCGCCCGCGGCGTTGGCCATGTAGACCACGGCGCGCGCGATTTCAAAGTCGCTGTATTCTCCGCCACTCTGGGCACCCATGGCGTTCTTGCCTTTCAAGGCAGAGTTGAGGAGTGCTGCAAAACCGGTTGTGATTCGCGGTGCCCAGGCGGCGGTGTCGCCAAACTTGGGTGCGCCCGCAACACCAGCCTTGTGGCAGTTGCCGCACTGGCCCGCAAAGACCTGCTCGCCGGTACGGGCCTCGCGATTGGCAACGCGGAACTCAACCCGCCCCACCTTCTGGATGCGCGCCGCCACAGCGGGCTCCAGGTTGGCGCTGCCGTTTGCGATGGTTTGCGGGGCGATGGATGAATAGACCAACCCGACGATGACCAGGACCGGCAGGATGAACGAGAACAGCGCGGTTTGAACGGATTGCCGGGAAAATCCACCCGAAGCGCCGTGGCTCTCGTCGTGAACAGGGGTGTTGCTGGAGTGGCTCATGGTGTCCTCGGGTATTCTGGGGGTGTCTTCTAAAAGAGCGGCGATTATAGCGACCGCACCCACTCTGGCGTGGTTGAGGGGCTATGGCCAACAGGCCCGCACCCGGACATTTCGTAACAGTCTTAAGGTTCCGAGTTGATTACAATCAAGACTCTTGCCTCACCCTAGAAGGACGCAACTTTTACCCAGTAAGTGCGTCTCCGCCCAAATTTGACTTCCATTTCCGTTTCATGCTGAGTGCACATGGGTTGACCTGCGTGCGCGGCGACCGTCGCCTGTTCGCCGGGCTTGACCTGGCGGTCGGTGCCGGGCAGTGGCTGCACGTCCGTGGTGAAAACGGCGCTGGCAAAACCAGCCTGTTGCGCTTGCTGGCGGGCCTGTCGCAGCCGGCTGCGGGTGACATCCGCTGGAGCGGACAGTCCATTCGCGACAGTGACTCGACTTATCGGCAGAACCTGCTGTTTTTTGGCCACCATGGCGCGCTCAAGGAAGACCTGACTGCGATGGAGAACCTGGCGTTTGCTGCGGCGATGGACGGGGTTGCCATTGAAGAAGTCGGTGCCCTGCAAGCGCTCTACCGCTTTGGCCTCAAGGGACGCGAAGAATTGCCCGTGCGGGTGCTGTCCGCCGGGCAAAAGCGCCGTGTCATGCTGGCGCGCCTGGCAATTCGCAAAGCCAAGCTCTGGATTCTTGACGAGCCATTTACCGCGTTGGACGTGAAGGCGGTTGAATTGCTGGCTACCCTGATTTCAGAGCATGTTGCCGGAGGCGGAATGGCGGTGCTGACCAGCCACCAGACCATGCCCATACCCGGCGGACGGGTGGTGCAGCTATGAGCGCCGCGCTGGGCCGCCCCAAGCTGGCTCGCACCGCAGTGCGAAGCACGGAGGTTTCTGCATGAACGCAATGCTGGCCATCATCCGGCGTGACTTGCTCATGGTGATGCGGCGCAAGAGCGAGGTGTTGACCGCGCTGTTCTTCTTTGTCATCGTCAGTAGCCTGTTCCCCCTGGGGATTGGCCCTGAGCCAGCGTTGTTGCGCAAAATCGCCCCTGGCGTCTTGTGGGTTGGGGCATTGCTGGCCACCATGCTGGGATTGCAGCGCATGTTTGCCGCCGACCATTCGGATGGCACGCTCGAACAGATGGCTATTTCCCCAACGCCCCTGGTGCTGCTGGTAACGGGCAAAATCGTGGCGCACTGGCTGGTCAGCGGCTTGCCCCTGGTTTTGATGGCACCGGTACTCGGTATCCAGTTCGATCTGGACGCCGGTGCGCTGGGCGTCCTGATGGTTGCACTGTTGTTGGGCACCCCGCTGTTGTCATTGATCGGCGCCATTGGCGCAGCGCTCACGCTGGGCGTTCGCGGTGGCGGTGTGCTGTTGAGTCTGCTGGTCTTGCCGCTGTATGTGCCGGCCTTGATTTTTGGCGCAGGTGCCGTGGAGTCCCACATCGCGGGGCTGGGTGCAGGCGGGCATTTGTCGTTGTTGGCGGCCATTTTGGTGATGGCCGCATTTTTTGCGCCGTGGGCTGCCACGGCTGCTTTGAGGATTGCATTGGAATGAGTAACCGACTAATCAACTGGTTCAAGTTCGCCAGCCCGCATACCTTCTACCCGCTGGCCGGCAAAATGATTCCCATTTTCTGGACACTGGCTGCCTTGTTTGGCGCGGTGGGGCTATGGCTGAGCTTCTTTGTGGCGCCGACAGATGCCACGCAGGGCGAGGGCTACCGCATCATCTTCATCCATGTGCCTACTTCCTGGATGTCCATGTTTATCTATCTGGTAATGGCCGGATGGGCCGCCATGGGCTTATCGCTTAACGCGCGGCTGTCGAGCATGATGGCGCAGGCGTTGGCCCCGACCGGCGCCCTGATGGCATTTTTGTCGCTGTGGACCGGGGCTTTCTGGGGCAAACCTATGTGGGGCACCTGGTGGGTGTGGGATGCACGGTTGACGTCCGAGTTGATTTTGTTCTTCCTGTACCTCGGCTTCATGTCGTTGCAGGCATCCATCGACGATCCGCGCCGGGCTGACAAGGCCGGTGCGATCGTGGCGTTGGTGGGTGTGGTGAACGTGCCCATCATCTATTTCTCGGTCAAGTGGTGGAACACGTTGCATCAGGGCGCTTCGGTGTCGATCAACAAGTCGCCCTCCATGGCCATGACCATGCTGTGGGGCATGCTGCTCATGGCCCTGTGTTTGTGGATGTACTCGATTGCGGTGGCCCTGACCCGGGTGCGGGCGATCATTCTGGAGCGTGAAGCGCACACCGAATGGGTGAAGCAACTCAAGGAGATCAAAGCATGATCTGGAACTCAGTTGGCGACTTTTTTGCCATGGGCGGCTATGGCCTTTATGTATGGGGCAGTTTCGGTGCCTGTGTTTTAGCTTTTTTGGCGGAACCTTTACTCATCCGCATGCGTCATAGTGAAATCGTTCGAACACTGCGTCGCCAGGCGGCGGCTGAAAAACTGGAAATGGAAAACAAGTGAAAAGATGGAAAAAACGCGCCGCCATCATTGGCGGCGGACTGGCCGCCGTTGGCATTGCCGCCGCGCTGGTCCTCAATGCCCTCAATAGCAATATCGCTTTGTATGTCACGCCCAGCGATGTATTCGCTGGCAAGGCACCCAAGAACCAAGCGTTCCGGATTGGTGGCTTGGTCAAGGAAGGCTCTTTGCGGCGCGACAACATCACGGTGCACTTTGTCATGACCGACATGGTTAAAGACATTCCCGTGGCGTACACCGGCATATTGCCCGACCTCTTCAAAGAGGGCAAAGGCGCAGTTGTGCAGGTGAAGACCAATACCAACGGGGAATACATCGCCACCGAGGTGCTGGCCAAACACGATGAAAACTACATGCCGCCCGAGGCCAAAGATGCCTTGGACAAGGCCCAAAAGACGAAAGGCGCCAGCGCACCATGATTCCTGAACTCGGGCACTTCGCCCTTATCCTTGCCTTGTGTGTGTGCCTGTTGCAGGGCATTCTTCCGGTACTGGGCGCCCACAACGGACGGCGTGAATGGACCGCTCTTGCGCGGCCCGCTGCACAGGCTTCTTTCCTGATGCTGGCTGCATCGTTTGTGGCGCTGGCGTGGAGCTTCTACGTCAACGACTTCTCGGTGCAGTACGTGGCAGCGCACTCCAACGCACAGTTGCCCACACTGTTTCGCTTTGGTGCGGTTTGGGGTGGGCACGAAGGCTCCTTGCTGTTGTGGGTGTTCATGCTGTCTGCCTGGACGGTAGCGGTCGCGCAGTTCTCCCGCACACTGGACGACACCATGGTGGCGCGCGTCATTGGTGTGCTGGGGCTGGTGACATCTGGGCTCCTGCTGTTCATCTTGTTCACCTCCAACCCATTTGACCGTTTGCTTCCCGCGGCCGAAAACGGGCGCGACCTTAACCCGCTGTTGCAAGACCCCGGTTTGATCTTTCACCCGCCCATGCTCTACATGGGGTACGTGGGTTTTGCGGTGGCGTTTGCCTTTGCGATTGCCGCCCTTTTGTCCGGTCGGTTAGACGCAGCGTGGGCACGCTGGTCACGTCCGTGGACCACGGCGGCCTGGGTATTCCTCACACTGGGTATTGCATTGGGATCGTGGTGGGCCTATTACGAACTCGGCTGGGGCGGCTGGTGGTTCTGGGACCCGGTTGAGAATGCATCCTTCATGCCCTGGTTGATCGGCACTGCACTGATCCATTCGCTGGCGGTGACCGAAAAACGCGGCACCTTCAAAAGCTGGACGGTGTTGCTGGCGATTGGCGCGTTTTCGCTGTCCTTGCTGGGGACATTCCTGGTGCGCTCGGGTGTGTTGACATCGGTTCACGCGTTTGCGACCGACCCCCGGCGCGGCATCTTCATTCTGGTGTTGCTGTTTCTGGTGGTGGGCTCGTCGCTGCTGCTTTTTGCCTGGCGTGCGCCCAAGGTCGCTCTGGGGGGATCATTTGCCCTGATGTCACGCGAGTCACTGCTTCTGACGGGCAATGTGCTGCTGGTCGTAGCCTGTGCTTCCGTGTTGCTGGGTACCCTGTACCCGCTGTTCATTGATGCGCTGAAGCTGGGCAAAATTTCGGTGGGCGCACCGTATTTCAATGCGGTGTTTGTGCCCATCATGGCGCCGGTGATGTTTCTGCTGGCGGCAGTGCCCTTGGCGCGCTGGAAAAACACCGATATCAAAGAGATCGCCCTGCGGATGTGGATTCCCGGTGCACTGGCGTTGGTCGCGGGTGCGCTGATTCCTTACCTGATGGGCGGCTGGACGGTGATGACCGCACTGGGTTCCGCCCTGTCCGTGTGGATTGCCGCATCCGGCGTCATTCAGGTGGCCCGCCGACTCAAAAGCAGCATGCCCCCCGCATCGTTCTGGGGCATGCATTTGGGCCACTTCGGCATTGCCGTGTTTGCCTTTGGCGTAACCATGGTGGGCGGCTTCCAGGAAGAGCAGGACGTACGCATGGAGCCGGGCGAAACGGTATCGGTTGGGGGCTACCAGTTCAAGATGATTGGCGTAAAAGACGTGACCGGTCCCAATTACGCCGCCGCGCGCGGTGAATTTGAAGTGACCAAGGGTGCTGGTGCCGCCAAGATTCTGGAGCCCGAAAAGCGCAACTATTTTTCGTCCACCATGCCCATGACGGAAGCCGCGATTGATGCCGGGTCTACCCGGGACGTTTACGTCTCTCTGGGTGAACCGCTGGAAGGCAAAGCCTGGGCAGTGCGTGTGTACTTCAAACCTTTTGTGGACTGGATTTGGGGTGGTTGCGTTCTCATGGCGCTTGGCGGGCTGTTTGCCATGTCAGACCGGCGCTATCGCTTGCGGGTCAAGGAGGCTGTGAAACCATGAAAGCAAAGTTTCTGATCCCGCTGGCACTCTTTGGCGTGCTGGTGGTGTTTCTGGCAGCCGGTTTGGGGCTGGATCCGCGGGAGGTTCCATCACCCCTGGTGAACAAACCCGCTCCTGCCTTCAAAGTGCCACAGCTGGAGCAGCCCGAGATGCAGTTCGCAGCTGAAGATCTCAAGGGCCAGGTCTGGCTGTTCAACGTGTGGGCCTCGTGGTGCGTGGCATGCCGTCAGGAACACCCGGTGCTGATGCAATTTGCCCGTCAGAAGCTGGTTCCGATCGTCGGGTTGGATTACAAGGACAAGCGCAAGGACGCGCTGGGTGTGCTTCAGCGCAGTGGCAACCCGTATGACATCAACGCGTTTGACGAGGATGGCCGCGTGGGCATTGACTATGGCGTCTATGGCGTGCCAGAGAGCTATGTCATCGACAAGGCGGGCGTCATTCGCTACAAGCATATTGGCCCGATTACCGCCGAGGCGCTGGAAAAAACCATCATTCCCCTCATCAACGAGCTCAAGAAATCGTGAAAACCCTTTACGCAATATTGCTGGTCTTGTGTGCCTGCGGGAACGCCGTGGCCAAGGACGCGGCTCCGTTGGCCGATGACCCGGTCGTTGAACAGCGGCTGATCGTCATTTCGGAAGAAATGCGCTGCCTGGTTTGCCAAAACGAATCCCTCGCGGGTTCACGCTCGGACCTGGCCAACGATTTGCGTCGTGAATTCCGCACCCTGATCAAGCAGGGCAAAACGGACGCTGAAATCCGCGAATTCATGGTCAGCCGCTACGGCGACTTTGTACTCTACCGCCCGCCAGTGAAGCCAACGACCTGGCTGCTGTGGCTCGGCCCGTTTGGGCTGATGATTGTGGGTGTGGTGGCTCTGTTTGTGTACCTGCGTCGGCGCAGTACCGAGATCGGACCCGAGAACGTTTTGACGGATGAAGAACGCAAGCGCGCTGAAGCGATGCTCCAGGAAGGCGAAAAATGATTGGATTTTGGGTTGCCGGGGCACTGGCCGTTTTGCTAGTGTTGGCTTTGCTATTCAGGCCGTTCCTGCTGAAGTCGCAGGATGTCAACGTATCACGCCGCCAACTGAATGCTGCCATTTACCGCGACCAGTTGACCCGACTGGAGCGCGACCGCGCTGAAAACACGCTGGCCGATGCAGACTACGAACAGGCGCGCGCGGAGCTGCAGCGCCGTGTGATTGATGACACCGCCGAAGCGGATGCCAACTCCACCCTGCAAGCACCGCGGAAAACCATGCTGGCGGTGGGTTTGGTGCTGCCGATTGCTGCTGTCGCGCTCTATGTGCTGCTGGGTAGTCCGGCAGCGCTGCAACCCCAAGTTCCGCAGCAGGCCGTAACCGCGCAGGACATGGACCGCTTGACTGAAGGGTTGGCCAAGAAGCTGGAAAAAGAGCCGGACAACCTGCAAGGCTGGGCCATGTTGGCGCGGTCCTACAAGATGTTGGGCCGCAATATGGAGGCCGAAATGGCCTTTGTACGAGCAGGCTCTTTCCTGGACAACGATGCCCAGTTGCTCGCCATCTATGCTGATCTGGCCGCCACCAATGCCAACGGCAATTTTGCCGGCAAGCCAGCGCAGCTGATCGAGAAAGCGCTCAAGGTGGACCCCGAGAATGCAATGGCTCTGTGGCTTGCAGGAACCGCAGCTTTCCGGGGCAACCAGTTCGAAACGGCCATCCGCATCTGGGAGCGGCTGATCCAGCAGGTGGATCCGGAATCGGAAGACGGCCGCATGCTGCAGGGTTCTATCGACGCGGCCTACTCCGCGCTCGGAAAGACAGCGCCCAAGGCGGCACTGCAAGGACCTGCCAAGGGGCCTCGGGTGACCAGCCCTGAGGCAGGCAGCCCACCGCAGAAAACAGGGGCACAGGCCAGTGTCAGGGGCAGGGTCGAATTGGATGCATCGCTCAAGGGCAAGGCCGGACCCAACGACACCGTCATGGTGATCGCGCGGGCACCCGGTTCCCGTATGCCGGTTGCAGTGGTGCGTGCCAACGTGTCGGAGCTGCCTCTGACATTCACGCTGGATGACTCACTGGCCATGAGCCCGCAGGCACGCATTTCCATGTCAGAACAAGTTGAGGTTGAAGCCCGCGTCTCCAAGTCCGGCATGGCTCAACCCGAATCGGGCGATCTGATTTCTGCCGTGCAAACCGTCAAACTCGGTGCCAGCGGTGTCAAGATTCAAGTCAACAAGGTCAGACCGTAAGCTGTGAATCGACTGCCCATACGTCGGCGTACCGCCGGTGCTGTACTGGGGCTGCTACTGGCAGCGGTGAGTAACCTGGCCGGGGCCGCGACACCCGGCGAGGTCGCCATTGGCGCGCAGTTGCGCGATGCCTCCATGCAGGGCATTGCCGTCCCGTCAAAACGGTTGTCGGACTTTCGTGGCAAACCGCTGCTCATCAACGTGTGGGCCAGTTGGTGTGGTCCTTGCCGACAGGAAATGGGGTCGCTGGAGCGCCTCTCACGCCGCTTTGGCACCAAGCAGTTGAACGTGATCGGCATCTCCACCGACGATTACCGCGACCGGGCACTGGCCTTTGTCAAGCAATCCAACATCACCTTCAGCAACTTCATTGACCACGAACTTTTCATGGAAAACATGCTGGGTGCGAACCGCCTGCCTTTGACGGTGCTGGTGGATGCGCAAGGCCGTGTGCTGGCAAAACACTACGGAGCCAAGGAGTGGGATAGCCCGCAGTCGCTGGACCTGGTTGCCACGACATTGAAGATCAAACAGTAGCCATTCATTGACACGCCATATTGCAGGTGGTGGATGTGCGAAAATGTGACTATCGGTCTTATTAAAGAGTTGCGGCTGTAGCTCAGTGGATAGAGTATTGGCCTCCGAAGCCAAGGGTCGTGGGTGCGGTCCCCGCCAGCCGCACCAGTCAATGTAAATTCACTCAGTAAGTGCTCACATG
>Ga0116178_10003489_pt1 | contig 11930 bp, 21 predicted proteins | sample AD_STIC12_MetaG_FD_89880 | JGI IMG/M metagenome (GOLD analysis project Ga0116178, IMG submission 89880) | Active sludge microbial communities of municipal wastewater-treating anaerobic digesters from USA - AD_STIC12_MetaG | ecosystem: Engineered > Bioreactor > Anaerobic > Digestate | place: USA... | reverse complement strand
GGGCAGCGATGGTCGGTCATGACTGCCAGATTTCGGGGGTCATCATGGACTTCCTGGGGTGACGGAGACGACCACCACGGGATGGTCGCTGGAGGGGACGGGGGCGGCGGCAACGAGGGCGACCCGATCATTCGCGAGTGCCCAGTCGATCCGATAGCCGGCGATGCCGAGCCCGGGAAACGCAGCACTTGCCGCGGCCTGGGACATGTTCAGGTCGCCGGCCAGGACGATCGGAGTCTTCTTCGCCCAGCCGGCAATGACGCTTCGGGCCTTAGCGGCCTGGGCTGCGCGGTCGGGATCGGAGGGTGCGAGGTGGGTGGTGCAGGCGATTTCTCGCCATCCCTTGCCCTGAGCGCAGAGGACCCGGCGTGGCTGGCGACCGGTGGTACCCACCGCATTCTTACCCCACGGCAATGCCGCAGACTTCCGCCAGGAGATCTTCGAGGTCTTCAGATAGACGGCGATGCCAGCCTTGTTGCCCTTGGCCTTGTCGTTGCATCCACCGGATACGTCGACATAGGCCATGGTTGCCACGTAGCCGAGCTTGGCGAGGGCTGGCCTGATTGAGCGATGCTGTCGCAGGCAAAGCTCCTGGAGGGCGATGACTCGCGGCTGGTATTGCTTGGCGAGTGCGACGACATCGCGGGTGACCGCTTCGGGCTTGCCGGCATTGCCGTTGCCATTGCGATCCACGCTGCCGTGGATATTTAGGGTGGCCACCGCGTAGGGCTCCGGCAGTTTCTCCGGAGCCCCTTGCAGTAGCATCACCAGGGCAAGCAAGAGCCCCAGGCGACAGCCAAGGAACTCCGCAAGGAGTAACGCGCTCACGATCACTCACCGCCTAGGGCGAGCAGGGTGCCGGCGTCGAAGGGGCACGGATGGTTGGTCATGACGCCTCCCCGCCGAAGTCGAGGACGTCTTGGGCCAACCGGCGGGCCGCGATTTCCGCGTAGCGCTCTTCGAGCTCGACGCCGATCGCGCGCCGGCCGAGGGCTTTGGAGGCGACGAGGGTTGAGCCCGAGCCGGCGAACGGGTCAGCAATGATGCCGGGCGGACAAGCCTCGATAAGGCTCTCCATGACGTCGAGCGGTTTCGCGTGAGGATGGCCCGCCCTCGTGGCATAGCCGCTGTATCCCCCAGCAGCCAGGGCGCGCGTCGAGACCACTGCGGACAGCATTGACGTCGACTTAGGCCAGCGGCCAAGCACGTCGGCGGCCAGCCACTCGGTGACCTCCAGGCAATCCCCGTGGTACAGCGTCACGAACGGGTCGGAGTAGTACGGCTTCACGGCTCGATCCCTTCTGGAGCAGGCACTGTGCCCATCGGTCGCCAGCCGAGGTCGAGAATCTTGTGGACGAGCACCCAGGCCACCGTCCCGTCGTCGCGGATGTTCCGCAGGTGCGCCCAAAGGTCGAGCACCTGCGCGCCGGTCGGGGGTTGCTCGGGCCGTGCGTAGTTCTTCGGTGAGCTTCACGGCTCGATCCCTTCTGGTATGTCGTGGCCTGCGTTGCGGTGGGCGGCCAGGTGTGCTTGTAGCCGTCGTTCGGTCAGGTAGTAGCTGGTGCCGCCGCGCAGTCGGCATTAGCGCGACATCATGTGGGATCACCGCCGTCCAGGGCGCGGAGGATGGCCCGGCGGGCCGCCTTGTTCCACGAGTTGCCGTGCGACCAGGAGTCACACTGCGCCCGGACGCGCTGGTTGGCCTGCTCGGCAGCCTCAGCGCGCGCGGTGAGAGCCTTGACCGCTGCGAGGGCATCCGGGCCGGTGATGCGCCCACCCAGCCGGATGCCGAGTTCGGCGCCAAGCTCTTGCAGCCCGTCGATGACTGGGAGGGCCTCGGCCTTCCAGTGGCTCAGTCGATCCACCTCGGCCAGGAGTTCGGCCAGCCAAGTCGGCGCTGACGCCACGAACTCCAAGGTGTCCCGCGACCCGTAGAGGTCGCCGTCCTCGGTCCAGCGTCCATGCACCCCGGAGTCCTCGTCGCTGGTGCCGATTCGGGTCGCGGCGTGGATGTCCTCGGTGCCGACGAGCGGCCCCCAGCCATTCCAGATGCACCACTGCTCGCCAGTCGGGTTGACCTTAGCCAGTGCGGCCTTGATGTCGTCGTGGCTCATGACTGGACCTCCGGGGGAAGCACTTCCGCCAGCCGATTCTCGGCCGCGGCGTAGCCGTACTCGCTCAGCCTCGACATCGGCCAGCTTGGCTTTCAGGTAGGCGATCTCGACGGTCGGGTCATCGCCCTCAAGGAATCGGCGGACACCGTCCACCAGGGCAACCAGATGCCCGTAGCGTCCGTCCTGGCAGTCGTCGTAGAGGCGCTGTAGCTCTTCTCGGGTCATGGTCATGCCCCCAGTCCGAGCAGTGTGGCGGCGGCTTCGACCTGGTCCCAGAGGCTCCGGTCGCCGCCGTTGCGGTCAGGGTGAGCCGCGGCGCGGGCTCGGCGCAGCAGTGCCGCCTCGGGCAGCTTCGGTGACTCGCCGGCGATCCGGGCGAGCACCTCGACCGGTGACTCGGCCGACCGGCCAGCCTCGATCTGTAGCCAGCCCTTGTACTGCTCGCCGGCGGTGGTGGTGATGCCGTACCGGTCGACGGCACGGAGCGCTTCGAGGCCGAGGGCGATGGAGCGGACGTTGTGCTGCCAGTCCTCGCACACGTCGGTCTGCCACGACAGGGTGCCGCGGGGCGTGTCGACGATCAGCCGGACGCCGGGGAAGGTCGGCCGGGCGTCCGCGCGGAGTTGGCCGTTGAGACGCACGGACGCCTCGCCGACGTCGACCTGCAGGATCACCGCGTCGGCGTCCAGGTGCCCCAGTTCACGGTCCAGCAAACTCAGGGTCGCCGGCCAGGCCGCCTTGAAGGTCCACCGGGAGCGGCGCTGTTCGGTGACCGGCTGCCCCCAGGGCAGCTGCAACGGGCGATGGGTGAGAATCATGCCGCCCGACCCCCCTGAGTGAGTTGGGGGAGGGCCGCGATCTGCTGATCAGCGATCGCGACGGCAGCCGCAGACGGCTTCACCGTCAGGGTCGGGCTGCCCGGCACCGGCTCGGCGCTCACTCCGTCCGGGACGACAACCTCACCCGTCTCCGGGTCCACAGCTTCGCCCTGTCGCCGGATCAGCTCGGTGAAGTTGCCTGACACGGCCACCGTGGTGACGATCTCGTCCGGGCGATTGGCCTCCACCCAGGCCAGGAAGGCCGCAGGATCGGTGATGCGGTAGGTGGGCTTGGGCTTAGTGACGTACACCATGCCCAGGTCGGTTTCGTCGTCCCAGGCGGTCAGCCGGTCACCCGGACGCATTGTGTACAGCAAGGCGTCGCGGGCTTCCCGGTCTATGCCGTGGAGGTGGTCGAGCACCGCCTTGCGGAGGACGGCGCGGCTGATCAGGTCGGTCATCGGGTCACTTCCTCAAGTACACCTTCGCAGTGCGGGCAGCGGATGGCTTCGGGGTCACAGTCGGCGTGCATCACACCGCCGCGAGCATTCACACGTGTCTCGTCGTCCTCTTCGATCGAGCCGAGACAGATCACACAGACGGGCTTCATCCCTGCCCCCTCAGCGAGGCGATGAGTTTGCGGCCTTCCACCTCGGTCAGGGTGGAGCGGGACTCGACGACGCGGCCCAGCACCTTGCCCATCGCGGCCCGCTGATCCTCCGGCTTGGAGACGTGCCGCTCACCCATCAGCGCGTACAACTGGGCGCGGGTCTTGTCGGTGATCGGCTCATCCGCCGGCGGGGTTGTTTCGGGCCATGCCTCGGATTCCCTAGGCGCTTCTCGGCGCTGCTGGGCGCGCGGCTTGGATGCCAGGGCTCCGTCGTCGTCGGCGTCGGTCACGATCCCCGTCAGGCATCCGAGCATGTAGCGCCGTGCGTACGTCAGGGATGAGCCGATCTCCTGAGGCGTGGAGCCCGTCAGAGGAAGGACGCCCTCGATCCTCTCGCCGGAGATGTGCAACAAGACGCCGCGCAGCGTCATCCTCGGCGGGTCAACCTCGGGGAGGCAAGTGAAACTCAGCCCATGCTTGGACAGCAACGGGTAGGCCGCCGCAGCGATGTCCGCCAGGTCGGCATAGCTGTAGCTGTAGCTGCCGCCGCTCTTGGTGGGGACCTTCGCGGTCTTGTCCTTCGCCACCTTCGGGGCCTCGCCCTGGAAGGCAGCCAGCGCCTTGGCGAGCTCGCCGCTCATCGCCGCCTCCTACTCCGCACACACCGAGGGCACGGCTCAGCACCAGCACCCAAACAGGTGCCGCACAGATGACCGCCATGGCCTATTCCGGTGCCGCGACAATCCCGGCAATCAACCTCACCCGTATCGCCACACGCATCGCAGAGTGTTTCGTCGGTCACGGCGGTCATGATGACCTCTCTTCATGTGCTCGTAGTCCGTGGTGGCAGAAGTCAGCGATGGCGGCGATGATGGTCAGCAGTGCGCAGGCGAAGATGAGGCCGGTCACGAGTTGGCCCACCGTTCGGCTATCCGGACTGCCTCAGCGAGACGTCGCTGCTCGTCCCACAGGGTCGCCATGCGGCTGATGTTCGAGTCGGACATGACCCGCTTCTGCCATCTGGCGGTGGTGGTGCAGCCGACGCCACCAAAGGCGGCGGGGTCATCGGTGGGCGGCTTCGGATCGCGGCGTTCGATCTCCGCTTCGACCTTGGCCAGTTGGGCGCGCAGCTTCGGCAGCTTGCTGATCGAGTCGGTCTTGCGCTGCACGTTCCGGGCGGCCTCGCGGGCGATGCGCTGGTCCAGCCTCCGGCGCGCTACGACCTCATGCCGGGGGCACAGGTGCGGCTCGGCTCCTTCAGGTCGCCCACACGCCTTCTCAGCCTTCTCCATCCACGCCCAGCAGGTGCCTGCCGGGTAGTGATCGGAGATCGCTAGAGTCAGGTAGACGATGCTCATTGCAGCCACTCCGCAGCCTTGACACCCAGCATGATCAGACCGACCCATGCGACGGCACCGACGATCAGGGCCCCCAGCCAGCCACGGGCAGCCCGGCTGGCCTTCCGACGATGCTCACGATCCGCGTGAGCCCGCACCTCGGCAGACACGGCAGTCACTTCGCAGCCTCCGCCCAAGCCGCAAGCTGCCGCTCACACAGGTCAGCGAACGCCAGGATGCGCGGCCGAAACTTGGCACGCCGGTCCGCATCGGCATGCGACGGCCAGTGCTCGCCCTCGATGAGCTTGCGGAGCTTGGCGACATTGCCCTCGAAGCAGCCGATGACGATCTGGCCGTCCTTGCCAAGCCGGCCCTCGTGATCCTGCGACGACACATGGCCCACCACCATCTGGTCACGATCCGGTCGCACCAGCGAGTCGGCGCCGATGTAGGCATGCCAGGTCTTGACCTCGGTCAGATCGACCGCGGTCATGTCGATGATGTGACCTTCGCCGGTCAGGGTGACGCGCTGTGACCAGAGGTGGACGGCGGTGAAGCGGCCGGCCTCGACGCTGGACGACTCCCGGGCCTCGACGTGGGACGACTCCCGGGCCACGACGCGGGACGACTCCCAGGCCTCGACGTGGGACGACCCCCAGGCCTCGACGCGGGACGACTCCCGGGCCTCGACGCGGGACGACCCCCGGGCCTCGACGTGGGACGACTCCCGGGCCTCGACGTGGGACGACTCCCGGGCCTCGACGTGGGACGACTCCCGGGCCTCGACGCGGGACGACTCCCAGGCCTCGACGTGGGACGACTCCCGGGCCTCGACGTGGGACGACTCCCAGGCCTCGACGTGGGACGACTCCCGGGCCTCGACGCGGGACGACCCGAAGAGCCGCACCAGGCCGTCATGGCGGATCTCAAGGTAGGCCCAGTCGGGCGCCTCGACGATCAGATCGGTGACACCATCCGCGAGCGCCTTGTCGAGCGCCTCCTGTGTCGTGACTTTCAAGGGTGTGGTGGACATAGCTATCCTCTCCTCAGGAGATCTGGTGATTTTCTGTCCGAGCCCTCGCGTCGCACCGCGGGGGCTCGCTTGGTTGGTGGGGGGCCGTCGTGCTTGTCCCATCGCTCGACGGCCCCCTCGGGGTCACCCGGATGCCGGGGGGATGGCTACCGGGGACGATTCAAGGACGGCGGTCACGAGCGGATCGGCCGGGTAGTAGCCCTGTAATGCGTCGGTGGTGATCTGCTGCCACAGCCGGGCCAGCCGGATCGACCGGTCCACCCAGTAGTCGGCGGCAGGGTGCTCGTCGGCCAGGGTTTCGTCCCGGTAGCGGACACTCTGGGACAGGTCCTCCCTGACGGCCGCGAGGACAAAGGCCAACTCGTCGCTGGACAGGGTGATGGTGTAGGTGGTCATGCGGCTTCGCTCCGCAGGAGGTCTTGGAGGTCGCATCCGAGGAACTGAGCGACGGCGGGCAGCTCGTCAACCTCGAAGGCCACGCGGCCGGAGATGCGTGAGTATGCCTGCGACTCGGTGATCCCGAGTGCGGACGCCAGGGCCTTCTTCTTCAGGCCGCGAACCTCGATCAGCCCCCGGACGTGAGCCGCTACACGCTCACTCAGTGCTGTGGTCATGGCCTCACAGTACAGATATCTCGTACCTAGTACAAGGATTCCGTACAGATTGGCCAAAGATTCTCGTACGCGGTTGGACCTCAGCGTGGCGTGCTGGCGTAGGTTTACGCCTGTGCGTACCGTACAACTAACGGGTGTTTGTAGTACACTCAAACAGGCAAGGGGGGTGTACAACAATGCGCCCCCAAACGCGGCGCGGCTAGGGGAAATAGATGCACGCGGTAGGGTATCTCCGGGTCTCCACCGACCAGCAGGGCGAATCAGGTGCCGGACTAGAAGCACAACAGCGGGCCATATCGGCAGAAGCGGAACGCCGTGGCTGGATCGATCTGCGCAGCTACACCGACGTAGCCAGCGGCAAGAGCACCAAGCGGAGGCCCCAACTCGCAGCGGCACTGACGGAACTGTCCGAGGGTCGTGCTCACGTCCTGGTGGTGGCCAAGCTCGACCGCCTCAGCCGGTCCCTGCTCGACTTTGCAGAACTCACGGCCCGGGCGTCCCGCGAGGGATGGTCGATCGTGGCGCTGGACATTGGCGTGGACACGTCCACAGTCAACGGCGAACTGGTCGCCAACATCATCATGGCGCTAGCTCAGTGGGAGCGGCGCATCATCGGCCAGCGAACCAAGGACGCGCTCGGGACCGTCCGACGTAGGGGCACCAAGCTCGGCCGGCCAACCGTCGTCACGCCTACTGCCGTGGCGGTCATTCAAGCGATGCGATCGGCGGGCGCGTCCTACAGGCAGGTGGCGCGGACGCTCAACGATCAGCGGCTGCCGACCGCCCAAGGCGGTCGGCAGTGGTACGCCAGCACAGTACGCGCGATTGAGCAGCGACAATGAGCACGGCAGCCAAGCAAGGCCTGAACACGACGAAAGCCCCCACGCTCCCGGTCTGGGGAGCGTGGGGGCTGTTGCTGTAGAGGGGACCTCGGCGTGTCAGCGCCACACCTCGATGATCTCGGCGGCCTCGATCTCGGTTTCGGGGCTGTCGGACAGCCGGATGAGTGGCGTGGTGGAGCGGGCGACGAGGACGCCGTCCGATGGGTTGGTGTCGCCGGGTCCGGGGAATCCGGGGCCGCGGATCAGCCAGCAGGGTGTGGTGGGCAGGTCGGGGTGCGGCTGGGCGGCATGCCAGGTGGTGCCGCGGTCGTAGCTGGCCTCCCATGACGTGACCGGCACGGTGATGGGTGTGGTGCTGCCGGCTGGTGTGGCACGCAGATCGGCTAGGGCGTAGTAGTTCTGCTCCTGGATGTGCAGCTTCACAGAGTCCTCCCTGGGTGGATGGTGCGGCGGGTGGCGGGTCCGGCGGTGATGCGGGTGTAGCTGGCCGGGCCGGTGGTGATCCGGGTGTAGCTGGCGGCACCGGTGTGGATGGTGAGGTCGGCGTGGGTTGTGTCCGGTGGCGGCCCGGACGCCGCGGCGGCACCCGTGAGGGTGAGACCGCCGGACGCCGTGGCTGCCGCTCGGGCGAGGGCGGCGCCGACGAGTAGCAGGCCACCGAGGGCGACCGCCTGCCCGGTGGCGCTGGCAGCCCCGGTGAGGATCAGGGCGCCGGTCGCCTGCGCCGAGCCTGCCGAGTTGGCCTGAGCCGTCCCGGCGAGGGCGAGGCTGCCTGCGGCCACGGCGCCGCCGGACGCCGTGGCCGCGCCGGCCAGCACGATGGCGCCCGCTGCGACGGCCTGCGCCGAGGCTGTGGCCGAGCCGCTGAGCACGAGCCCACCGGCTGCGGTGGCTGAGCCGGCCGAGCTGGCGACCGCTGCCCCCGCGAGGGTGAGCGTCCCGGCTGCCGTGGCTGCTGCGGACGCCTGCGCCGCACCGGTCAGGACCAGCCCGCCGGCGGCTGTGGCGCTGCCTGCCGACGTGGCGGACGCCGCGCCGGCCAGGGTGAGGGTGCCGGTCGCGGTTGCTGCCGCAGTTGCGACGGCTGCCCCCGTGATGGTGATGCCGCCGGACGCCTGCCCCGTTGCGCGGGCAGTAGCTGCACCGGTCAGGCTTAGCGTGCCAGCCGCCAGCCCAACACCGCTTCCCGTAGCAGCCCCCGACACCATGACTGTGCCAGCCGCCGCTGCCACAGCACGGGCGGTAGCGGCGCCGGTCACAACAACCGCACCAGCCGACTGCGCCACGCCCACACCGGATGCCGCACCAGAGATGACGACCGAACCGGCCGCAGTAACAGCCGAACCGCTACCCTTGATTTCGACGGCGATCGCCCGCCACGACTGGCCGGTCGGTGAGGACATGCCCACTGTTTTGGCACCGGCTGTGCCTGCGTCGGCCCAGCGGCCCAGACGCGGGTAGAGGTTGGCGGGCAGGGTGTAGACGAGCACGTCGGTACCGGCCACCGAGTTGACCGTCAGCCAGGTGCCCGTCGAGGGGGTCCATGCCTCGTTCCAGTCGACGATGCCCTCAACGATGGCCGAGTTGTCGGCGGTGGTGGTCAGGCTGTGGCTGGGTGCGCCGCTGCCGTTGCCTGCCGCATACGCACCGACACCGGCACTGCCCGAGTGTCGGCCGACCCAGAAGCCCCACGGCTCAGAGTTGCCGCTCCGGGTCGCGGAGACGGTGCCCGACGACGAGGCGACAGCGGTAGCGGTGTAGACGTAGATTCCGCCGTTACCGCTATAGGACGTGACCAGCGAGAAGGTCAGGCCCGACACGGTCGGGGTGCCGACCGTGGGGCTAGAGCCGTTGCAGATCGCCACCACGACCAACACATCGCCGGAACTCCATGTGGCTGAGGCGGTCTGGGTGGCGGTGGTCGTGGTCCAGTTGCTGCTGGTCTTGTACTCGGCGACAAGGGTTGGTGATGCCACAGGCCACCCCCTAGGGGATCAGTTCACGCCGCAGAGCTGAGCGGACCAGAACAGGAAGTTGTTCACAGCCGGGACCGTCTGGCCTGCCGTCGCCACCGACCGTAGTGCGGCCAGGTCGGTGAAGGCCGATTTGATGACGGCGACCTCGGCAGAGGTGTAGCCGAGTGCGACCAAATCGGCCTCGGTTTTGGTGTCGAGCCACGCCTTGAGCCGGGATGCCGCGTCGAGAGAATCGCGTACTTGGATGGCGATATTGCCGGCCCTGGCGTCGAGCGTGTTTTTGTCTGTGGGAAAGCCGACCATCAGGATCGTCCTTTCATCAGGAGGCGGTGAGGGTGACGGCTCCGGCAGCGACCGAGATGGACGCCGCGGTCACCGACGAGGCCAACGGGAAGCCGCCCAGGTAGGTGCCGCCCGTCGACGCCGACCAGACACCGAAGTGGGTGACCGCGGTGGTGCCAGCGTTGGGGATGCTGATCGCGGCGTTGTTGGCGATGGCGCCGCCGGTGGCCGTGCCGAAAACGATCGCCTGGCGGGCATAGCCGCCGCCCGACAGTTCGGAGGCGCCGGTGGTGCCCGGGTCGGCCGAATGGGCCGACAGGTAGTAGGTGGTGCCGGGCGTCATGCCGGCGGCGACGACGGCCGAGTTCAGGCCGGATGTGGGGATGCGGGGCATCAGGACTCCTTGGGTTGGATGGGTGCGTGGATACGGCACCAGCTGGTGCCGTCGATGACGTACTGGGCGGTGCGCCCGCAGGCGATGCACTGCATGGGCGGGTCGAGCTTGCGGACGCTCATCGCGTCTCCGTCTTGATGTCGGACCGGCCGCTGATCTGCGCCGGCCAGCCGCACGAGTTGTAGCTGTCCTTGCCGGAGCCGAGCCGCTTCCACCCGCCGTAGCGGGTGTGCCAGTACTGGCCCCACAGGGTGCACACGATCCGCGACCGGTACTCCTTCGCGCCCGACCCGTAGCAGACCTGATGGCCGCGGTAGATGGTCACCCCGGCGGTGCCGGCGTAGGTGCTGACCCACTTCGAGCAGACGACGCTGGCCGACGTGGCCGCCTGCGCCCTGGTCGCCGGAGCGAGCGGGGAGCAGGCGACCAGCGCGGCGACCGCCAGGGCGGCGAGGAGGCGGCGCATCAGGAGTCCCTTCCTTCTTCGATCCGCTTGGGCTGGTAGTCGGCGGTGTTCTGTTCGTCGGGGTCCACGTTCAGCCCGGCCAACGCGGCACCGAGTATCGCCATTGCCAGCGAGGTCCACAGGGCCACATCGACCGACCAGTAGCCGCCGATGAGGGCGACGACGGCGGGGACGAGGACGTACAGGGCGCGGCGTACCTCGGGGTCACCGAAGCGGTCACCGGTCGCCCTCGATGCGGCGAATGCGAAGCCGACGGTCAGGGTTGTGACGTTGCCCCACAGCACGCCGAGGTTGTCGGTGAAGATGCCGTACGTGGTGAGGGCGGCGACAACGAGGGGGATTAGCCCGTACAGGGCTTTGCGCATGGTCGGGGTCATTGGTGAACCTCCAGGAATCGGTAATGGGAGATGGCGAGCAGATGCTCATGTGCGGCAACAATGTGCGGGTGCTGGGCGGCGAGGTGTGCGTCACGGTCGACGCACACCTCAGCCTCGGTGTGTTTGGTGGCCATCCGGTCCATGCACCAAGGGCAGGTCCACCAGTAGATGATCACGGCCGTTAGGTGGTGGCCGGTTTGAGTAGGTGCACCGTGTAGCCGAGCCAGCGATGGTCTGACAGGCTGCCCGGGTTGATGAGTCGTTCGTCGGTTGCTGTGACGGTGACCTCTGTGCCGCTGCGCACGAACACGTTGTCGAGCGCCTTCAGCTTGGCCGCGTCGTGCGTGTCAAGACCGGCACCAACCCTGACCAGGCCCTTGATGGCTGGCCGGTTCCAGTTGAAATCGCCGCCCAGCACGAAGGGCCACGTCCCGGCCACGCCCGCCGCTTTCGCCATGTCGGACCGCTTGCCGGCGTCTGAGGCGACCGACCCGGGCCGGATGTGCACGGCTGCCACATCAACGCCGAGGCCGTCGACGGTGAGCGGCACCACGATCGCGCCGTGCCCGAAAGCGGTGTTGAAATCAGCGGGGCGGGCCTTGCGGCCACCCCTGAACACTTTCGTGTCGTACAAGACTGCGACTGTCTGCGCGCCGACCTTGAGCACCTCCGCTTTCCAGTCGTGCTTCGTGAGCCGCTCGAGTTCGTCGAGCATGACGGACCGGCCGGCTTTGCTGGTTTCGGTGCAGCACACGATCTGCCAACCCTCGCGGGCGAAGATCGCAGCCCGGGCACGCCACGCCTTCTCGGTCTTGGTGCCGTCGTATGACTGGCAGTTCGCGACACCGAGCTTGAACGTGGCCGCCTTGGGCTGCGGCGTCGGCACCGGCTCAGGCGTCGGCTCCGGTTCTGGTGGGGTGGGTACGACAATCACGGGCGGTTCCTCCTCCGTGAGCACGGCGAGGGTGGCCGGGCCGACAATGCCGTCCACCGTGAGCCCCGCCTTGGTTTGCAGGTCACGCACAGCGGCGTCGACCGCAGGGCCGAACAGGCCGTCGTTGGTGAGC
>Ga0116178_10003487_pt1 | contig 11933 bp, 10 predicted proteins | sample AD_STIC12_MetaG_FD_89880 | JGI IMG/M metagenome (GOLD analysis project Ga0116178, IMG submission 89880) | Active sludge microbial communities of municipal wastewater-treating anaerobic digesters from USA - AD_STIC12_MetaG | ecosystem: Engineered > Bioreactor > Anaerobic > Digestate | place: USA... | reverse complement strand
TCGATTTTGCAAGAGTTGAGCTGGTCGCAGCCTCGGCGGTTGAGATGGTTCAGGCTGCTTTCGAAGACGGCGACGCCGGAATCACCCATCTTGAGGGTGTGGCGCAACAGGCTTCAGCCGAGTTGCGCATCGGTAAAATCAAAAGTGCCATGGATCATTACATCGAATTCGTCGATGGTGTCGAATGGCTGGTTACCATGCTCAACAACGCTGATCGTGCCTTCGCCGCCAATATGGCCGAATCATCGGTTGAATCCGAACGTCAGGGCCTTCTCGGCCGCATCAATGAACAGATGGCGGCGGTAAAATCGGCCCAGGAATCAGAAGACTGGGTTGGTGTCGCTGACATTCTCGAATACGAATTTCCTGAAATTTTCTCCGATGCCCGCAAGCTTATCGTAGCCATACTAGGGAGCAGCAGCTGAAATGAACGAAGAGCTGTTCAACAGAAACCTGAATGCCCTCCGCCGCCACCCCAATGTTTTTTCGGTGGTAGCAGCGGCTGCACGAACCTGGCGTCAGGAATCATATTCTGTTGAAACGGCGAAAAACGGCCAGCCGACCCTTGGTTTCAGCGATGAAAACAAAAGGCTGATCTCGTATCACAGTCGCTATGACCCGGCTAAAGAGGCTGAAAAGCAGATTCAGGCCTCTTTTCAGGGGCAGACGCATGCAATGCTGCTCGGGTTCGGCCTGGGGTACATGGCTGAGGCACTGCTGAAAGAGTTTAAACAGAGAGTTAACGGGCCACAGCTTTTTGTCATCGAGCCGGATGCCGGAGTGTTCATTTCGGCTCTGAAAAGCCGTGATCTCAGCAGGTTCCTTCTTGATGAGCGTGTTGCTCTTGTGGTTGGCATGACGGCCGATGAAGTCGGCGATCTCTGGGGCGCCAGCCTTGACTGGACAGCCATGGAACGTCTGGCCCTGATTGATCACCCGCCCTCGGTCGGTCGGTTCAAGATGTATTTTGAAAGAGTTATCGAAAAAATACGCTATCTGTGCAACCGCTCAAAAGGCAATCTGGTAACTCTTATGCACGCCGGTTTCGAGTTTCATTCAAACTATTTTGCCAATCTGGCGGCAGGGTTTGCTCTGCCTGGTGTCGAGCGGCTTTTCGACCGCTTTAAAGGCACCCCGGCGATCGTTGTGGCTGCCGGGCCGTCACTCGATAAGAATATGCACCTTCTGGCGCAGGTTAAGGGTAAATTTCCGATTGTCGCGGTGGATACGGCTCTCAGGCAGCTGGTGGCGAATGGCATCAAGCCTGATATCGTCTGTGCCGCTGACCCGTCATATGAAAACTCGCTCGATTTTGTCGGCGTTGAAAACGAAACTGACGTGATTCTGGCCGTAGAACCGATGACCCACCCGGATATCTTTACCAGTTTCAAGGGGCCTTTGATGCTGATGACTTTCGGTGGCGGCCTGCACCCGATCTGTAAAGATCTGCGCGAACCCGTCGGCACCCTTGGCTGCTGGGGCTCGATTGCTACCACAGTCTTTGACCTGGTTCGCCGCATGGGGGCAGACCCGATTGTTTTTGTCGGTCTCGATCTGTCATTTCAGGATGGTCGCCTGCATGCCCGCGGTTCTTATTCAGACGATATTTTTTACGAAAAAGTGCACCAATTTACATCGATCGAGCACGAATCGGCCGAATACATCAATAGCCGTGGCGCGGTTAAATTCGGGCGTGCCGATGGTTCGGTTCTTTTTACCGACCAGAACATGAAGCTCTATAAAGACTGGTTCGAAGACCAGTTTCGCCAGACGAAGGCAAAGGTCATCAATGCGACCGAGGGTGGCGTGGTCGATAAATACGTCGAACTGATGCCGCTTGCCAGGGTAATTGAAAACTGGTCGCATAAGGGCGTGCCGGTTGCTGAAATACTCAGATCAGCCCTGGAAAAGCCGGTTAAAGCCGATCATCAGGCACTGTTTAACCGCCTCGGCCAGTTTCGCAAAACCATGAGCCAGAACCAGAGTGCCGCCCGCCGGGCTGTGGCCGTATGCCGCAAACTGATCAGTGCTTCGGCAGATCTTCCCGCCGACCGGCTCGAAGGCAAGCCGCGTGCCGAATTCTTTGACGTTCTGCAGCTGCATGACCAGATCTGCAGCGACAAAGACCTTTTTCCGTGGTTTTCGATACATCAGACGCGCTATATAACCCGTCACACCATGGATGTGGTCAATCTCAGGGCCTCTGCGACAACAACTGTCGGGCAGTGGATGCAGCAGATAAGCGAATTTTTTGCGGCGCTCGAAAGATTTCACGAATACCAGATTCCGCTGTTAGATAAGGCGGTAGAGGAATTGAACAGGCAAAACAAGTCGAAAACGGTTCGAGGGAGCTATTGCAATGAGTAACCCATACACCCAGAATACCGCTTATCGAAAGACTCAGATCGAAACAGCATCGCCTGAGACATTGATTCTCATGCTCTATGACGGCGCCCTGCGTTTTATGGGGCAGGCTGAAATCGCTTTTGAAGAAAAGAATCTCGAGCAGATCAGCAACCTGCTGCTGCGGGTTCAGGCCATTTTTGCCGAGCTGATGACCGCCCTCGACAAGGAAAAGGGCGGTGAGATTGCCGTTAACCTCGAACGTCTGTATGTATTCTTTCTCGAAAAACTTGGAGAAGCCAACGTTAAAAAAGACGTCAAGCCGATGCTTGAGATAAAGCCGCTGGTGCAGAATCTGCGTAACACCTGGGAACAGGCGATGCAGAAACATCAGACCTCAGGGCAGGTCGTGCCGCCGCGGCCAAGACTGAACGTTGCAGTTTAACTAAGAAAGGCAGGTGATTGCTTTGTCCGGAATCAGCGGTGTCAGTGGTGCAGCTACAGCTGAATTGATGAAAATTCTCGAAGCGAACCAGCAGGCAACCATGGATCTTGCCGAAAAGATGGTTAAAGTAGCGGTTGGTGCAAAGGTTGCAGAATCTGAGGCTACCGGGCTGGGTAAGGCTGTCGATCTCTATGCCTGAATTTTATCTTTGTTTTAAGCCCGCTTTGCGGTAAAATGGGCCGGACGCCACTTTCGAGCGGCGTCCGGTTTCATTTTTCATACTCAGTTTCTTTGGGGGACCATATCAGTACCGGAATCATTTTTTATGTCGATGGACTGAAGAACCTGTACCGGCGGCAGTTGGACCTTTGCCGGCCGCTGGCCAATGGCTTGTCTGCCATTGAAGTCCTTGCCAGTCGGTTCCCTGGTGCTGGTGCATTATCGGCACGGGTGCTGGTGCTCCCCGATACTCCTGAATTTGACGGTCTGGCCATGCAGGCCGTGGCGCTCAATTTAAAAACCAGTCGGTTTTCTCTTGCAGCGGTTCAGGAAAAACCGAAAACACTGCAGCAGCAGCGCTGGAATCTTGAGGATGACAGTGGTAACGATACCTGGGTCGGCGCTGCCATGGCTGAAGCGGTAAAGGAGCAGGGATGGCAAGCCGCTGTCATGATTCCGCTCAGCAATCTTCTGGTCGAGCCGTCGGCGGTGGCCGAAAGCCTTGAATTATTTCGCCGCGAATCTTTCGATGTGCTGGCCGCAGAAGAGCGTATCTGCGGCGCCGCCTGGTATATTTTTCAGGCCGATCTGCTGCTTGGATTGCTGCAGAGCCACCCTGATCTGATGTGGGCGCGGGGCGGGCTTGCCTGGGCAGTTCGCAAGCCGCTTTATCCTTTCAAGGTCGGAGCCTTTCACTGCCCGCGGGTTCGCCCGGCACTGACAGCCGATCTGCGTCTCAATTCGGAGCGGGCTTTCTACACGCTTTCCGGTTCTATTACCGAGGATTTTATTCAGTCCGGCTTTTCTTACGAAAACTGGCTGAATCATTCGGGATGGGAAAGCCGCTGGTGTGACTTTGCGCCTCTGATAGTCAATGTTGAACCCGCCAGCCTTTGCAATGCCGCATGCACTGGGTGTGTTTATCCGGCGATGCAGAGGCCGAAGATAATAATGACACCCGAAATTTTCGGCAGGGTGCGCGCTGCATTTGTGCCTGGAGACGACTGTCGCTGGGTTTTTTCGGGCTGCGGTGAGCCTGTGCTGAACCCTTTTCTGGCCGATATGGCCGCGTCAGTTGCAGATTTCAGCGCTATGCTGGTAACTTCTCTGCAGAAACTGCCACCGGAAGGGTTCCCGGTTGCGGTGTTCGATCAGATAAGGATCAGCGTGGATGCCCTGGCAGAAGATGATTTTCTGAAACGCAGGCCAGGCTGTAGCTGGAAAAACGTCGAGAGTTTTCTCAATTTTGCGCGGGCTGGTAAAATGGCTGCTCCAGATGATTTTCCTGAGATCGGTGTCAGTTTTTTGCGACAGGCGGTATCTGAAAACCAGCAACAGGCCTTTCTCAACTACTGGAAACAGGTAGTCAAACCTGTGTTTAAAGATTATTTTTTCAAATGGCCATTTGACAGCGCGCCTGAAGCTGTTCAGTGGTATCAGATCATCGGTGATGCAACATTTGCGGGTGCCCGGGCACGCACTTCAAAAGTTGATTTTACCCCGGTGCGGCGCCGGCCGTGCCGAAATGCGGTTTTAAGCCTGACCGTTCTCAGTGATGGCCGTATTTCAGCCTGTCCGTATGATTTTGAGGGCAGAATGATCATTGGTGATATAAAGCAGAACAGCCTCAAAGATATCTGGAGCTCTGAACCGGCACGCCGGTTCAGACAGCACCATCTCAAGCTCGAACTTGCTTCAGAAACAATCTGTTCGAGATGCACCGACTGGTACCATCCCGTTTAACGCAGGTAGCGGGAATCTCATCGATAAGCTCTCAGATCCCCGCTTCCGCGGGGATGACGTAAAGGGTAGCTGATTTTGCATGTTCAATGCTGACAAAGGACTAGTCTAATTGTAAATCTGAGTTGCTGTCACTTTGCCCGTGGCCGGGGTTGAAAAGAGCCGCTGGTTTTGTGTTAAAATGATGGCATGGGAGGTAAATATGACTGAACATCGTATCTGTGTTCCGTGCAGTTCTGATGCGGAGCCTCTGAGTCGCGAGGCATGCGAAACATATTTAACAGGCCTGCCTGAATGGCAACTTGATTCTGAGGCGAGAGAGATTACCCGCAAGTTTGTCTTCAAAGATTTTGCCGGGGCCATGAGCTTTGCCGTTAAAGTTGGCAGGTTGGCTGATGAAATGGGCCATCACCCGGTTCTGACAATTGGCTGGGGGTTCTGTAAGGTAAAATTTAAAACCTCAAAAATCAACGGTCTGCATAAAAACGACTTTGTTATGGCCGCGCATGTAAACCATCTCTAAAAGCAGAAATAAAAAAAGGCGTCGAGAAATCGACGCCTTTTTTGTTAAAGGTTATTATTTTTTATCGGTGCAAGCTTTTTTGCAGTCGGCTTTGGCTTTGTCAGCACAACCTTTGCCGGTTTTTTTGCAGCATTTGTCGCCCTTGTTGCTGCAGCAGCCAGTTTTGGCCTTATCAGTGCAGGCTTTCTTAACTTCGTCTTTGCAACCAGCTTTGGCTTTATCGGCGCAGCCTTTACCGGTTTTTTTGCAGCATTTGTCGCCCTTGCCGCTGCAGCATTCTTTTTTGGCTTTGTCAGCGCAGGCCGCATCTTTGCAGCCGGCCTTGGCTTTGCCACACATTTTGTGCATCTTGCCGTGTTTTTTGGCGAAGCGGAAAACCTGTGGCATTTTTTCTGAGATGATTTTTTTCAGTTCTTCATCGCAGAGGCCTTTGCAATCGGTTTTGCATACTTCTTTGCATTTTGCCATGCAGGCCTTGACCATGCTCATAGCCGGGCATTTCATGTCGCCCTGCTGGCCACAGCCCATTTTTTTGCATTTTTCTTCGCATTCTTCTTTGCTCAGACCCTTGCACTCTTCTTTGCAGAGGCCTTTGCAGGTCTCCTTGCACATTTCTTTGCATTTCTGTTCGCAGGCTTTTTTGACTTCGTCACATTTTTTGTGCTTGCTGCAGTCAGCTTTGCAGACGTGTTTACCATGTTTTTTGTGTTTGCGGCCATGCTTGTTGTAACGTGACCAGGGTTTTTTGCCGGCTTTTTCGTCGACCTTTTCAACTTTGGCCGGTTCGTCAGCCTTTTTCACTTCAGTTTCAGTCTGTTTGCCCTGGGCAACGCTTTCGAGATACTGTTCCCATTCGGCTTTCTTTTCGGCGAAAGTCAGATTGAGAAGGTCGAGGTTCTGGCGATCTTCGACGGTCGGGTTGCTCCTGGTTACCAGCGCCATGATCTGCTGACGCAGTGACTGCATCTGAGAAACATGATCAAGCCATGCTTCGTTGCTTACGGCGCCGATGGTGCCTGCAAATGCCGGCACTGCGAAACAGAAACCAAGAAGAAGTACGAGAAATTTCTTCATATTGCCTCCAACGGTAAATTTAACTTGAGTATTTTACTTTAATTCAAAGCAAATTGCAAAAACCAGCTTATTTTGTTGCGGTGTTTTCGCCAGTGCGGAAGCTGATGAAGTGCATTTCACCCTTTTTCAGTTCGATTGCTTCGAGATTGAGTTTAAAGGGGAATTTTTCGAGATCGAGCACCGGGTTGATCTTTTTTATGATCATGCCGACGAATGACCTCGGCATGGTCATGCGGTTAACTTTCATTTTGCCGGCATGAAACCAGATTTCTTTGCCAGATTTTATCGAAAGATGCCCGCTTGCCCAGAACTCAACCTTAACCAGCCCATACTTGGTCGAGCCCGACAGGGCCATATTCCCAGGGGTCAGTTCAATGCGGGGCCGGTCGACCTTGATCGATTTGCTTTTGGATTCGAGAAAGGCATTGAGGTCAGATTCGAGAATGCTGACATCCATATTGATGTTGCTCATCGACACCGGGTCGATCTTTTCTTCTTCAAGCAGCTTGCGGGTGTCGAGCTGAACGTCTTCAAAATCAATGTCGGCGCGGTTCAGGGTCAGGTTGTCGATGCTGCCGCGCGATGTGAAAACTTCAATTTTTTTGAAGCGGCCGCGTGCCGTGTGCTCGTCGTCGACCGGTGTCAGTTCAATGGTCAGGGTGGCCGGGTTCTCGAGAATTTTGTTCATCGAAGAGATCAGTTTGCTTTTGATGACTGAAGGATCAGAAGCAATTCTGGCAGTAATCTCGGGGTCAGGGGTGTAAGAGGCATTATCGGCAAAAAGCGGAGCAATAACGCCGAACACCATGACTATAAGCAGCGTTGAAAAAAATCGGCGCAGTTTTGGCATAAACTTCCTTTACTCAAAAAGGTTACTGTCAGATATTCTAACTGTTTTAAGAATGGTTTTCCAGCAATTCCATACACAATTGCCATCATATCTTTCAATGATCCGGCCGGCCAGGAAGTTTTTCATGACGTGATCGCGCATGGTCGCTTCTGTTGTTGCCACTGAATAAATTTTTTCGGCAGCGAGGGGCTGCCCGGAGACCCGTATTTCGCGCAGTTGCCCGCCCAGAACCATAAAATCACAGCCTGAAAAAGCCAGCGAGGAGGCCCCATGCTGCCTGACCAGTGTTTCGGCAAGATTCTGCAGTTCGTCACCCGAAAGCCTGAAGCGCTGAACCCGGTCATTGGGCATGCAGGTCAGCAATTGTGCCGTAGTGACAACATTATCTGACAAATAACCGAAGTCAGGGGGAAAAGTGACCGCAATGTCAGTGCTGGCACAAAGCCTGATAATGTAGGCATGGGCCTGCGGGTTGAACCTTCTGGCGCTGGTAGAGGGGCCTGAGGTCGTGGGTATGACCTTGAGCGTCTCCAGGAGGCTGGGCTTTAAGGCCTGCATGGCATCATAATGCCAGTGCCGGGCGTTGCCGGAACGAGTTTTGACCAGTGGCAGCATTCGCAGAGCCAGCCTCGGCAGACCGTGCGTTTTGCGGATAACATTTAGCATCGGCAGGAACTGGTTTCCGTCAGCCAGGGTCATCATGAAGACATTTTCGTTGCGGGTCGGATTGTAATTCGAGAGAGGGGTCTGCTGACCGGGCATGGGTATCTGAATCAGGAAATGAATGCCTGGTTTTCGCCTGAATTCAGTCGCAATACGTTCAAGCAGGGCAAAGTCGCCGTAAACCGTCGAGATGCTGAAGCTTTCGGGCTCAAAGCGGGGGGCCAGCCTGTTGATGGCTCTGACCGGATCGTCGACCGTATCGGTGCCAAAGACCATCGACTGGAGGTTCCGGCATAATTCAGGTTCTATAAAATTGAAAAACCAGAAGTCGATGCCGTCAAATTTTTGTTGCATAAAGGGCTTGAACATCGGGCTTTTGCCGTTCGGGTCAAGATTCGTGAACAATCTCTGTCGAAAATGCCGGTCAATCGTTGCACTGCTGAGTGTCTCGATATCGGCCGCGCTGACGGCAGTTACTGTCGGGTTGCATCTTTCGATTAAATCCCTTTCGAGCTGACCGCGGGTAAAATAGCTCAGCGGTGCAAAAAGGTCAGAATCGTTGCCGGTCGCAAATACGATCGAGGTTTTTGACCGGTCGCGCCTGAAAGAATCGATGGTGTCGGGAATTTTCCATGCCTCGGATTTTTGGAACTGCAGATCGGGGGCAAGCTCCGCCAGGCGGCCCTGAAAATTGCCGGGAAAAAAGATCTGTATCGGCTTGAAAATCTCTGCCGGCAGAGGTCGAGGCAACAGCAGAGCAGCAAAGAGGGTCAGCAGCAAAAGCCGTAAACGAAGCTGCGATAAAAAAACAGAACTTTTACGGTTTTCGCTGTTTATAAGCATTTTCAATCGTTGATTCTTTTCACAATGTAAAAACCGACAAAGGCGAAGATGATGTTTTGTGCCCAGGCTGCGAGCAGCGGTGGCAGGAAGCCTGATTTGCCGAGGGCGGTGAACAGGCTCATCATGACGTAATAAATAAAAATGATGAGAATCGAAACCCCGAAGCCGATAAAGGCGCCGCTGCGGTTATTCGTGAGCCCAAAACTGGCGCCGATGATCGCGAAGAAAAAGCTGGCGAACGGCAGCGAGGTTTTCATTGCCAGACCGACCCGCATCTCGGTAGTATCCATGAACTGCGTGCGCTCATAGGCTTCGATTCTACCCTTGAGCTCAGAATAGCTCATTTCGTTTGGCTTTTTGCTCTGCCGGGCAAAATCTTCAGGGCTTTCTTCGATTGTGGCCATTCTCAGCTCCGGGCGGGTTGCCGGCGCCGCCAGCCCGTCTGCCTCAGAATAAGACTGCTCGATTACTGATTTGAGAACCCAGGCTGAGCCGTCCCACTCGGCGGTAGCCGCAGAGATGCGCTTTTCAAGGACGCCTTTGTCGTCGTAGTATTCGAGCAGCACTTTTTCCATCAGACCGCGCTTTTCAAAAACCTTGCGGGCGTAGGCGAAGGCGCCGTCAGAGGTTCGCATTACCGAATTTTCAGAAGCCTCAGGCTCGACGAGACGCATTATTTCGGTTCGTCTGATGTTTCTCGCCTGCTGATTTGCAGTCGGAACGACGAGCTCATTGAATACAAAACTGAAGAGAGTGACCATCAGTGCGAAAATAACCACCGGCAGAAGAATTCTGAAAAAATTGGTGCCGCCGGCTCTGAGAGCGGTCGTTTCTGAATCTTTCGACATGCGCCCGAATACGAGCAGGTTCGCCAGCAATACCGACATCGGGAAGGTGAAGATCATGTCCTGGGGCAGGCGGTTGAGAAACCAGCGCCCCATGACGCTCATCGGGATGTTTTCGTTGACAATGCTTTGCAGAGTCGACATCAGAGGATCGATAGCGATGATGGTCACAAAGAGAAAAAAGCCGAAGAGAAACGGCCCGATCAGCTGAGTGAATATGTATCTGTCTAGAATTCGAATCATTATGTATGAGTTTAACTCTGGCGGTTTTAAATTTTTGAGGCAGGTGGTATTATGACTCTCAATTTACCATATTTCAACCACAGATGAGAAAGGAAGCAGAAAATGAAGATTGCCATGATCGGAACAGGTTACGTCGGGCTGGTTACCGGCACCTGTTTTGCTGAATCTGGAAATGATGTTGTCTGCGTCGATACTAACGAGCAAAAGATCAATGACCTGAAAAATGGCATTATCCCGATATATGAACCCGGCCTCGATACCCTGGTCAAAAGAAATGTCGAAGAAGAAAGACTTTCTTTCACCACCAACCTTGAAGAAGCCGTGAAAAAGTCGCTTCTGCTCTTTATAGCGGTTGGCACGCCGCCGGGCGAAGATGGTTCAGCCGATCTGCAGCATGTTCTTGCTGTTGCCCGCGGTATCGGCAGAAGCATGAATGAGTTCAAGATCATTGTCGACAAATCGACGGTGCCGGTCGGTACGGGCGCCAGGGTTCGCGCAACCATCCAGGAAGAGCTCGACCGGCGCGGCGAAAATATTCCCTTCGACGTCGTCAGCAACCCTGAATTTCTCAAAGAGGGCAATGCCATCGACGATTTCATGAAACCTGACCGCGTGGTTATAGGCTGCGAAGACGTGCGCACCGGCGAACTGATGAAAGAGCTTTATTCGCCCTTCGTCAGAACCGGCAAGCCAATCATAATCATGGATATCGCGTCGGCCGAAATGACTAAATACGCGGCTAACGCCATGCTGGCCACCAAAATCTCTTTTATGAACGATATTGCCAACCTCTGCGAAAAGCTGGGGGTTGATATTTCGCAGGTGCGCCAGGGCATCGGCTCTGACAGCCGCATTGGTTACCCGTTTATTTTCCCGGGGGCTGGCTACGGCGGCTCATGCTTTCCGAAAGATGTGCAGGCTCTCGTGAAAATGGGCGAGCAGAACAGCTACCAGCTGCAGATTCTCGAAGCGGTCGAAGCGGTGAACGAGCGCCAGAAAAAGGTTCTGTTCAACAAGCTCAAGAATCGTTTCGGTGCAGATCTCAAGAATAAAACGATTGCGGTCTGGGGCCTGGCATTCAAGCCCAATACCGATGATATGCGCGAAGCACCGTCGATCGTTCTGATCGAGAATCTGCTGGCCGAAGGTGCTAAAGTCAGGGCCTACGACCCTGAAGCGATGAAAGAGGCCCATAAGGTTTTCGGAGACCGCATTGCATACGGCAAAAAGGTCTACGAGATTCTCGATGGAGCTGACGCGCTCGTGATCGTTACCGAATGGAATGAATTCAGACGCCCGGATTTCGACAAGATGAAAGGTCTGCTGAAACAGCCGGTCATTTTTGACGGGCGCAACCTTTTTGAGCCGAAGAAGATGGCTCAGCTCGGGTTCGAATATGAAGGGATCGGGAGAAAGCAATGAAATTGATATTGCCTGTTGCCGGCAAAGGCACACGCCTGAGACCGCACACTTTTACCAAGCCTAAATCGCTGGTGCGTGTGGCAGGTAAGACCGTTCTCCAGCACGTAATCGACGGGCTGAAAAAGCTGAAGATCGATGAATATATCATTATCACCGATGAAAACGGGCATATAATTCAACGCTACATCGAGAAGCATTATCCTGAGCTGAAGGCCACCTATATTCAGCAGACCGAGCTTCTTGGGCCGGCACACGCCGTTTCACTGGCGGCCCCGCGCATTAACGAAACCGACGATGTTCTCGTGGTGTTCAACGATACACTGTTTGTTACCGACCTGACCCGCATTCCGGTTCTCTGCCAGGGCCTCGATGGTCTGATTTATTCAAAAGAGGTCGAAGACCCGAAGCGCTTCGGTGTTAACGTCATGAAAGACAATATCATCGTCGACATGGTTGAAAAGCCCGATACACCGGTGAGTAACCTGGCTCAGGTCGGCATGTATTACCTTAAAGATGGCCGGCGCTTCATGGAATACATTCAGCGCAGTATTCACCAGAATCTCAGGGTAAAGGGTGAGTTTTATCTGCCAGAGGTTTTTAAGCTGATGATCGCAGATGGCATGAAACTTGGCGCGCCAGAGATCGAGCAGTGGCTGGATTGCGGCAAACCCGAAACGCTGCTTCAGACCAATAAGATCCTTCTTGAGAGAGCCCAGGGCAACC
>Ga0116178_10003484_pt1 | contig 11942 bp, 8 predicted proteins | sample AD_STIC12_MetaG_FD_89880 | JGI IMG/M metagenome (GOLD analysis project Ga0116178, IMG submission 89880) | Active sludge microbial communities of municipal wastewater-treating anaerobic digesters from USA - AD_STIC12_MetaG | ecosystem: Engineered > Bioreactor > Anaerobic > Digestate | place: USA... | reverse complement strand
TGGCTTTCTCTGGCCCAACTCATCAGTTGGGGAAGCATGTTTTACACCTTTGCCCTCATCATGGAGCCGGTGGAGCGCGACCTGGGGTTGAGTCGGATTGAAACCTCGCTTGCCTTCAGCATTGCACTGCTGGCGGAGGGCTTGATGGCCTACCCTGTCGGCCGCTGGATTGAGCGGGGACATGAGCGGCGTGTGATGACAGTAGGTTCCCTGGTGGCAGCGACTTGTCTTGTCGCCGTGGGTGACGCGCATAGTCGATGGGGCTTCTATGGTGCCTGGGCCGCAATGGGGGCGGCGATGTCCGCCGTGCTGTATTCCCCGGTGTTTGCGGTGGTCACACGCCGATTCCCCGCAGACTTCCGGCGTGCAATCATCACCATGACATTTCTGGGAGGGCTGGCCAGCACTGTGTTTATTCCGTTAACAGCTTGGCTGATTTCGGTGCTGGGATGGCGACTGGCCATTCAAAGTCTTGCATTGCTCCATGTATTCGTTTGCGCGCCCTTGCATGCGCTTGTGCTGCGTGGAGCCACGACAACCTCCACCCGGGCAAAGGGGGCGGTGCCGGTCGCCAAGGCTTGGTGGCAGTTTGTTGGATCTGCGCCATTTCTGCTGGTATCGGCATTCCTCCTGATGATGACGGCCGTGTCGTCAGCGCTGCCGGCGCATATGGTCAGCTTGCTGCGGGAAGCTGGCATGCACGAGTCCTGGGTCATTGCCATTCCGGCCAGCATTGGTGCGTTTCAGGTGTTGGGTCGCCTGCTGCTGTTTTTCTTTGAAAGCCGTTTTGATCTGCACTTGGCCAATCGTGTGATTCCCGGGCTGATTCCCTTAGGACTGGTCGCGCTACTGGTCGCACCTTGGTTGGGTGCCGGGCAAACCGTTGTCGTGGTCGCATTCGTGGTGTTGTTTGGCATGGGAAATGGGATGTTGACCATTGTCAAAGGGACGGCGATGGCCCAGTACGTCAGTCGCGATCACATGGCCAGCCTCAACGGCGCTCTGGGCTTGCCGCTGGCTTTTGCAAGGGCGGCAGCACCCCTGGTGCTGGGATCAATGTGGTCGCAGGAAGGCGGCTATCGCAATGGCCTGTGGGTGCTGCTGGTCACGGCCTGCCTGGGTGTTGCCGCGCTTTACCGTGCGCAGAGGCGTACATCGGCGCTAGGCCCCCCCTAGGCAACTTCCATGGACAATACAGGGGCAGAATATCCCGCGCAAAACTTCATTCCTGAACTCCAGCGAAACTCCCAGCATGAATTACCCTTCCCGCGTCAAACTCATTGATGTCGGCCCGCGCGATGGCTTGCAAAATGAAAAGCAGCCGGTGCCCGCCGCCATCAAAATCGAACTCGTGCACCGCCTGCAAGCCGCCGGTCTGACCGAGATCGAAGTCACCAGCTTTGTGTCGCCCAAATGGGTCCCGCAGATGGCGGACAACGCCGAGGTCATGGCCGGCATCCAGCGCCAGCCCGGCGTGCGCTATTCCGTGCTGACACCCAACCTGCAGGGCTATGAGGCGGCGGTGAAAACGCAGCCCGATGAAATCGTGGTGTTTGGTGCGGCCAGCGAGGCCTTCAGTCAGAAGAATATCAACTGCTCGATTGCCGAGAGCATCGAGCGCTTTCGCCCGGTGGTGCAGGCGGCGCTGGCGCAGGGCGTTGCGGTGCGGGGCGCCATCTCCTGCGCGGTCGGTTGCCCCTACGAGGGCGAGATCGCGCCCGAGCGCGTGGCGCTGGTGGCGCAGCTGATGCACGAGATCGGCGTGCAGCATGTGGGTGTGGCCGACACCATTGGCGTGGGCACACCGTTGAAAGTGCAGCGGGCGCTGGAGGCTGCGTTGACGGTCTACACCATTGACCAGATTTCCGGCCATTTCCACGATACCTACGGCATGGCGCTAGCCAACACCCTGGCCAGCCTGCAAATGGGCGTGTGGCAGTTCGACACCTCGGTGGCCGGGCTGGGCGGCTGTCCCTATGCCAAGGGCGCGACCGGCAACGTGGCCTCCGAAGACGTGGTCTACCTGCTGCATGGCATGGGCATTGAGACCGGCATTGATCTGCACAAGCTGGTCGATGCCGGCCAATTCATCAGCGACTTTCTGCAGCGCAAGCCCAACTCGCGGGCCGCGACCGCACTGCTCAACAAGCGACAGGCTTGAGACGCAGCGATGGACAACCAGGATTTGGGGAATCTGCCCGAGGGCGTGCAGCGCGTGGCGGCTGCTCTAAGGGCAAAGAATCACCTTCATGCACCAGTCATGCTTGACGATGCAGCGCGAACCGCGCAGCAGGCAGCCGATGCGCTGGGGATAGCTGTGGGTCAGATCGCCAAGAGCATCATCTTTCGCCGCAAGGCGGATGACGTGGCGGTGCTGGTGATCACCTCGGGTGACCGACGAGTGGATGAGAAAAAGGTGGAGGCGTTGGTGGGAAAGCTGGGCCGCGCCGATGCCGATTTCGTCAAGACCAAGACCGGCTTCAGTATCGGTGGCGTGTCGCCGCTGGGCCATACAACGCCGCCAGTGACGCTGGTGGATCAGGAACTCTTTCGCTTTGAGGAGATATGGGCTGCGGCGGGGCATCCCCATGGCGTTTTCAAGCTGCGTCCGCACGATCTGGCTGCGTTGGCAAACGCACCCACTGCAGATGTAACGCAGGCAGTGCAGTCATGACGGCGCACCAAAATGCTATGACAACACTAGCAGGTCATGCTGTATTGGCGAGGGCTACAGGCCAAAATGTGCCATCACCGTGCCGCTCGGTGTGCAGCATGGATGCAAAGGCAGGGGTCTGTGAAGGCTGTCTGCGCACGATCGATGAGATCCGAATGTGGAGCACCGCCAGCGACGTGCAGAAGAGGGCTGTCTGGGCGCTGATTGCCCAGCGCATCACCGTGCAATTTCCCTGAAACCGTCCCTGACGTGAGTTCCTCAGCATGAAAAAAATCACTTTCTACCTGGATTTCATCTCGCCCTATGCCTGGCTGGCGTTTGATGAGCTACCGCAGGCGCTGATGGGTCTCAGCTACTCGGTCACTTACAAGCCGTTGCTGTTTGCTGCGCTGCTCAAACACCACGGCCAGTTGGGTCCGGCCGAAATTCCTGCCAAGCGCGACTGGACCTACCGACAGGTGCTGTGGTTAGCGCACAGCAAAGGACTTTCGCTGGACCTGCCCGCCGCACACCCGTTCAACCCGCTGGGCCTGTTGCGCCTGGCGCTGGCCACTGACGCGAAAGGCCAGCCCAACCGCTATGTGTGCGAGACCTTGTTCAAGCATGTCTGGGTGGGCGGTGCCGATGCGGCGGACCCCGAGCGGCTTGCCGCGGTTACGCAGCAATTGGCACCCGCTCGGGATCCTCTTGACGAGGGAGTCAAGGTTCAATTGCGCGCGCACGCCGAAGAGGCCATTGCAGCCGGAGTGTTTGGCGTGCCCGCTTTCGAAGTGGACGGCAAGGTATTTTGGGGGCTGGACGGCTTGCCCATGCTGCGCGCCTATCTGGAGGGGGATGCCTGGTTTGAAGGACCCCGGTGGACCGATGCCCAGGCGCTGCCGCGAGGGGCGACTCGTAAGTAAATCCCGGGGGTTGGCGTGGAAAAATCGGTGAACTCTGCATTAAACCGATTGAGACCTGTATGCCCAGCGCGTTCAATTTTTCCGCCTCTCCTTTTGACTGCTTGACGCTGGAGGAGCAGCGGCTGGTCCGGGACAGTGTGGATGTGGCCTACTTTCCCAGCGGCGACACCATTCTGGCCCTGGGGGCGCAACCTACACACCTGTTTGTCATCATCAAGGGGTTTGTGCAACAGTTTGATGGAAACGAGGCCTTGACCACATTTGGTCCAGACGACTGTTTTGATGGCCGCGGTCTCATCGCGGGCAGGGTCAGCAGCCGGTTCGTGGCGGCCGAAGAGGTGGTGGCTTACCAGTTGACCAAGCAGGCAGTCAGCGACCTGATCGCTTCCAATGCGACCTTTGGTGCTTTGCTCTTTTCGGACCTGTCCAACAAGCTCAGTGCACTGTCTGAGCGGGACAACCGGCATGAGCTGCAGTCACTGGCCATGGCCAGGGTGGACGCCGCATTCATCCATCCCCCGCACTTTGTCGACGCTAGCACCAGTGTGCTGGAGGTGGTCAAGTTTTTTCAGTCCCTGCGAATCGACTCGGTGCTGGTGCGTGACCCCAGTGCCGTCCCTCCAAAGTTGGGCATCTTCACGGGAACCGGCTTGCAAAAAGCCATCCTGCATGGAACGCCTTTGGATCGGTTGCCGGTCGGTGAGCTCGCCAATTTTTCCATCATCAGTGTGCGTCCCGCTGATCTTGTTGGGGATGCGTTGGCCACGATGATCAAGCACAAGGTGCGCCGTGTGCTGGTAGCCGAGGGCGAGCAGATCAGCGGGGTTCTGGGAGCCATGGATCTGTTTGCTTTCCTGTCCAACCAGTCCTACCAGATCAATGAGCAGATCATTGGCGCGCAGGATATTGAAGCCCTCAAGGCCGCCGCAGGTCAGATCACCCGGCTGATCACGTTGCTGCACCGAAACGGCACCAAAGTCAACATGATCGCGCGACTGGTGCAGGAACTCAACCTGCGCCTGTTCGAGCGCACCTGGCATTTCATTGCCCCCCCAGATCTGCTGGCCAACAGCTGCCTGTTTGTCATGGGCAGCGAGGGACGAGGCGAACAACTTCTCAAGACGGACCAGGACAATGGACTTGTGCTGCGTGACGGTTACGAATGTTCAGTGGATTTGGCCGAGGTGTGCCGCAAATTCTCCGCAGCGCTGGAGGATTTTGGTTACCCGGTGTGTCCGGGCAACATCATGGTCAGCAACCCCCACTGGCGACACAGCGTGTCGGAATTCAGCCAGATGGTACGGATGTGGTCGGTGACAGCCAGTCCTGACAGCCTGATGGAGTTGGCCATTTTCCTGGATGCACATGCGGTGTGTGGCGATACAGAGTTGCTTGAGCAGGTTCGCGCATCGGTGTTCGACCTGACATCCGGCAACGATGCCATGCTGTCGCGCTTTGCCGCGGCCATCCACATTTTCGGCAGCAACCAGGGCTGGTGGAATCGTCTCCTGGGGCTGGGTGAAAAGGAAGGTGAACAGCTCGACTTGAAGAAGGTCGGAACCTTCCCTTTGGTGCACGGCATCCGCAGCCTCGCTCTGGCGAACCGACTGACTGTGGTTTCGACGGCCGGGCGCATTGAGGCGTTGACGGCCGCCGGAAAGCTACCGGTGAAGCTGGGCGCGGATCTGATCGACAGTCTTCACTTCTTCATGGGCCTCAAGCTCAAGATCGGCTTGCAGCATCTCGACAGTGGCCGAACGGCATCAGGGGGTATCCAGATGGAGCGCCTGAGCAGTCTGGACCGCGATTTGCTGAAAGACACGCTGGGAGTCGTCAAACAGTTCAAGGTGCTGCTCAGCCAGCGGTTTCATCTGGAAGCGCTCTGATGGCTACCGATTTTCCGGTTCTCAACTGGATTGCCGCGCTCAAACGCGAGTGGATGCTCTACCACCTGGGAGATCCGCGATTCCGCTTCATGTGGGACAAGCCACCGCAGGATGAATGGGTGGCTGTGGATTGTGAAACCACGGGCCTCAATACCAAGACGGATGACATCATCTCTATCGGTGCGGTGCGCATCCGTGGCAACCGGGTGATGACGAGCGAACGACTAGAGCTGCTGGTACGACCCGACAAGAAAAAGTTTTCGGCAGAAAGTGTGCGCGTGCACCGACTGCGCGAGCAGGACGTAGCGCAGGGCGTCAACATTGACGACGCCATGATGCAGCTGATGCGCTTTATTGGCAGTCGTCCTCTGGTGGGCTATTACCTGGAGTTTGACGTGGCCATGATCAACCGCGTGCTTTTCCCGATACTAGGCATGGGTCTGCCGCAGCCAAAGATCGAGGTGTCCGGCCTTTACTACGACCACAGGTACCGTCAGTTGCCGTCACATGCAAGGCAAAATCAGGCGATCGACCTGCGCTTTGATAGTTTGATGCGCGATCTGGACTTGCCCCTGTGGCCTGCGCACGATGCGCTGAACGATGCCGTCATGGCGGCGCTTGCTTTTGTCAAGCTGCGACACCTGGCGGGGCAGTAACCCGGGGCTGATACTTGCCGTATACTGGTAAGGTCGCATTGCAGATTCCGCACTTGGCCCACCTCCCACGCACCCATGACCACCTTGACGCACAGGCCAAGCAGGCCCTGCGCATCCGGCGTTTTCACATGTCGGTGGTCACCTATTTCGCATGCGGCGTGTTTGCGCAGGTGTGTGCGCTGTTGGGGTATTTGCCTATTTGGTTGCCAGGTGTTTGGGCGGCGGGCGTTTTCTTCGCGAACCTGGTCTTTTATCTCATGATTTATACGGGACGCAACTTGCGGTTGCGCGATCCGAGTATGACGGAGGCCCAGCTATTGGTGTCCATGGTTGCAGTGATGGTGCTTATCTATCACACCAATGTAGTCAGGGGCGCGTTCCTGATGCTGTTCCCGGTTCCATTGCTGTTTGGTGTGCTTCGGCTGAACCTGTTGCAGACCGCCCGTGTAGCCGTAGTCGGAGTCGCGGGTTATGCCTTGGTGTTGGTTTTGCTGTTCAAAGCGCATCCAGAGCGGGTAGACCCGGGTGTGGAGGTAATCAATTTGCTCGCACTCGCTGCCGTGATGGGCTTCGTTTCACTGATGTGTGCCTACATCAGCAAGATTCGGGGTGAGTTGTCACATTCACTTGTCACGATTCGGGAAATGGCGCAACGCGACGCGCTGACCGGAGTTTTCAATCGTCGCCACCTGATGGAGACGCTGGAGCATGAAGTGAGCCGCTGTGGGCGCGGTGCACGTCGTGGGTTGGTCTTGTGCATGATTGACTTGGACCACTTCAAGAAGATCAACGATACGTTCGGTCACCCGGTTGGCGATGACGTACTGTCTGCGGTGGGGCAATGCATAGGATCGTCCATTCGCAGCATCGACTACCTGGCCCGCTACGGGGGCGAGGAGTTTGTCGTGCTATTGGATCTGGAAACGGGTGACGAGTGGCGCGGCGTGTGCGAGCGTACTCGAGCCAAGGTCGAGGCGTTGACGATAGAGAAGCTTGCTGGTAGCAGGCTCAGTGTTTCTATCGGAGTCGCTCAATATTCCGAAGGCGAGACCGCGTTGTCGCTACTTGACCGTGCGGACAAGGCACTGTATCTGGCCAAAGCGAATGGCCGCAATTGCATTCGCATTGCGCCCTGCGGCGAGTAGTTCCACCCAGGCACTTGGCGTTTAGCCAGCCTGCGTGCGGCTGATATCCATCTCGAACAGATCTAGCGGAAGGGGTTTCCCGAACAAGTAGCCCTGGAAAGCGTGGCACCCGCGGCGCTCCAGAAACTCCATCTGTTGCCGGGTTTCAACCCCCTCGGCAATGACGTTCAGACCCATTGCATCGGTCATGGCGATGATGGTTTGCACGATTGCCGCGTCGTTCGGGTCGGTAGTGATGTCGCGCACAAAACTCTGGTCTATCTTGATTTGGTCCAGTGGGAGCCGGTTGAGGTACTGTAATGACGAGTAGCCCGTTCCAAAATCGTCCAGCGAGAAGCCGATTCCCAGCAACTTGAGTTCGCGCATCTTTGCAATGGCCTCCTGCACGCTTTCCAGCACCACGCTTTCGGTCAATTCCAGTTTCAAGTGCGATGGTTTTGCGCCCGCTTCCATCAGCGCCTGCTGTACCTGTGCCACGAAATCGGGCTGGTGAAATTGCTTTGCGCTCACATTTACCGCTAGTGTCAGGTCCCGCATGCTGCGAACGCTTTGCCAGGCCTTCAGTTGCTTGCAGGCAACCTGCAACACCCACAAGCCAACGGGCACGATCAGCCCCGTCTCCTCTGCCAGTGGGATGAATTGCGCTGGCGACACCAAGCCCCGCACCGGATGCTCCCACCGAATCAGGGCTTCTGCCCCGAGCGTGTGACCATCGGCATTCACCTGCTTTTGAAAGTACAGCCTGAGTTGTCCCCGCTCGACGGCTTGCCCAAGGTCTGACACCAAAAGAAGCCGTTCCTCCAGGTCCGACTGAATCCTGGGGTCGAAGAACCGGATGGTGTTGCGCCCCGCATCCTTGGCCTGGTACATCGCTGCATCGGCATGTTTAAGCAGGGAGTCGACGCTTTCCTGCGTTCCTTTGAACAGAACAATGCCGATGCTGGGAGTGGTTTGCTCTTCAAATGCCCCCAGCACAAAAGGCTCGTTGAGCCGAGTACGCATCTTCTCCGCCATGGCCTCCGCCTGTGCCGCGGCCTCACTGGTGAGCGTGCTCAGGCCTTCGAGTACGACAATAAACTCGTCGCCACCCGGCCGCGCAACCGTGCCACCATCGCGCACACAGGTCGTCAGGCGCTTGCTGACTTCTATCAGCAACGCATCGCCAGCCGCCAGACCACGTGTGTCGTTGAGGGTCTTGAAGTGGTCCAGATCCAGAAAAAATAGCGCGCCCGTGTGCTGGCTGTGTTCACTGCGCACCATTGCTTTGGCCAATTCATCCTGCAGCATGCGGCGATTGGCCAAACCCGTCAACATATCGAAATGGGCCAACTGGTGTATTTGTGCCGCCGCCTGCTTTTGCGAGGTGATGTCGTCATAGATGCCCAAAATCCCAACCTCAGTCCCCACACTATCGAGCAGCGGGACTTTGGAAGTGCGCAGCCAGATTTGCTGCCCGTCCGGAGTGGTTTGTGGCTCTTCAAAATTCAGGCGCGGTGTTTTGCTCTGCATGACCTGCAAATCGTCAGCGCGGTACAGGTCTGCCTGGTCACGCCAGCCCAGTTCCGAATCCAGCTTGCCAATCAGATCCTCCGGACTGGGCACGCCGGCATCGCGGGCAAACGCCTGGTTGCACCCCAGGTATCGGGACTCCCGGTCTTTCCAGAAAATGCGCAGGGGTGCCGTCTCCAGCACCAGCCGCATCATTTGGTTCATCGAGCGCAAGCGCTGCTCGGCCAGTTTCTGCTCGGTCAGGTCGATGAAGTAAGAAAATGTCCTTGCGCCGGCATTGGTCTCGATCCGCTTGGACGAGACGATGAACGGGAATTGCGTGCCGTCCTTGCGCAACCCGACGCTCTCATAGGCCTCTTCCGAGGCTTCGCCACGCGCGCGCAGTTTGACCTTTTCTGTCAACCGGGCGCGCTGCTCGGGCGCAATGCAGGTCATCAGAGACTGGTTGCGCAATTCATCGATATGGGTGTAGCCAAAGAGTTTCAAAAACGCATCATTGCCATCCATCACTATGCCATCGCACGACAGGCCCACGCCAATCGGGCTGAGGGTGATGAGGGTCTTGAACTGGCTTTCCAACTGTTCAAGCGACTGCTCCAATTGCATCTGTCGTGCTTTGGCGGCAAGTTCCTGCGCGTCGTGCGTGGCGCACAAAACAATGGCCCTGGACAATTGGGCCAATACCGGCTGCAAAACCTGACTGAGCTTGAGCGGTGTGGCCGGGGCGTCCATCGCCAGCAGGACGATTGCCCCACCGCCCTCCAGTGGCAGTCTCAGAAATGCGTGGTAGTGCGTGCGCGTTTGGCCCAATTGGCGCAGCAGACTTTCCTGATCGGCCTGAAATGTTGCGCATCCATACACCAGATCGCAGGGCAACTCCGTCTCTTTGCCCGTCATCGTGATCAGGTCAAAATCTCCCACTGCAGCGGAAATGCGTACCTTTTTGGTGACCTCTTGGCCGGCGCATGGCGCCATGTCGAGACATACAAAGCCCGCGGAGAAAGAGGTGTGGTACAGCAGGCGTTGCAGGGTTTTGGTTAACAGTGAATGGAGCTTGATCTCCCCGCCAATCGTGACCGACAAGTCATACAGTACCGGCAAAATGTCCTGGTGCTGCATAGAGTGGCTCTGCTACCAGCGTGCTGCCACCAGCGTGGCGTTGTGAAACAGGGGGTATCCGTGCAACGTGGAGCCACCGATTTCGCCCAGTGACAAGGCGCCAGCTACCTGAGTCGCCTGGGTTCGGGTTTCAAACGCCTGTAACTCCAGGCTTGCCCGCTCCAGACCCAGGTGCATGCGCCGCCCCGCACAATAGAACAGCAGCAATTCAGTACCTGCGCAATCGCCATTCAACGCGCGCAGCCCGTCATGGAGAACGGCCAATGTTTCGTGGCTGTCCACCGTCGGGCTTTTCAGCAGCGTCAACACTGAATTGGCGGGGACTTCGCCGACACAAAACAGCGACCCATCGTCATTGAGCATCACGGGTATGCGAACGACCACATGGTGGTTGGCGCGCACGATGCCGAACGGAAAGTGCACCGCGTGTTCATAAAAATTGTCGCGCGTGATCTGAACACCGTACTGGCTTTGAACCAGTTCCTGGTAGACCTCAAAAGCGGGCCGCCAGTCGATTTGCGAAACGCGGTTGCCCGATGTACTGGTGGCGTACACGGTGTTTTGCGGTGCCTTGTACCCGTGTTCCAGAATAGCGCCCTTGTGATCCGGCAGCAACACCATCAACAAACCGTTGTTCACCACGCGGTTTCCATCAAACAGGCAGGGCATGGCTTGAAACGTCTCGCTGCCAGCGTTGGCTCCGGCATAGTGAACCCGGTTGGCCAGGCGCAGATACAAAGCGTCCAGCGTGGAGCCGATATTGAGCAGCATCGCGTCGAACAGCATCAGCAGTGTGGCTTCCTGCTGGTCTTTGAGCTGGCCCGCAATTTGTTGCGCCAAGAGGTCGGCACTGCGATCGGCTCCCTCTGCATCGACGGGGAGGTCGGCGTGCAAAGAATAAAACGGCATCGTGTCAAAGCGCAGCAGCCAGATGCCCTCAGTATGAAACGCACCCCGGTGCACCAGTGCCGGAAAGATGGCGCCCACCAGTGGAATTTGTAGGCGTGCACACGCGGACTGCAGCAGGCTTACCTGCTCCTTTTGCGCTTCTGGAAGAAAGGCGCAAATACCCATGTCTGGAAACTTTTCTTGCCAGCTGCCCAGGGTTTCGCCCAGCAAGTCAGCATTTACCGTCGAGAGGTAACGCAGTTTTTCGCGGTCATTCATCGTGGTCTCGCAGCATGGTTTGGGCGCACAGGGAAAGAAAGTGTGGCGTCCAGTCAAAGTATCGCACCTCTATCGCGAGCGAAAGTTTGACTTGAGGCAAGCATCGCACCGGTGTATGGGCCAAAAAAAAAACCGGGTCGCCCCGGTTTTTCTCTTGGATTCTCGTCAGAGTTTAGTGGCCGGAGGCGCCCGAGGCACCCAGACCGGTTTCCGAGCGAACCTGCTGCGCCTTGTACGCAGCGCGTTCCTTGGCGGCTTGCGGGCTGCGGTCCAGCACCGAGAACAGCCACACACCCACAAAACCAATGGTCATGGAGAACAATGCCGGAGACGAGTAGGGGAACCAGGCCGAGCCCTTGGGGTTGCCCAACGTCGCTTCCCACACCGAGGGCGACACCACCGTCAGCACGACGGAGGAGATCAACCCCAGGAAGCCGCCAATGACAGCGCCCTTGGTTGTGCAGTCTTTCCACAGCACGGACATGAACAGCACCGGGAAGTTGGCCGACGCGGCAATCGCAAACGCCAGAGACACCATGAACGCAATGTTCTGCTTCTCAAACGCAATGCCCAAGCCCACGGCGACTACGCCCAGTGCCAGGGTGGTCATGCGGGATACTTTCAGCTCGGAGTCGCTATCCGCATTGCCCTTTTTGATCACGGTGGCGTAGATGTCGTGCGAAACAGCAGAGGCGCCTGACAGGGTCAAACCTGCGACCACGGCCAGAATGGTGGCAAATGCCACGGCCGAAATGAAGCCGAAGAACACATTTCCGCCAACCGCTTTGGCCACCAGAACAGCTGCCATGTTGGCTGAACCGCCGCCGCCCTTGATAACACCGGTCACGGTGTTGGCAAACTCGGGATTGGTCAACACCAGGGTG
>Ga0116178_10003481_pt1 | contig 11947 bp, 16 predicted proteins | sample AD_STIC12_MetaG_FD_89880 | JGI IMG/M metagenome (GOLD analysis project Ga0116178, IMG submission 89880) | Active sludge microbial communities of municipal wastewater-treating anaerobic digesters from USA - AD_STIC12_MetaG | ecosystem: Engineered > Bioreactor > Anaerobic > Digestate | place: USA... | reverse complement strand
CCGCGGTGACGCAGCCACACCCACACCAGAGGTCCAAGCGCCAAGGCAAGGCCCATGAGCATCATGAGCAGCAACGGAGACAGGTCATAAAGGGCTTGTGCTTGCATGATGGCTCAGGGTTTGTTCGTGCGGCCCGCCTCGTCCCAGGACGCGGACGCCCGCATGAGCCGCTCCAGATCACGCTTGGCGTTTGCGGCAGTCTTCAAATCCAGATTCGCCGGGAACCGCATCATCCAGTTGCCCAGCGGATCAACGACGTACAGATGGGATCCCAGCAACTGGCCACTGGCCGGCTCCAGCCAGCTGGCCAGACTGGCCGACGGAACACGCAGCACGACCGCATCTTTCAACGCGGGTAGCAAGGCTGGGGCGACCGGTACGTCATCAGAAATCAGCCAGACCCGGTCCAGGCGGTCCTTGTCTTTGCCCAGGCTTTCGCGCATCTGGCGCTGCAGATACAGATGTCGCGTGCAGACTTCATCACAGGCACCCCCGGCGATGGCGACCAGCAACCATTGCCCCTTGAGTGCGCGCAAATTGGAAGGCTGGCCAGACGGATCCACCGCGGCTTGATCGGGTAATGGGCGTTGCGGATTGATCAACTCACCAAAATTGCGGCGACCCTCCGGACGGACGACATAGTACGTGAAGTATGACGCGATAACCGGTGCGGCGCACACCAGCAGCACGGCGATCATTTTCCAGCGCCCTTTGACGGTACGCTGTCCGTCCGCTACCAATGACGGACCGGCCTCAGGCATGGAATACACGGTCATGCCCAGCGGCTCATCCTGATGGCCATGCGGCTTATTCATGGCGCTCTGCACTTCCATGCTGGAACCTGCGGGGAAAGAATTTTCTGACAATTTGAAACCAGACATAAAGAACCGTGATCAGGGCACTCAGCCCGAACCACTGAAAAGCATAACCATGGTGTTTCTCCACCCCTGCACTGACCTGCGGCCAGTCACGTACAAGGCCGTCACTCGCTTCACCCATTTGCTGAATGGAGACAGGCATCAGGGACAGCCCTGACTCCAGCATGAATTCACCAATATCCAGATTTTGCCGGATGACGCCCTTGCCCGGGTGCCCCAACTCATATAGCTTGGCCGGCGGCGGGGCAATTCGTCCGCGAATCTGCACGACGCCTGAAGGCGTTGGTATGGCCGGTACGGCCTCACGATCCACAAAATTGCGTTGTACCCAGCCCCGCTGCACCAGTACCACCGCTGCACTCCCCTCCAGCCGCAAGGGAGTCACCACATAAAAGCCGACCTTGGTGCCCATGGGGCGGTTCTCCAGGAAGACCGTACGCTCAGCCTCCCAACGCCCGCGCACCTCGACCGGTCGGTAGATTGCCTTCATCGGCTCAGGCAGCGAGGTCAGCACAGATTCCGTCATACCCGGGAGATGGGCATTGTTATCCATGGCCAATTGCATAGCCTGCTTCTCTAAAGCCCTTGAGAGCTGCCACAGGCCCAACGAAACAGTCAGGCTCCCACTCAGAACAGCTGTGAGCGTGATCAGCCAGAATCTGCGATTCACCCCATAATCCTTTTCATGAAATACCTTGTCATTGCAGGCTTTGTAGCCATTCTGGGCAGTTTGGGTGCCGCTCTCTTTTTCATGATGAAAGGCGGCAAGGGGGAAAGCACTGACAAATCGGCAAATATGGCCCGGGCTTTGGCAATGCGGGTTGGTTTTTCCGTTTTGCTGTTCGTTTGTGTACTCATTGCATGGAAACTGGGCTATATCCACCCGACCGGAATATCAACCGGACAATAGTCTGCCAACCCGCCCTGCCCGCTAGCCACCGGCAATCAAAAAGGCACCGCAAGCGGTGCCTTTTGTTTCGAAGCTCGCCAGCCGTTACAGCCAGTAAACCAGGATATACAGACCCAGCCAAACCACGTCCACAAAATGCCAGTACCAAGCGGCACCTTCAAAGCCGAAATGACGCTCCGGTGTGAAATGACCTTTTTGCAGACGCAGCGTGATGAACAGCAGCATCAACATACCCACAAACACGTGGAAGCCGTGAAATCCGGTGAGCATGAAGAACGTGGAACCGTAAACGCCAGATGACAGTTTCAGATTCAACTCATGGTAGGCATGGTAGTACTCGTAGCCTTGGACGCACAGGAAAGTGATACCCAACAAGACCGTCAACCACATGAATCCGATGGTCTTGGCACGGTTGCCCACAATCAGTGCGTGATGCGCAATCGTCAGCGTGACACCCGAGGTCAACAGCAAGGCCGTATTGATGGTTGGAAGCCAGAAGGGACCCATCGTCTGGAACGGCTCAACAATGCCTGCTGGTGACGCGGTAGCGCCAGCAACGACACTGGGCCAGACCGCCTTGAAATCCGGCCACAGCAGTGCATTTTCAAGACTGCCAAGTGCTGGCACGGAGTGCATGCGCGCCCACCACAGAGCCGAGAAGAACGCCCCGAAAAACATGACTTCGGAGAAGATGAACCAACTCATGCTCCAGCGAAATGAGAGGTCAATCTTGTGTCCGTAGAGGCCGCCCTCACTCTCCGAGACGGCCTGGCTGAACCACTGATACAACACGCCAAGCCACCACAACAGGCCGAACATCAATGAATATTTGCCCCAATCAGCGCCATTGATCCATTGGCCTGCACCAAGGATTACAAAAAACAGTCCCAAAGCTGCCATGGCCGGATGCCGTGACGGGCTGGGCACAAAGTAGTGAGGCGTCGCGCCGTGTGTTGTTGAACTCATTTCAGTCCCATTCCTTACAGTTCTCTTCAATCAATTCTGATCAGGGTTCAGCCTTACTTGGCCACCACCCAATTCACCAAAACAATCAGGCCAACGACCAGCGTCAGCGCCGCACCTACTCCGACCGCCATCACATGCAGCGGATTGACTTTTGCGAGGTCTTCCTGATACTCGCTGTTCTTGCGAATACCCAGAAAAGACCAGGCCACCATCTTCACACTCCTCAGGAAGGATCCTTTGCGCAGATCACTGGTGCCATTCGCACCATTCATGAACCCACTCCGGTTTTGACTGCATCCGTTACCGCAGCAACAGGCGCAGCAGGCGTTTTACCGCCCACCTCAAAGAAGGTGTATGACAAAGTAATCGTCGTAACGTCTTTGGACAATTTCGGGTCAATGATGAATGCAACGGGCCAGGTTTTCTTCTCACCGGGCTCCAGTGTGTACTGGTTAAAACAAAAGCATTCCACCTTGTTGAAGTGAGTGCTGGCCTGCTGGGGTGCGTAGCTGGGAATGGCCTGGGCCGACATACGACGGTTCTGTGTGTTCTGGAACTCGTACATCACCGTGGTCAGCTCGCCAGGATGCACCTGAACCGACCGCTGCGCCGGCTTGAAGTCCCACGGGCCACGGGCATTCGCATCGAACTCCACCGTGATAGTGCGCGAAGTATCGATCTGGGTGTTGGCGGGAAGCTTGGCCTTGGCACCCGGAATATCCTTTTCTCCCAGCGCGAGGATATTGATTCCGGTCATTTCGCAGATCGCCTTGTAGACCGGTACCAGCGCGTACCCAAAGGCAAACATGCCGGCTGCAACGACAGCCAGCTTGCCCACCATCCTGACGTTTTCACGGCGCAGGCTCATCGCTTATTTGCCCAGAACAACCATCTTGACCATGAAGCCGATGAAGAAGACCACCGCAACAGACGCGAGTATCAACCCGGTCTTCATATTGGCCTTTTTTTGTTCAGGAGTCATGGTTTTACCGCCAGGGAACACTGTCAATGTCAGCCAATCACCTTGGTAGCCGTTGCATCGAGCCGTGGCGGAGTCTCGAAAGTATGGAATGGCGCTGGAGAAGGCACTTCCCATTCCAGACCTTCAGCGGCTTCCCACGGCTTCTGGAAGGCTTTCTCGCCTTTGCCCATCATCGTCGGCAATACGATGAACAGGAAGAAGTAAACCTGCGCCAGACCGAAGGCGAAGGCGCCCACGGAAGCAATGGCATTGAAGTCGGCGAACTGCATGGGGTAGTCGGCATAACGACGTGGCATGCCGGCAAGACCCAGGAAGTGCATCGGGAAGAAGGTGATATTGAACGCAATCAGCGACCACCAGAAATGAATCTTGCCGCGTGTTTCGTTGTACATCACACCGGTCCACTTCGGGCTCCAGTAGTAATACCCGGCAAACATGGCATACAGGGAGCCGGCCACCAGCACGTAGTGGAAATGCGCCACTACGTAGTAGGTGTCCTGAATCTGGATATCGATGGGAGCCACGGCCAAAATGAGGCCTGTGAAGCCACCCATGGTGAACACAAAGATGAAGCCCACAGCAAACAGCATGGGAGTTTCAAAGGTCATGGAGCCTTGCCACATGGTGGCAATCCAGTTAAAGATCTTCACAGCGGTAGGAACTGCAATCAGCATCGTCGCGTACATGAAGAACAACTGACCAGTCACCGGCATACCGGTGGTGAACATATGGTGTGCCCAGACAATGAACGACAAAATCGCGATGGACGAAGTGGCATAAACCATCGATGCGTAGCCGAACAGCTTCTTGCGTGAAAACGCCGGAACGATCTGGCTGATGATGCCGAAGGCCGGCAAGATCATGATGTACACCTCGGGGTGGCCGAAGAACCAGAAGATGTGCTGGTACATCACTGGGTCGCCACCGCCAGCAGGGTTGAAGAAGCTGGTGCCGAAGTGGCGGTCCGTCAGCGTCATGGTGATGGCGCCAGCCAGCACAGGCATCACGGCAATTAGAAGGTAGGCGGTAATCAGCCAGGTCCAGCAGAACATCGGCATCTTCATCAGCGTCATGCCAGGGGCGCGCATGTTGAGGATGGTCACGATGATGTTGATCGACCCCATGATGGAAGATGCGCCCAGGATGTGCATGGCAAAAATGCCGGCATCCATGGAAGGACCCATCTGCAGCGTCAACGGCGCGTACAGAGTCCAGCCGGCAGCGGGGGCGCCACCGGGCATGAAGAAAGAGCCCACCAGCATCAGACCGGCCGGAATCATCAGCCAGAACGAGAAGTTGTTCATGCGCGCAAACGCCATGTCAGCCGCACCGATCTGTAGCGGAATCATCCAGTTCGCAAAACCGACGAACCCCGGCATGATGGCGCCAAATACCATGATCAGGCCGTGCATGGTAGTGAGCTGGTTGAACAGCTCAGGGTTGACCAGCTGAAGACCTGGCTGAAACAACTCGGCGCGAATCAACAGCGCCAGAACACCACCGACCATCAGCATCGTGAAACTGAACAGCAGGTACAAGGTACCGATATCTTTGTGATTGGTGGCATACACCCAGCGGCGCCAACCCGTTGGGGCATGGTCGTGATGATCGTCATGGGCGTGATCGTGATGGTCTAGTACGGCGCTCATCGTGGATTCCTTATCAATTCTTTAAACTGGTCTGACTATTTGCGGGCAGCAACGATTTCGGCAGGCTGCACGAGTTGGCCCGTCTTGTTGGACCAGTTGTTCTTGGTATAGGTGATCACGGCAGCAATTTCGGTATCGCTCAATTGCTTCCATGCAGGCATGGCGCCATTGTTTTGACCGTTAAGCAATACTGCAATCTGCTTGGCCTTGTCGGCATCCAGCACCACTGCAGCGCCGTCCAGTGCCTTGATCGGACCGGCACCCTTGCCATTGGCCTGGTGGCAGGCGGCACAGTTGGCGGCGTAAACTTTCTCGCCGCGCTTCAGCATGTCATCCAGCGTCCAGACCTTGGACGGATCATCAGCCTTGGCTGCCAGTTTTTTCTTTTCGCCATCGACCCATTTGGAGTAGTCCTCGGCAGAAACCACCTTGACGTGGATAGGCATGTAAGCGTGTTCTTTACCGCACAACTCGGCGCATTGACCGTAATAGTCACCCACCTTCTCGGCGCGGAACCATGTATCGCGCACAAACCCGGGAATCGCGTCCTGCTTGATGCCGAATGAAGGCACCATGAACGCATGAATCACATCATTCGCCGTTGTGATGATGCGAATTTTCTTGTCAACAGGCACGACCAGGGCGTTATCCACCTTGAGCAGATAGTTGTCGACCACTTCACCCGCTTTCGGCCCGCCAGCATCGGACATCGCCCGATGCGTGCTATCCAGCGTCGAGGTGAAACCAATGCCCTCACCCTCACCCTTGAGGTAGTCATAACCCCATTTCCACTGCATGCCGGTGGCCTTGATGGTCAGGTCGGCATTCGTGGTGTCCTTCATGGCAACAATCACCTTCGTGGCCGGCAAGGCCATCAGGATCACGATGACGAACGGAACAATCGTCCAGACGATTTCAACCGTTACCGACTCATGAAACGTGGCGGGCTTGTGACCCACCGACTTGCGGTGTTTCCAGATGGAATAGAACATGACGCCGAACACCGCCAGGAAAATGACGGTGCAGACGATCAGCATGAACCAGTGCAACCAGGCTTGCTCCTCGGCAATTTTGGTCACTGCAGGGTGAAGGTTCAACTGATTGACAGCGGGCCCACCGGGCAAATCGCTCGTTGCGTGTACCGCTGTCAACACCGCGGTGCTGCCCCAGACGCCCGCTGACAGCAGCATGCGAGCCAGATGGTTTGAAATGCTCTTGATCATGTTCACTTCTTCAATGCCTCAAAATTACCCAAATCTGCTTAAACCAATCTGCTGGATCCGGTCAGGTACCCCGAAGGGCCAGCCTGATTTCCCGGGCCAGCACAGGCCTCAATTCCGGTCTGACAAATCGCCCCACATCAATGGAACGGCCCTGGCCAGACACCTCAATCAATGAACGGTGCCCCGCACGCGGCTCCACCCTCACCCAATCCCGCTGAAACTCGGCGCGTTCCAGTTTGCCGCCGTTTTCAAACTCCACAACCAATTGCGAACCCCGGAGAAGAATTCGCTCACCGTCCGTCGCGTGCCGGGCATACACCATAAAAGCAATGCCAACGGCCAGCAACTCCAGCGCCGCATACGGCAAAACCATGGTGGCCCCCTGAGCCCAAAAAACGGATCCAATGCCGAGCGATACACAACAGAGCGACACGTACAACAAGCCCAGTTGTCTGGGCGTGACTGAACAGTTGCGCCTCAAAAACCACTGAATGTGCTGACCCTGCACTGTCGCAAAGCGAAAAACCGGATTCGTCACGCGTCCTGCCTGGAAACTCCCCGAACACTGCCGTGTCGGGGCGAGCCTTTTGGGGGAAATACCCTTAAATCACTTCCGGCTTATTGTAGCCGACACCTCCGACGGAGCCGTCAGCGTCTTACAACGCTGCACCTCCCAACACATGCTCAAACTAGCCCCCTCCCGGCGTTTTTGCCTTGCTGCAATGCAGCACGCATGTCATCCAGCGACAGGGTGGTTTGCGGCGCCACCTTCAGCCGCGGCGGTGGTTTGAGTGCGTGGCCATAAATGATCTCGAATGTCAACCGAAGTCGCCCGCCCTCAGCGGGTACAGCCAGTCCGCGCTGCAAACCCTCATGCAATTGAGTCAGCCAGTGCCGCCCTCGCAAACCCGCAAATCGCCGGGAATGAAGGTTCCGGCCCAATTGGCGCAATTCATCCAGCAGGCGCCTGGGGGAGTCAAAGGTCAGCGTAATGCGTTCCATGTCCAACACCGGCTCGGCAAAGCCGGCGTTAACCAGCATGTCGCCCCAGTCATGCATATCGGTGAACTCATGGGATGGCGCGGGCCAACCCTGCGCCTGATACAGATCACGCAGTTCTGAGAGTGTGTCGGGACCGAGGCATGAAAACATCAAAAATCCATCGGTCGCCAGTGCACGGTGCCATTGCGTGATCAGCGCTTGCGGGTCAGCCGCCATGTGCAATGCCATATTGGCCCACAGCATCTGCACGGAGGCATCGGGTGGGGTCTGAAACTGCACAGGCGTTGTGCGCCAGCGCGATGGATTCCACCAGGGTTTTGCTATTTCCTTGATAGCTACCTGTGCCCTGTTTTCAGGGGCTTCAATCACAAAACAGGCAGCATCCGGATAACGCCGGCCAAGTGCGGCATGGGTTTGCAGGCCACCCCGTACCGGCTCCCAATGCGCCCAGGCGCCGGGCCGCAGCTTGATCCACTGCAGGCGCTCCTCCATGCGGCGCGCCACTTCCTCGTGCAGCCAGGGCGATTCCCGGGCTGGTGCGGCCGCCCAGCGCAGTGCAGCGCGGGGATCAATGGTGGGAGGGCGTTCTGTAGACATGACACGTTGGAGGAGGATCAGGCCGAGTATATTGATCTGATGTTCAGCGAGCTGATTCAACAGGTATCCAGAAAAGTGACGGACCGCGTACCCAGCCAGTGCGCGGTGTGCCACGCCTGGCCGTCACAGCCGGTGTGCGAGGCCTGCGTCAACCGGTTCGCCCAGCCCAAACTGCGCTGCCACACCTGCGCGCTGCCGCTGGCAGCCAGCATAGTGGACGGCGTCACCCAGTGCGGCGCCTGCCTCAAACAGCCCCCGGCACTGGACCGCTGCCTGGCCGCCGTGTCGTATGCGTACCCGTGGTCCGACCTGATTGTTCAATACAAATTTGGTGCACAAACCGGCTGGTCAGACACCTTCGCGCTGTTATTGCGCAGCGCACCCTGGGTCGAACCGGCACTGGAGAGTGCTGATCTCGTGATCCCGATGCCACTGACCCCAGCGCGCCTGGCTGAACGGGGTTTCAATCAGGCACTGGAACTGGCAAAAGCGCTGGCCCCCGGCAAAACACAAGCGCGGCTGTTGCTGCGCATCAAGGACGGTCCCGCGCAAAGCCTGCTCGCACGGGAGCAGCGGCTGCGCAATGTGAAGGACGCCTTTGTCGTGGAGCCGCTGCGCACCGCGCAGATCAGGGACAAGCGGGTCGTGTTGATTGACGACGTCATGACCAGCGGTGCCTCTCTGTATGCCGCCGCCACCGCACTAAGGGCTGCCGGTGCCAGCCACATCACCGCCATCGTGATTGCCCGTACTGAATAATCTGGGCATGTTTCACATCGTTCTGGTTGAGCCCGAAATCCCGCCCAATACGGGCAACGTCATCCGGCTGGCAGCCAACACGGGGTGCACGCTGCACCTTGTGGAGCCGTTGGGGTTTTCCATGGATGACAAACACATGCGCCGCGCCGGGCTGGACTACCACGAATACGCTAAAACAAAGCGCCATACGGACTGGTCATCTTTCCTGCGTGATGAGCAACCCGCGGCGGACCGGCTATTCACCCTTACCACCCGCGGCACACTGAGCCCATATGAAGTCAGGTTTCAGTCGGGCGACTGGCTGGTATTTGGCTCGGAAACCAAAGGCATTCCCGACGCAGTGCGTGCCTCCTTTGCGCCCGGCCAGAGCTTGAAACTACCCATGCTGGCGGGTCAGCGCAGCCTGAACCTGTCCAATGCGGTGGCCGTCACCGTATTTGAGGCCTGGCGGCAAAACGGGTTCGGCGTTCAGGGATAACGTCGCACAATCGACTCCGCCACACACACCGGCTTGTCTGAGCCCTCGCGCTGCACCGCCACTTCCCAGACCATCTGCACGCCCTGGTTGTCAATGGCGTCGCACTGCAGCAGCTTCATGCGGGCGCGCAGGCGGCTGCCCACCGGCACCGGCGCCATGAAACGCACCTTGTTGAGCCCGTAGTTCACGCCCATGCGTGATTGCGCAATCTCGAACGACGACTCAAAAAACTTCGGAATCAGCGACAGCGTTAGAAAACCATGCGCAATCGGCCCGCCAAACGGCCCGGCCTTTGCGCGCTCCACGTCCACGTGAATCCACTGGTGGTCGCCCGTGGCCAGCGCAAACTGGTTCACCTGCTCCTGCGTGATGGTGATCCAGTCGCTGACCGCCACCTCCTGCCCCACCGTCGCCGCGAGCTCGGCCAGGGTCTGAAACGTCCGCATGCTGCTTATTTGTCCAGCCAGCGGCAAATGCCCTGCCACTGCTCCAGGTCCCGCTCCACCCGGTTGGGCGACACATCGAACACCGACAGGCCACGCGCAGCCAGGTGAATGTAGTTTTGCGTGTCGCGCAGGTAGCCCAGCACCGGCAGCCCCAGTTTGTCCACGTAGTCGTGCAGCTTGTCGGCGGAAATCGTGCGGGCGTCCACCCGCATGCCGACCAGGCCCACCTGTGTGCTCTCGGCGTGGCGACTGTGCGCCAACTCGTCCAGAAAAGCGCGCGTGGCAAAAATATCAAACACGCTGGGCTGCAACGGCACGATGATCTTGTCGGCCATCTTCATCACTTCCTTCAGGCGGCTGCCATGCAGACCCGCTGGCGTGTCCAGCACCAGATGGGTTGTGCCCTTGGGCGGCTTGGCGATCAGGTCGGTGCCCACCTCCCACGTCGTGATGGGTCGGGCCTCTGCGGGCCGCAGGCCCAACCAGAGCTTCGACGACTGCTGGCGATCTGCATCGCCCAACATCACCGAGTGCCCTTTTGATGCCAGATACCCGGCGATATTGGTAGACAGGGTGGACTTGCCTACGCCGCCTTTTGGATTGGCTACTACGACCACTGGCATGAAGGGCTCCTCTAAATTAGACGTTGAAACAGAATTATTAAGTTTGCGCTATGTTAGCGGCATGAAAGACCAAAACCAAACAACGTTGGCGACTTCGTCGGCCCAACCGGTTATTTACGTCATCGCCGCCCACCCCAACTGGCGCGACTCGCGTGTGAACCGGCTGCTGCTGGGCACCTCTCAGGCCATCCCTACCGTGGACACCTGCGACCTGTACACGCTGTACCCCGACTACTGCATTGACGTCGCCACCGAGCAGGCCCGCGTCGCCGCAGCCAGCCTGATCGTGCTGGTGCACCCCATCCAGTGGTACTCCATGCCCGCGCTGCAAAAACTCTGGCTGGACGATGTGCTCACCTACGGCTGGGCTTATGGTGGCGACTCGACTACGAAGGCGGGCACGGCGTTGCGCGGCAAAGATCTGTGGCTGGTGGCCACCACCGGCGGGCCCGAGACGTCTTACCACCCGCAAAGCTACAACCGCTATTTCTTCGATGCGTTTTTGCCACCGTATGAGCAAACCGCGGCCCTGTGCGGCATGCGGTTTTTGCCCCCACTGATCCTGCACGGCGCCCACAGTGCCAGCAACGCCGAAGTCCAGCAGCACGTGGCCACCTTTGTCGAACGCCTGCAAAGCTACCCCAATTGGCCGGAACTGGACGATCTGGAAAGCTGCCCGTTGTGCGAGGTACCCGCGGCAGACCGGCCGGAAGAAACGCTTGTGGGAGCCAGATAGTTTTATGGAACACGCACCTGCCTGGCTGATCAACAGCTTCATTTACCTGAGCGCGGCGGTCATTGCCGTGCCGCTGAGCAAGGCCGTGGGCCTGGGCTCCATCATTGGTTACCTGGCTGCGGGCATCGCCATTGGCCCCTGGGGGCTGGGGCTGGTCACCAATGTGGAGGACATCCTGCACTTTGCCGAGTTTGGTGTGGTGCTGATGCTGTTTCTGGTGGGGCTAGAGCTGGAGCCCAAGCGCCTGTGGAGCCTGCGTCGCCCGATTTTGGCTGGGGCAGCGCGCAGGTGCTGGGCTGTGCGTTGGTGCTCACCGCTGCGGCCATGGTGTTTGGCGTGAGCTGGCGCGTGGCGCTGGTGGCCGGGCTTGGCCTGGCGCTGTCGAGCACGGCCATTGCGCTGCAGGTGATGGGTGAGCGCAACCTGCTGCCCACCAGCAGCGGGCAGGCGTCGTTCTCCATCCTGCTGTTTCAGGATGTGGCCGCCATCCCGATTCTGGCGCTGCTGCCGCTTTTAGGCGTTATTTCAGCAGAAAAAGAGGCTCTAGCCCCTGTCAATCATGCGTGGGAAGCTCTCAAAATCATAGCGGTCATTGCCGGCATCATTCTGGGGGGCCGTCTGCTGCTGCGCCCGCTGTTCCGCTGGATTGCCCGCTCCAACACACCCGAAATCTTCACCGCCGCCTCGCTGTTGCTGGT
>Ga0116178_10003476_pt1 | contig 11955 bp, 12 predicted proteins | sample AD_STIC12_MetaG_FD_89880 | JGI IMG/M metagenome (GOLD analysis project Ga0116178, IMG submission 89880) | Active sludge microbial communities of municipal wastewater-treating anaerobic digesters from USA - AD_STIC12_MetaG | ecosystem: Engineered > Bioreactor > Anaerobic > Digestate | place: USA... | reverse complement strand
TTAGAAAGCGGGTCGGGCCAACGTTTGCCCCGGTGCGGCGAGTGACGCGGACGGTGTGTGATCCGGCGGCGCCGTCAAAGAGCTTGTAGGTCTGCTGGCCTGCGCTGAGCGACAGTGTGGTGGTGACGCCGTCGATTTCCACGTTGAGCCAGTTGGCGCCCCAATCATAGATCGTGGCCTTGATGGTCTTGCCCTCGAAAGTCGCCTCGAATCCGCTGTCCGGCCATTGAGAGGTAAAACCGGCGCCGGGGACAACATCGTTGCGGCCGAGTACCCGGACGTCCTGAGCGTTTGCCGCGCCGGCGAAGGCTGCGGCGGCGATGAGGGAGCCAATCAGGCGAGATGCGTGCTTCATAACCATGCTGCAGCACGAAGGGCGCCAAATGGCTCGCAGACGATCCGGTAAACGCAGTTAAGGCTTCGCGTGTCCGGCGATTAGCCTTTCTTTGCAAAGGACTCCGCTGGGCGGATTGCCTTCCAAGCCAGCACCTTTGCCGCGACCTTCCCATTGGGCAGACGCCATTCGGCTTCGACATAGCCTGTCGACTTGGAGCGGTTAACCACCCGGGCCTCGATCTCGATGAGCGGGCCTGAGACAGGCCGGAAGATCTTCACCTGCAGGTCCTGTGTGGTGAAGCCTTCGCCTTCCTCCAGTGCCGTTACCATGCAAAGCGAGACGATGTTGTCGGAGAGCGCCGCGATCCAGCCGCCGAAAACCCGGCCATCATAAATGTCTCGCGAGCCATCATTCGGCCAGCGGAACAGCACCCGACCAATCTCGGCTTCCTTGCACCAGAGATCCGGCCGGATACCCATATTGATGTGCGCGGGCGGCAGGTCGCCTGACATGAAGCGCTTGAAGCGCTCGTTCACGTGCGGCGGCAGGGTGGAGAAGCCGTCAAAGCTCATCGGTTCGTGTCCGTCGGTTGTGCATCTGCCCATGGTCGTTAGCGGGGAATGCGGTTACCCGGAAGGGCGGGCCCGAATGACGCGGGCCGCCAGGGGAAAACACCATGCGCCTGACCGTTGCCGCAGTCGTCTTGGTCGCGACGTCGACATTAGGCGCCGTGCCGGCCCAGGCTCAGCAGGGCGGCACATATATGTGGTGTACGGCTTGGACCGAAGCCCCGGCCGACAAGACCTACTTTTACTCGGCGTTTTTTGCGGCCGGAGCATGGGAGGCCGATCGGAAGGCTTTCGCATTCAAGGTCGAGATCGAGAAGACCAGCGCGTCCAAAGTGAAGGCAACGTGCATGGCGCCGGCGGAGTACGACATGGCCGTCGCCACGCGAAATGCCGCCATGAAGGGCGCGCCGGGAACGGTGCTCAGCTGGGCGGGCTGAGTTACGCTTTCGGTTCGAAATTCAGCGCCACGCCGTTGATGCAGTAGCGCAGGCCGGTCGGCGGCGGGCCGTCCGGGAATACGTGTCCCATGTGGCTGCCGCACGTGTCGCAATGGACCTCGGTGCGGACCATTCCGTGACTGCGATCGACCGTTTCACCCAGCGCGCCTTCGATGGGCGTGGTGAAGCTGGGCCAGCCGGTGCCACTCTCGAATTTGACGGTGTTGTTGAACAGCGGCGTGTCACAGCCTGCGCAGACAAATACGCCCGGCCGCTTTTCATAGAGCAGGGCGCATGAGCCCGGCCGCTCGGTGCCATGCTGGCGCATCACCGCGTATTGCTCCGGCGTAAGGCGATCACGCCATTCGGCGTCGGTACGGACAACGGGGAAGTGGTGCGTGTCTGCCATGGAAATCTCCTGTCGCCCGGCAATATGGGGGCAGGGAGGCCGCGAGGCGAGGGGTGTACGTCACGGCGTTACACCCCTCGGCTTCGCTTTGGTCATCCCGTCCGTCCTTGGTCTCTATACGTCCCGGACGCACCACGTTTGCAGCGCCTTAAACAGCCGTCACGCCGCCATCGACGACGATGTTCTGCCCGGTGAGCCAAGCGCCCGCCCGCGAGGCAAGCATCACGGCGGCGCCGGCGATGTCATCAGGAACGCCGATGCGGCGCATCGGGGTTTGCTCCTCGCGCTGCTCCTTGGTCGTCGGATCGTCCCACAGCGCCTTGGCAAAGTCGGTTTTAACGAGGCCGGGCGAGATGCAGTTCACGCGGATGCCGCTCGGCCCGAGCTCGGCCGCGAGATTGCGGGCCAGCTGCACGTCGGCTGCTTTCGAAACGCAGTAGGCGCCGATAACCGTCGAGGCGCGCAGGCCGCCGATCGAAGAGATGATGATGATCGCGCCGTCCTTGCGCTCTGCCATCTGCGGGGCGACCAGCGTGGCCAGCGTGTTGTTCGAGATGATGTTGTTGGACAGGATCTTGGCGAACGCTTCGTCTGTGATCCCGGACATCGGGCCGTAATACGGGTTCGAGGCGGCGTTGCAGACCAGAATATCGATCTTGCCGAACGACGCGTTGGTTTCGTTGACCAGACGCGTAAGGTCATCGCGCGACGAGATGTTGGCGGGAATGGCGATCGCGGTGCCCGGCTTGTGCTTGGCGTTGATTGCCGCAGCGACTTCCTCGCAAGGTCCCGGCTTGCGCGACGAGATGACGACCCGCGCACCATGCTCTGCGAACTGCTCGGCGATGGCCTTGCCGATGCCTTTGGTGGAGCCCGTGATAATGGCAGTCTTGCCGGTGAGGTCGAACAGGGTTCCGATCGCGGGCATGGGTGTTTCCTTCGCTCGGGGGCGCTGCCCCGCTTTTCTGACGCAATGATCCTGCGTTCTTAGCGCAGGTTTGCTGGAAGGGAAGCGTAGCTTGAGGCGACAGGTCGCGGCTCGTTCCAGCAGCTTCGGAGTTGCGTCGTGAGTCAGAACCCGGGACTATTGCTGTGGGACGTTTCACAGGCAGGCCAAACCCATGATGAGCGCCTACGACCTTTTCGTTCTAGTCGTCGCCGGCGCCAATGGAGGGATGCTCTATTATGCGATCCGCCGCCGTGAGCAGGTCTTTGCCTGGATCAAGGTGAAGGCGCGTCGCCGCTAGGCAGCTAAATCCGGAACTCATCGTGATGCATCACGTTGCAACACCAGCAACGGAGTAGCGTCATGAATGAAGTCTCGATTATTGCCGCGGTCGTGATCGGCATTCTTGCTGGTTGGATCGCTGAACAAGTCATGGGTCGCGAGCACGGCCTGATCACCAATCTCATCGTCGGTGTCGTCGGCGCGTTCCTTGGCGCGTTCATCGCCAGCGCACTTAACATCGGCTTCGCCGGCTTCTGGGGCAGTTTGCTTGTTTCGACCGTAGGCGCGATCCTTCTCCTCGCGCTGGTCGGAATGTTCCGCAGCCGCCGCGCCATATAGGCGTGCGTTCAAAGTTTAGGGCAGTCCAGGTCCAGGGCTGTTGGTGAAACGGCCGCTCTCTGGAGCGGCCGTTGTCATTTATCGGAGCGTACAGGCAATCCACAAAATGCACTTGAGATCGCGATCAGCCGTGCGAATGTACACCCATCTGATGTGGGGGCTTCGGGATGCGTGGTGCTATTCTTGTCGGCTTGACGGTCGTTCTGCTGGGCGCGTTTGCAGCAGCGGTTGCACCGGCGATCGCGCAGGGGCCGGGCGCCGGCAACGCAATTCAACCTGCGCCGCTTTCAGCTTACGGCGCTTTGCCATCTCTCGAACTCGTCGAGTTGTCGCCGTCCGGAAAACAGCTGGCTTTTGTAACCGTGTCTGGCGAACAGCGGATGCTGGTGTTGCTGGACATGGCGACAAAGGCACAGACAGGTGGCGTCAGTGTTGGTGAGGCGAAGGTCCGCAATCTCCAGTGGATTGGCGAAACGAAAGTCCTGATCACCACGTCGAAGCTTGAAAATCTGCCTGAGATTGGACTGATCAACACCGAACTCAGCACCGCGCAGATCTACGACCCTGCCAAAAACAAGCTGATCCCGATATTGACCAACACGCGCGGCGAAGTGCTGAACGGCAGGCCTGGCCTGTTTCAGGCAATGTTCAGCATGGCGAGCATTGTCGACTCGCCTGAAGGACCAGCGGTCCTGGTAAGGGCGTTCCACTTCGACAATCCCGAGCGACTGGACATGTATCGCGTCGATCTGGAAACCGGACGCGCCCGGCTATCGGAGGTCATGGGCAGGAGTGTCGATGACTTCATCCTCGACCCGACTGGCAAGTCGGTGGCGCGGGGCGAGTACGATCGCGTTGCAAAGGTCTGGGGTCTGAACCTGCGTGGCGACCAAGGCTTTCGCGAAACCTGGGAAGTCTCTGCGCCTATCGATACGCCAACGCTGATGGGCCTGGGATTGAACGGCAGCAGCGTAATCGTCGCTGCGGATCGGCCGGATATGGCTCAGCCGGGTCGTCCGGACGCCGAATACTTTGACGTCGATCTTGCGACGGGCGTCTGGCGGCCCGTGCGCTTCGAATTCGAACCGGATGCGCTCCTGTTTCATCCGGTCACAAAACGCCTGATCGGCGCCAGCCATGCTGGAGAACAAGGAGACGTCTACGCGTTTGTCGATCCCGCTGCTCGTACGCTCTGGACGAATATCCAGGCGACGTTTGCAGGCAAGGAGCCAACCTTGATCAGCTGGAGCAACGATTTCCGAAAGGCGGTCGTGTTTACGGACTCGGTGCAGGATTCCGGTTCGTATTTCGTGGTGGACCTGGACGCGGCAAAACTGACAGCGGTGGGTGGCGCTTATGCGTCCATCACCAAGGACAAGGTCGCGCCGGTGCAGTACATCAGTTACGCCGCCGCAGACGGTTTGGAGATTCACGGTTTTCTGACCACGCCGCCGGGCGTGAAAGATCCCAAAGGTTTACCTCTGATCGTGCTGGCGCATGGCGGGCCGGCATCTCATGACGGCCGGGGGTTCGATTACTGGTCGCAGGCGCTGGCGTCACGAGGCTATGCGGTGCTGCAGGCGAACTTCCGCGGCTCGACGGGCTATGGCGATGCTTTCATGGAGGCCGGTTATGGCGAGTGGGGTCGCAAGATGCAGACCGATCTTTCCGACGGCGTTCGCCACCTCAGCGGGCTGGGGGTGGTCGATCCGAAGAAGGTTTGTATCGTTGGGGCCAGTTACGGTGGATACGCCGCGCTGGCCGGCCCGACGCTCGACCGGGGCGTGTATAAATGCGCTGTAGCGGTCGCGGGCGTATCAGACCTGCGGCTCATGGTGGAACGGGAAGCCTCGATCTACGGGCGGCGCGAGAATATCTCGGTACGCTACTGGAATCGTTTCATGGGCGCGGATCGGTTGGGAGACCGCTCTCTCGACGAACGGTCTCCGGCAAAACTCGCGGCACAAGCCGATGCCCCGATCCTGCTGATCCACGGTCGAGACGATTCAGTCGTGGCGATCGAGCAAAGCCAGATCATGGCCGATGCCTTGCGCAAGGCCGGGAAACCAGTCGAGTTCATCGAGCTGAGCGGGGAAGACCACTGGCTATCTCGCACCGAAACACGTCAGCGGATGCTGAGCGAGACGGTGCGCTTTCTGCAGGCTCACAATCCACCCGGCTAAGCAGGTCCAGGCTTTGACCAATTGAAGAACGGCCGCCCCAAAAGGCGCGGCCGTTCTTTTATGCGGCTTCGCCGGGCTTGTACGGGTTGTTCTTCACGAACCTCCAGCGATCGAAGATCACGTAGACGAAAACCAGCCAGCTGAGGGCCAGGATTCCACCGCCGGCCAACATCGCCCAGTCGGGTGCGCCGGGTGTCATCTTCCACCACATCAGCATGCCGGCGCCGGCGATGATGCCGGCGAAGCCGATCATCCGCTTGTTGCGGTGAAGCCCGCGCACCTTGGCGATCCACGCCAGCCTGCGCGCGTGTTCGGCATCCTGATCGACAGCAGGCTCGGTCATTTCTCAGGATGCTCCAGCGCGGCGTAGGTGAGGCGGGGCGAGATCACGCGCGTGGCCGGCGTGCCGCTGTCGGGGCGGGAACCGTTGAGGTTCTGGATCATGCCGACGAAGACGAGATCATTGGTCGGGTCGATCCAGAACCATGTTCCGAATGCGCCGCCCCAGTAGAAGGTGTTGAGCCCCTGCGGGGTACCGGCGCGCTGCGGGTCCATGATGATTGCGAAGTCCATCCCGAAGCCGACGCCTTCCTGGCTGGGGCCGTAAAGATCGACCTTTGCGGTGGGCGCCAGCACATTGGTGCGCATCAACTTGACCGTATCTTCCTTGAGCACGCGCTTGCCATCGAGCTGGCCGCCATTGCCGACGGCCTGCGCAAAGCGCCAATAGTCCTCGACAGTCGACATCAGGCCGCCGGAAGCGGCAAGGAAGGACGGCTTGCTGGTCGTGACGCGGTTTTCAGCCGGGCCCTTGATCTTGCCGGCGCTGTCATAGGTGTGAATCGCGACGACGCGGCCCGCTTTCTCGGGTGGCGCCCAAAAGCCGGTATCGACCATGCCAAGCGGCTTGAAGATGTGCTCGTCGAAATAGACGTCGAGCGACTGACCCGAGAGCTTCTCGACGATATAGCCCTGTATGTTGACGCTCGGACCGTAGTCCCAGTTCGTGCCGGGCTGGGTTTCCAGCGGCAGCATCTTGAGCTTGTCGATCATGCCTTGCAGGTCGGTCGCGCCGAGGTTGGCGCTGTCATAGATCGCGCTCACGCCGAAGCCTGCAGAGTGGCTCATCAACTGCGCCATGGTCATGGGCGAGCGTTGGGGCTCGGTTCCGCCGCCAGCTTTCTTCACCTGCAGGTTGGTGAACTCGGGAATGAATTTCGACACTGGATCGCTGAGCTTCCATTTGCCTTGTTCCCAGAGCTGCATCATCGCCACGCCGGCGATCGGCTTGGTCATCGAAGCGATACGGAAGATGCTGTCGGGGCGCAGCGCATCTTGCTTGGATGCATCCTGTTTGCCGTAGGTGTCGAAGTGAACGACCTTGCCATGGCGCGAGACCAGCGTGGTGACGCCGGCAAGCTTCTGCTGATCGACCAGGGCGCGGAACTCTGCCGTGAGCGTATCGAGCCCGGCGGTCGAGAAGCCGACGGCTTCGGGATTGGCAGTGGGCATGCCGAGGTCACGCGCAACCTGCGAGTGCGGCGAGGACGGGCCGGCGATGCTGTCCACGACCGCGCAGCCAGAAGCCAGCAGTGTTGTCGCGAGGGCGGTTGCGATCAGCAATTTAGCGCCCATACCGGTGATCGGTCGGCTCATGCGTGTCTCTCCCCAAGTCGGCCGGATTCGGCCTGTTATTTTCGAGGGAAGGTGACGCGGCGCGGGCGATGGGTCAACGCAGCTCGCCCAACTGTCATTGCAGGATCAGAGACCCCAGTCCTGCGCGAGTCGCTGGATCAGTGCGTCGCGGCGAGCGCGAACGTCTTCGGGCGTCCAGCTGGTGCGGTCTTTGAGATCGTTGCTGTAGGCGTAGGAGGGGTCGCCCTTGCGGAAGTAGACGGCCATCTTTTCAGTGAACGACTTGCGGTCAGCTTCCTGGTTTTCGGCGTGGGTCAGGAGCGTGAAGTTGCCGATACATTCGGTCAACTCTTCGCGGTCGCGCGCCTTGGACCATTCCTCATACCAGTCCGATCCCTTGGATGGCGTGCGCGGAAGGATGTGCTCGACCGTGCAATCTGTCCGCGGATCGAGCGCGACGCCGTTCTCGCAGCTTCCAGAGATCCGCATCAGCAGGGAGCGGCGCTGCTTGAAGTTGGGGAAGCGGCCGCGCAGGCGCTCGACGAGATCGGACTTTTCGCGGCCGGTGAGATCAAGCGGTGAATCCGCATCGAACAGCACGCCCGGCTTGTCCATGGCATCAAGCACGCGGCGGTAGCGTTTGTGGCGATATTCGCGATCCTTGACCGAGTACTGCAGCGTATAGGCGAGGCGATCGAGCGCCCAGAAGAAGCGGTCCGCCTGCTCGCTGTTTTGTGCGTGATCGACCAGAAACGCGATGGCAGGCGCGCGCCAGCTCTCGTGATGGATGGAGCGCAGATAGACAATGCGGCGCAATGCTTCAGGCCCAACATTGTTGCCATCCGTGTTGCCGTTGACGACTGCGTCGTAAGCGTTGACGAAGCGAGGCAGTTGTTCATTGAGGAACGCACGAAATCCACCGCGCGGAATGATGGCCGCGATCAGATCCGTCACCATGTCTCCGGCGCTCTCACGGTCGTAGATCGAGCGGACCTGTTTCAGCATGTCGCCGAAACCGCGATCACCGAGGCGACTGGTATAGGTATTCCAACGTTCTGATTGTTCGCGCGCTTCCTCAACGCTGAAGCCCGCCCGCTCGAAGAGAGCAGACTTCAGGATGTCGTGGTCGGAGAGCGGCTTGCCACGATGGTTGAGCGACTGGAAAACTTTGTAAGCGACCGAGTATTCGGACACGCGAACGCGCACCATTGTCACTTCATCGAGCAGCCATTGGGCGAAGCGCGCGCGTTCCTCATCGGACATGTCCGAGAGGTAGTCGTACATCTGGTTGACGGCGGCTGCGAGGCGCGATTGGCTTTCGGAAATGCCGCCATTGGCCGCCTCGCGGATTTCCTCCTGCCGCTTCGTTGCCTTCCGCTCCTGCACGTTCTCCCGGAAGAAGGGTGTGTCAGCCGTGTTGAGCGTGATGCGCCAGCGTTGGCCGCCGCCGAACATCATGCCCATCGTCTCGTGGCCGATCATGGTGTGGATCAGGGCCTGCTCGTCGGTTGAGGGCGAGAGGTCGCGCAGGACGGCAAGGATGATGGTGAGGGTGGTGAGGCGCTGCTGGCCGTCGACGACGTCGGACGGGCCGCGGTTCCGGGGGCGGATGACCACGATGGCGCCAAGAAAGTAGACCGTGTTGTGCCGGAAGGCGTCGAGCAGATCCTTGATCAGGATCTCGGTTTCGTCGTCCTCCCAGGCGTAGCTCCGCTGGAAGGGCGGGACACGGATATCGGTCGTCGCGCTGAAAACGTCGCGAATGCGCTGGACCTCAGCGGCGATCGCCATGAACTACACACCCCGAACTGAACTTCAGGTACCTATCCATACACGCGCTGCGGGTCCAATCTCCCACAGCAGATTTGATCGAGGCGACTCATGAGGTTGTGTGTTTTTGAGGCCACGTCCGCAGCGGGGCTCGGGCTTGTTCTGGGAGAAGAGGTCGCGGACCTGCGAAAAGTCGCGCCGCACCTGTCGCCCAATCCTGTGGATATTCTTGCGGGCGGACCTGCCGGTCTCGAGGCGGTCGAGCGGGCCGCAAAGACCGCGCCACGCCTTGCGCTGAAAGACGTGAAGCTGAAATGCCCGGTTGGCCGTCCCGGCAAGATCCTCGGTATTGGCCTCAACTACCACGACCATGCGAAGGAAACCGGGCGCGAGGCGCCGACCACGCAGATGTGGTTCAACAAGCAGGCATCCTCGGTTCATGGGCCATTCGATCCGGTCCTGATGCCGGCGGTTTCGACGGCGCTGGACTATGAAGTCGAGCTGGTCGTGCTGATCGGCAAGCGCGGCCGCCATGTTCCGCGCGAGCGGGCGCACGAGATTGTCGCGGGTTACATGACCGGCTGCGACGTGTCAGTACGCGACTGGCAGCGCGCGACGCAGACCATGATCATGGGCAAGGGCTTTGACACGCATGGGCCGGTCGGGCCGTGGATCACCACGCCGGACGAGGCGGGCGACGTTTCGAAGCTGAGCCTGAAGTGCTGGGTGAATGGCGAGCTGCGCCAGAACGGCAGCACGAGCGAAATGATCTTCGACGTCGCTCAGCAGATCGAGCATCTGACCAAGGCGTTTGCACTGGAGCCGGGCGATCTGCTCTTTACAGGAACGCCCGCGGGCGTTGGCGTGGCGTTCTCGCCGCCGAAATTCCTGAAGGTCGGCGATACCGTGAAGGTTGAAGTGGAGCGGCTGGGCGCCATTGAGACAGTGATCGCGCAGGAAATTGCGCAGACACGGATCGGCTGAGTTGCGGCTGCGACGCGACATCCTGCTGTTTATTGCGCTGGCAGTCGTGGCCGTTGTCGGCGGCGTGCTGCTGCTGGTTTTGAAGCCGGGTGGTGCGATCAATGGCTTTGTGTCGGATGCGAAAGCACGCGCGGCGGCAGCGCGACCCAATCCCGCCAATGCCGAAGTCTTTCGCGCCACGGTATGTTCGGCGGGGCCGTGCGTTCTGGTCGAGGCGGGCGGGCTCGCGATTCTGGTTGGGGCGGGCGAGGGGGCGGCAGCTGGGCTGTCGGCGCGCGGACTGATGCGGCCAGATCTCGATGCGATTGTCCTTGCGGATCTGACGCTGGATTCAATCGCCGGGCTGCCGGGTGTGGCGCAAGGCAGCCTGGCAGAGGGGCGCCGGGAGTCTCTGAGGGTTTACGGTCCTTCCGGCATTGTTCCTGTGATCGACGGGGTGAATCTCATGCTCGCCGGTGAACCGGGCGCGCGGCTTGTGGTTGGAACTGACAAGGAGGATCAGGGCCTCGAAGGGCTTGTGGTGTTCGACTCAGGCGTCGTTTCGGTCCGGGCCTTTGGCGGGCAGGGTGTCGGCGAGGGGCGGGTCTACCGGGTGGACTTCGAAGGCAAGTCGCTGGTGATCGCCGGGTGTCGGGCGCGGGCAGCGCAGATCGTTTCAGCCGCACGGGGAACCCAAAAAGCTGCGGGTATCCTGGCGGCGGGCTCGTCCAGGCTGGAAGACGGCCGGGACCAGTGCCTTGAGGCGGGGGATGTTCTCGCAGCGGCTGGGCAGGCACGGCTGGATGCCGTTCTGCTTAGTCCGTTGAGGCCATCGGCAGCGATTCCCGGTGCGTTGCGGGCATGGCGGGACGTGATGGCTGGCGAGAAAGCAGATGAGGCGGTTGTTGGCGGACCGGGATCGATTGTCGATCTTTCGGCCGAAAAGCCGAGCATACGGCCAGCGGGTTAGATAAAATCTTCGAAAAACAGTGGCCTGAAAAGCAGGCGGGGTCCTGACCCGAGTCAGAACCCCGCGCTCCCCGGTCGCCCCCGTCACCGGCCCTTTGCTTCGTCCCAGAAGCTCCCCGAGGCCGGTGCGTTCGATTGTGGCGATCTAGAGGCAAGTCTTCAGCCACTGTCTACTTGAGAAGACAGGGTCACTGCTCGAGAGACGGGGCATGTGTCCCAAAGACCACATGAGCATAAAGCACAAGTTGCTTGGCGATGCCGTAAAGTTAGGGAAATCAGGGCGAGCGGAGTGTAGCTTTATGTGCTCCAACTGACTGATGCTTTCAGAGGCGTATCGTCGGTGCGCCTCAGCGCCGCTACACTCGTGACTTGTCATTCGTCGCGGATGCCAACAGAAACAAGAACGTGGACACGAAAGTCCGCAACCTGAGGGGCTGCTCCGGTTACAATGCCTGCCATCGCGCACATCATGCTGGCGCTTGTGTACGTTACTGCGTCGGTTGTCGGCGCAGTCGCGCTGTACGTGAACGGTATCGTGCCGTCGGTCACGGCGGGAATCATTGGGGCGACGACCGCCCTGGCGATGGTCCAGCTGCACATGGCCATTTCGCGCAGCACCAGCGGCGTCAGCGAGAAAGACCTGTTCGAGATCAAGCAGGAGCTGCGCAAGATCACCTCGCGGGTGGCGCAGAACGAACAGCATGCGGCTGAACTGAAATCCTCGTTCGAGCGGGATATCGCCCAGCGCCGCGAAACGATTCTCAATGAGATGCGTGGCCTCGAGGGGATGATCCAGAATCTCTCGAAGAAATTCGAGACCCGACTTCAGTCGGTTCGCGCGGCGCCGACCGATACGCCGATCGACGGCGCGTCCGTGCTGGACGCCGTGAAGGAAGCGCTGCGCGAGAACCGGGTGGACCTGCACCTGCAGGCGATCGTGAACCTGCCGCAGCGCCGGACCTGCTTCTATGAAGGCTTCACACGCCTGCGCCGGGCCAATGGCCAGGTCATCATGCCGGCGGAGTTCCTCGGCGCGGCCGAGCGGGCGAACCTGCTGGGCGTGATCGACAACATGCTGCTGTTCCGCTGCGTGCAGATCGTGCGGCGGCTTTCGGA
>Ga0116178_10003468_pt1 | contig 11968 bp, 10 predicted proteins | sample AD_STIC12_MetaG_FD_89880 | JGI IMG/M metagenome (GOLD analysis project Ga0116178, IMG submission 89880) | Active sludge microbial communities of municipal wastewater-treating anaerobic digesters from USA - AD_STIC12_MetaG | ecosystem: Engineered > Bioreactor > Anaerobic > Digestate | place: USA... | reverse complement strand
GTCCCACAATGGCATACGACATCAGCGGGTGGGTGCCAAACAGCATCATCAGGCAGCCCGCAATCTTGATGCCATTGCTGTAGAGCATGACCCGCCCCTTGGGCAGCGCATCGGCAAATGCGCCCACAAAGGGCGCAAGAATCACATAAAACAGGGCAAACATGGGCACCAGAGCGGCCTGTTGCCACTCCTGGGCTCCGCCGGTACGCAGTAACTGCACAGCCCCGACGAACAGGGCGTTGTCTGCCAGCGAGCTGAAGAACTGCGCCGACATGATGGTGTAAAAACCGCGTTTCATTCGTGAGGGGTGTGCGCCGCGGCAGGGCCGTTGCGTCCGATATTGTGTGTGTCTCCAAACGTGTTGCGGTTATAGCATGCCCGGCGGTGTCAAAATCCCGGCAGGCCATTGTCCAGAGTATTCGTTATGCCCCGTCCCATCCTTGCCACCATCCACACGCAGGCCCTGCGCAGCAACCTGGCGCGCGCACGCCGCGCGGCGCATGACGCCCGGGTGTGGGCGGTTGTCAAGGCCAATGCCTATGGCCACGGCATTGAGCGCGTGTTCGAAGGCCTGCGCGGGGCCGACGGATTTGCACTGCTGGACCTGAATGAAGCGCAGCGCGTGCGTGACCTGGGCTGGCGCGGCCCCATTCTGCTGCTCGAAGGCGCGTTCGAGTTGCGCGACCTGGAGCTGTGCTCGCGTCTGGACCTGTGGCACGCCGTGCATTGCGATGCCCAGATCGACATGCTGGCCGCCCACAAGACCAATGTGCCACAGCGCGTCTTTCTGAAAATGAACTCCGGCATGAACCGCCTGGGCTTTGCGCCCGAGCGGTATCGCTCCGCCTGGACCCGGCTCAACGCGTTGCCCCAGGTGGACGAGATTTCTCTGATGACGCATTTCAGCGATGCAGACGGCCCCAGGGGCATCGCCGAACAAATGGCCGTCTTTGCGGCCACCACGCATGATCTTCCCGGTGAACGCAGCCTGAGCAACAGCGCGGCTACGCTGCGTCACACGGCAGATCCGGCGCGGGCCGATGAACCCGGCAGTGCCCGTGTGGTGTCGGACTGGGTGCGCCCCGGAATTACCCTGTACGGCAGCGCCCCGGACTTTCCCGAGCACAGCGCGTCCGACTGGGCATTGCAGCCTGCGATGTCGCTTGCTGCAAAATTGATAGCTGTTCAGGCAATATCCAAGGGGGCTTGCGTTGGATATGGCTCTAGTTTTGTGGCGCCCGGCGACATGCGCATCGGTGTGGTGGCGTGTGGCTACGCCGATGGCTACCCCCGCATTTGCCCCACCGGCACCCCGGTGCTGGTGGATGGCGTTCGCACCCGCACCGTGGGGCGTGTGAGCATGGACATGATTACGGTGGACCTGACGCCGGTACCGCTGGCCGGGCCGGGTAGTGTGGCAACCCTGTGGGGCACGGCCGCCAACGGTACGGTTCTGTCGATTGATGAAGTGGCTGCCTGTGCCCAGACCGTGGGATACGAGCTGATGTGTGGTTTGGCGAGCCGGGTTCCGGTGGAGGTTGCAGCATGAAGTACGTACCCATTCCTGTGGCCATGCTGGCCGTCGGGCAACCCTTGCCGGTGGATATTTGGAGCGCATCAGGCCAACTGCTGCTGCGCAAAGGCCAGCCGGTGGTGTCCGAAGAGCACCGCGACAAATTGCACGCCCACCATGCGTCCAGCACGCCGGCGGATGCCCTGGCCTGGCAGCGCAGCTACGAGCGCATGGTGCACGAACTCCTGAGCCAGGGCGTGGATGTGCAAGAGGTCAGCCGCGCGCCCATGCCCAGCGAAATTCGCGCCAGTGACTACGTGGTCGGCCAGCAGCTCAATGGTGGCTGGCTGGATTTGCAGGAGGTTTTGCGCGGCATCCTGTACCAGGGGGGTCTGGCCATCAATCCGCTGCAGCGGCTGGCGGGCATTGAGGCCAAGGCGCTGGCCCTGTTGAAAGCGGATGTGGATGACAGCTTGTTCTGCCTGTTTCAGGCGCTGGCGGACACATCGCAGGGCTATTGCGCAACCCACGCCTTGCTGTGTGCTGCCGTGTGCGAGTTGACCGCCCAAAAACTGGCGTTGCCAGATCTGCAACGCGCCGCGCTGATGAAGTCGGCGCTGGTGATGAACATCGGCATGGCCCGTGACCAGGACAGCCTGACGCGCCAGCAATCGGCACCCACCGACTGGCAGCGCAAGTTGATCCAGGAGCATCCCGTGAAAAGTGTCGATATCCTGCAAGGCTTTGGATTTGACGACCCAGACGTGCTGGACTTGGTCCGCTGGCACCATGAGCCAGGCACCTTTCAGGGGTTGGAGAGTATGGTGCTGGCGCGCCATGTACTGGCCATGGCGGACAGCTTCATCGCCAAAATGGCGGGGCGTAAGACGCGGGTGTCCATGTCCCCCGTGAAGGCGGTCAAGACCATGGTCATGGGAGCCGAAGGCATTGGACTGGGTGTGGGCTCGGCGATGGCGCAGGCAGCGGGTTTCTATCCACCCGGCACGTATGTGAAGCTGGCAAACGGTGAAACCGCGTTGTCGGTGCAGCGAGGCGAACGCGCCAACACGCCCTGGATCATCAGCATCCTGGACAAGGACGGTGTGGCCCTGGGCAAATGGGTGTGCAAGGAAACCACCACGCCGGCGACCACGATCGCTTCGGCTGTCACGGCCGAGAACGTACGCGTGACGGTGAACATCGACAAAATCCGCAAAGCCCGGGAAAGAATCCATAGACTGTAATTGCATACAGTATGATGGGTGCATGGCCAAAGAAAAAACCATCTACACCTGCACCGAATGTGGCGGCACCAGTTCCAAGTGGCTGGGCAAATGCCCCAGTTGCGCGGCCTGGAACACGCTGATCGAGTCGGTGGCGGAGCCTGCGGGGCCCGGCAAGAACCGCTACACCTCCCAATTCCAGTCGCTGGCCAAAACGGCCGAAGTCGCGGTACTGGCTGATATTGAGGCTACGGATGTGCAGCGCACGCCCACCGGTCAGGAAGAGCTGGATCGGGTGCTGGGTGGCGGCATCGTCGAAGGTGCGGTGGTTCTCATCGGTGGAGATCCCGGCATTGGAAAATCCACGCTGCTGCTGCAGGCGCTGGATTCACTGCAGCGCGGGGGACAGTCCACGCTGTATGTGACCGGTGAGGAAAGTGGCGCCCAGGTCGCGTTGCGATCCCGTCGCCTGGGGCTGGACGCCTCGCAGGTCAAGGTGCTAGCCGAAATCCAGCTGGACAAGATACTTGCCACCATTGACGCGCTGCAGCCCGACGTGGCGGTGATTGACTCCATCCAGACGGTGTACTCGGACCAGCTTACTTCGGCCCCGGGCTCGGTGGCGCAGGTGCGTGAATGCGCCGCCCATTTGACCCGCTGCGCCAAATCCAGCGGAACGGCCATCGTGCTGGTCGGCCATGTCACCAAGGAAGGTGCCCTCGCCGGTCCCCGTGTGTTGGAGCACATGGTGGATACCGTGCTGTACTTTGAGGGCGAAACCCACAGCAGCTTTCGCTTGGTGCGCGCCATCAAGAACCGCTTTGGTGCGGTGAACGAAATCGGCGTGTTTGCGATGACCGAAAAAGGCCTGAAAGGCGTCAGCAACCCGAGTGCCATTTTTCTGAGTCAGCACAACGAGCCGGTTCCCGGCAGCTGCGTCATGGTCACGCTGGAGGGAACCCGCCCACTGCTGGTGGAGATTCAGGCATTGGTAGACAGTGGCGGCCCCAGTCCCCGGCGCCTGAGCGTGGGTCTGGACCGTGACCGCCTGGCCATGCTGCTGGCAGTGCTGCACCGCCATGCGGGTGTGGCCTGCATGGACCAGGATGTGTTTGTCAATGCGGTCGGCGGTGTGCGCATCAGCGAGCCGGCAGCCGATCTGGCAGTGCTGCTGTCAATTACCTCGAGCCTGCGGGGCAAGCCGCTGCCCAAAGGATTTTTTGCCTTTGGTGAAGTGGGCTTGGCCGGCGAGGTGCGCCCCGCGCCACGCGGCCAGGAGCGCTTGAAAGAGGCCGCCAAACTGGGCTTCACCGTGGCGGTCGTGCCCAAGGCCAATGTGCCCAAAAAATCGCATGCCAAGGAGTTTGAAGGCTTGACCATCCACGCGGTGGACCGGGTCGAGCAGGCCATGGAAATCGTGCGCGGACTGGGTTGATACGGCTGTTGCGCTGGCTTCGGATTCAATCCCGAAGACAAAACGGCGATGACTCGATATCATCATTTTTCCCTTTTGGAGAAATCAATGAAATTGAGCAATTTGTCGGTGGGCGCCAAGCTGTGGGCGGCATTGGGCGTCGTAGTTGGGCTGTTGATCTTTACGCTTGTGGTGGCAACTGCGCGAAATCAAGGCTTGGCAGCACGACAAGATGTAGTAGCTACCGATCAAATTGCCATCATGACCGCGGTGAGCAAATGGGTGGGCTTGACCCAGGTGAACATGGCAAGAATCACCGCCAGTGTCGTGAGCTCAGACCCGGCGGTGGACGCGCTTTTCAAAGATGCTATTCCCGCCTCTCTGGCGGAGATGACCTCACTGCGCAAGAGCATCGAAACGCTTCCGCTGTCGCCCGAGTCGCGTGCCATTTACGACCGCATTACGCTGGAAGGGCAGGCGGTACTCCAATCCTATGCCAAAGCTACAGCGGCAAAGAAGGCGGGGGATCAGGCGGCGGCAATCACGGAGGTGAATACGGTCGTGTTGCCGGCCGCCACCAAGTATCTCAAGAGCCTGGACGACATTGCCAACCTGGAGGCGACCAAGACAGCCGGGTTGCAGCGGGTCTTCCTGGCAGAACGGTTGGCAGACAGCTGGTTCGCCAAGACCATGGTGGCGTTACTGATCGGTTTGCTGGCTTTAGGTACTGTGCTGTTGATACGTCAAATTCGCCAACCCCTGCGTGATGCCATTGCCGTGGCGGAGACCATTGCCAGTGGCGACCTCAGCGTGCAGGTCGACACCAGCCGCGGCGATGAATTTGGGGAAATGATGAAAGCCATCGCGCACATGCAGGGTCAACTGGTACATCTGGTATCTGACGTGCGCATCGGAACCGATAGCATGGCCGACGTCAGCGAGGAAATTGCTGCGGGCAACAACGACCTGTCGCAGCGCACGGAGCAGACTGCAGCCAATCTGGAAGAGACGGCGTCGAGCATGCAGGAACTCACCTCCACCGTCAAACAGTCAGCGGACTCCGCGCGCCAGGCCAACCAGCTCGCGGCATCGGCGGCTCAGGTTGCCAAGCGTGGTGGTGAAGTGGTGGGACAAGTGGTCTCCACCATGGATGCCATCAACGCGAGTTCTCGCAAGATTTCCGACATCATCAGCGTGATCGATGGCATAGCCTTCCAGACCAACATCCTGGCCCTCAATGCCGCAGTCGAGGCGGCCCGCGCGGGCGAGCAGGGCCGAGGCTTTGCGGTGGTGGCCAGCGAAGTGCGCAGCCTGGCCGGGCGCTCGGCCGATGCGGCCAAGGAGATCAAGTCGCTGATCAATACCAGCGTTGAGAAGGTCGCAGACGGCTCAACTCTGGTTGCCCAGGCGGGTGAAACCATGAATGAAATTGTGGGTTCCGTGCAGCGCGTGACCGACATCATGGGCGAGATCACGGCTGCAACCTCCGAGCAAGCCGATGGCATTGCGCAGGTCAACTCTGCGGTTGCTCAACTGGACCAGATGACGCAGCAAAACGCCGCCCTGGTAGAGCAATCAGCTGCTGCGGCCAGCAGCATGAAGGACCAGGCTCGTCGGTTGGCGGATGTAGTGGCTACGTTCAAGCTCGATAGCAAGACCGTCATGGTTCAGCAGAGCCCGGCCATGGCGACGCGCAAGGCGCCCAGACCAATCGCGAGTGCCCCCAGAAAGCCCCTTGCGCCACCCACTTCCAAACCGGCCCTGACGGGGAAAAAGGCTGCACCGGCTGCACCACCCAAACTGGCCGCACCCGCTGCGCCAGCCGCATCATCCAGGGCCAATGGCAGCCAGGGTGATGATGACTGGGAGACGTTCTGACCCATGCGTTGGCGCATGGATAGCCCTGCAGCATTGCTGCCTCGCCTGGGCGTTGGGCTGGCGGTTGTGGTGGTCGCATTTCTGGCCTATCGCGCCTACGGTTGGCCGGGGCTGGCCCTGGCGGCTGGCGGTCTGGTGATGTGGGTGCTGCTGAACATGACACGCATGCTGAAGGTCTTGCAGCTCGCTGCCGAGCGCCCGGTGGGCACGGTGGCCAGTGCGGTGATGCTGCATTCCCGCCTGTCGCAAGGCATGACCCTGTTGCAGGTTTTGGCCCTGACACGCGCGCTGGGACAGCGTCTGGGTGAAGCCGGTGCAACAAGCGAGTCTTACGAGTGGGTGGACGATGCCAGAGCCACCGTGCGCTGCACCTTCGATCACGGCAAGCTGACGCACTGGGACCTGATCCGCAGCTGAAACGGTTGGTGCCCCGGTGGATGGATTTCAGGATCGCCGCGGCCGTAAAATCTGCGTTCCAAGACTACGACTCCAAGGAACCCTGCCATGAGCCCACTGCCCCCCTCAATGTCCGATCGCGACGGAAAAATCTGGATGGATGGCCAGATGGTGGATTGGCGTGATGCCAAGATTCACGTGCTGACCCACACACTGCACTACGGTTGCGGTGCTTTTGAGGGGGTTCGGGCCTATAACGGTGTGGGCGGCACCGCCATCTTCCGCCTGGAAGAGCACACCGACCGCCTCTTCAACAGCGCCAAGATTCTGCGCATGAAAATTCCTTTCACCAAGGACCAGGTCAACGAAGCACAAAAGGCCGTCATTCGCGAGAACAAACTGGAGTCAGGTTACCTGCGGCCCCTGACCTGGATTGGCGACAAAAAGCTGGGTGTCTCGCCCAAGGGCAACACCATCCACCTGATGGTGGCAGCCTGGCCGTGGGGTGCCTACTTGGGTGAAGAAGGCATGAAGCGCGGCATTCGCGTCAAGATTTCCAGCTACACCCGCCACCACGTCAACATCACCATGACGCAGGCCAAGGCGGTCAGCAACTACACCAACTCCATCCTGGCGAACATGGAGGCCACCGACGACGGATATGACGAAGCCATGCTGCTCGATGCCAGCGGTTTTGTATCGGAAGGTGCCGGAGAAAACCTGTTCGTGGTGAAGGACGGTGTGGTCTACACGCCCGACCTGTCGGCCGGTGCCCTGAATGGCATCACCCGCAACACGGTGCTGCATATTTGCAAGGACCTCGGTGTTGAAGTGGTGCAAAAGCGCATCACACGCGACGAGGTGTACATCAGTGACGAGGCGTTCTTCAGTGGCACCGCCGCCGAGATCACACCGATCCGCGAACTCGACCGCATCGAACTCGGCAAGGCCGGTTACGTCGGCAGCCGCGGCCCCATCACCGAAAAAATCCAGAGCGCGTTCTTTGATATCGTCAACGGACGCAATCCCAAATACGCCCACTGGCTCAGCAAGGTGTGATGCACCAACTGATTAAAGGCAATTGACTATGAAAAACATTGAACTACAGGCCAAAGACCTGAACCACCAGGGTGGCATCATGTGCCCTAGCCCGCTGGCCAAAATGCAAACCTGGAATACGCATCCCAATGTATTCCTGGACGTGGGCAAGTCCGGCCAGGCCAAGTGCCCGTATTGCGGGACCGTCTACAAACTCAAGGATGGCGAGCATTTCCACGGGCACTAAGCGGCCCCGGTCTTGACCCGTTCGCTGGTCATTGCCCCCCAATGGATTGGGGACGCGGTCATGACGGAGCCGCTGTTGCGCCGCTTGCAGGTGCGTGGCGAAACGCTCACCGTGGGCGCACTGCCCTGGGTGGCCCCGGTATACCGGGCCATGCCCCAAGTCGCTGACGTCATCGAATTGCCATTTGCCCACGGCGGCCTGCAGTGGGCTGCGCGCCGCGCGCTTGCGCGGCAGTTGCGCGGTCGGTTTGATGCAGCCTATGTATGCCCCAATTCATTCAAGAGCGCCTTGCTGCCCTGGTGGGCCGGCATTGCCAAGCGCGTGGGGTACCACGGCGAGTCCCGCTATGGGGTTCTGACACAGCGGTTACCCAACCCGCAAAAGGGCGAGCGCCCACCGATGGTGGAATGGTATTCGGCACTCAGTGGCGAGCGCGATGTCGAAAGTGACCGGCCCCGTCTGCAAATGCCCGAGCCGTCCATCGACGCAGCCTTGGCCGTCATGGACCTGCAACCCCGGGGTTATTACGTGTTGGCGCCGGGTGCAGAGTTTGGCCCGGCCAAGCGCTGGCCCGCAGACCACTTTGCGGTGTTGGCAGCGCAGTTGCCTTTGCCGGTCGTGTTGCTGGGCTCGGGCAAGGAGGCCGCCCTGTGTGGCGGCATCGCCCGCACGGTGAATGCCCTTCAACCGGGGCATTGCCGCGACTGGTCGGGACGCACTTCGCTGGATCAGGCGCTGGCCGCCATTGCCGCGTCCAAAGCCATGGTCAGCAACGATTCGGGGCTGATGCATGTGGCAGCGGCGTTCGGTGTGCCGCAGGTCGCCATTTTTGGATCTTCCAGCCCATTGCACACGCCTCCCCTGAGTCCTTTGGCCCATGTGGTCTGGCTCAAGAACGACACCCAGTACCAGCCACCACTGGACTGCGCGCCCTGTTTCAGGCGCGAATGTCCGCTTGGCCACACGCGCTGCCTGGTGGATGTCCAACCGGATGTGGTGCTCCAACTCCTGTAGGAAAGCAAAAAAAAAGCCACCTTGCGGTGGCTTTGTAAAAGTCCCCGAGGGGACGTCGTTGGATCATTGGGAAGCCAAGTTCTGTGTACTTTGGTCTTCAATCCTTTTGAACTGTGACAGCAGCTGAGTGAACTGTAGTTGCCCGGGGTCGAAAACGGTATCCCCCGTTTGTGTGAGAACCATGCGGTTTTTTCAAAATGTGACGAAACCCAGATTTTTCGACTTTTGAAAACCACCCGGATTCAAGGGCTTGACAGGGGCAGTCGAATCTCAAAGCAGGCACCGCCTGCAGCCCGGTTGCTGCAGCGCACCGTTCCCCCGTGTCGCAGTGCGATGGATTTGACCAGCGCCAGACCCAGGCCCATGCCGCCATCGCGTTCGGATGCGCCGGGCAGGCGGTAAAACGGCTCAAAAATACGCTCTTGAAACGCCTCGGGAACACCGGGTCCGTTGTCACACACACGGATGCAGGCCCAGGTGCCGTCCACCGACAGCGTCAGGGTGGCCGCACTGTTGGCGTGTCGGCGGGCGTTTTCCAGCAGGTTGCGCACGGCTCGGCGCAGCAGCTTGCTGACGCCGGGCACGGCCAAGGCACCAGAGGTTACCTGCAGGTCCAGCGTGGCGTCAGTGCGGGCGCACTCTTCGGCTGTCAGGCCAATCAGGTCGACCGGTTCGACGGTGCCCAGGTCGGCCTCCTTGGCGTCCAGCCTGCTGGCCAACAAAATCTCATCGATCAACTGGTCCAGTTCGGCGATGTTGCGGGCAATTTCATCCTTGGCATGCTGGGCTGCCCCATCAGCGGGCGTTGGCATGAACTCCAGCCCCATGCGAATGCGGGTCAATGGGGACCGTAATTCATGGGATGCGTTGGCCAGAAGGGACTTTTGTGAAGACAACAAGGCGTCACGCGCCTTGACCAGGTTTTCGATCTGCTGCGCGGCGTGGTTGAAGCGTGTGGCCAAAAAGCCCACTTCATCGCTGCCCGAAACCGGCACACGCACGCTCAGGTCACCGTCACCCCATTGCTTCACGCTGTGCTGCAAGGTTTCCAGGCGGCGTGTCAGTCTGCGCACGATGGGGTAGGTCGCCAGGGCCACGGCAATGCCCACCAACCCCAGGGTCCAGAAAAAGCCGAAAGGCACCCGCCAGTTCGATTGCGGGGGGCGGGGTAAATGCATGTGGATGATCTGGCCGTCCTGCATCTGCACATCAAACTCGGGGCCGGCGCCAAATCTGCTGCGCGCGGGGCGATCCGGGTTGTCGTCCTCGTCGCTAGGCTCGGGCGGGCGGTCGGGCCCCTGCATGCGGCCCGGTGGCGGCCCACGCCGCTGCATGCCGGCTTCACCACCGGGTGGGGGTCGGCCAAAACCGGGCTCGCGCGGCGGGCGCCTGAGGCGTGCCTGGCCATGGCCAATGATTTCCCCCGCCTGATTGCGTGCCACCACTTCGTGCAGCGGTGGGTCGGCGGCCATGCGCCAGGCCCAACCCACCAAAAAGGTGAGTACGGCGACCGCCAGCACCACGGCCAGCCAGATGCGGATGTACAGCCGGTTCATGGCAGGCAATGGGCCACGGTGACCTCAGTCCTGCTGGCGCGCAAAAACATATCCCACACCGCGCACGGTCAAAATGCGTTTCGGATTCTTGGGGTCGACTTCAATGGCCGCGCGAATGCGGCCCATGTGCACGTCGATGGACCGGTCAAAGGCGTCGAGCTCGCGCCCGCGCACTGTCTCCATGATCTGGTCGCGGGTCAGCACACGCCCGGCGCGTTCGGCCAGGGTGACCAGCAAGTCAAACTGGTATGAGGTCAGGTCGCTGGGCGTACCCGCCACGCACACAGTCCGAGCATCCCGGTCAATTTCCAGGGAACCAAAGCGCAGCGTAGCCTGCTCGGTGGCAGGGCTTTCCCCTCGGCGGCGCAGCACCGCGCGGATGCGTGCCAGCAATTCACGGGGCTCAAACGGCTTGGGCAGGTAGTCATCGGCACCAATTTCCAGGCCGATGATGCGATCCATCGCATCGCCCTTGGCAGTCAGCATCAAAACAGGGGTCTGCGCCAGGCCGGAGGGCAAGGCACGGATGCGACGGCACACTTCCAGGCCATCGATGTCGGGCAGCATTAAGTCCAGAATGACCAGATCGGCCGATGCGCCCTTTGCATGGTTGGACAGCGCATCCAGGCCGCTGAGGCCGTCGCCTGCGCAGCTGACGGTGTAGCCGGACTGCTGCAAATACTGCGACACCATGGCCGACAGGCGGGCGTCATCCTCAATCATTAACAGGTGCTGGGTCATGCGGTCAGTTTATCTGTCGGCCAGTTCGGCCATGTGGCTGAACGCTGAAGGGTCTGTAAAGTATCGTAAATGACAGGGCTGAGTTGCTATTACTCTGATAGCTCTTCATGTAGCATCGACGAGGGCCAGAGCCCTATTTGGCACGTGAAATCAGCCACACCAGTCCCAGCACCGGAACACCCAGCATGGCGGTCGCGGTGAAAAAGCTGGTGTAACCGAAGTTGTCTACATAGAGGCCCGAGTAGCCCGCCAAAAACTTCGGCAGCAGCAGCATCATGGAACTGAACAGGGCGTACTGGGTCGCCGAGTAATTCACATTGGTCAGTGACGACATGTAGGCGATAAAGGCCGAGGTGGCGATGCCGCCTGCCAGATTGTCGGCGGAGATAACGAACACCAATGCACCCAGATCGTGACCCCGGCTGCTCAGCCACGCGTACAGCAGGTTGCTGGCCGCACTCAGCAGTGCGCCCAGCATCAGCACCCGCATCACGCCCAGGCGCAGGGCCATGGCACCGCCCACAAAGGCGCCCAGCAGGGTCATGATGACGCCGTAGACCTTGCTGACCGCGGCGACTTCCTCCTTGGTAAAGCCTAAATCGACGAAGAACGGATAGGCCATGATGCCCAGCACCACGTCGCTGATGCGGTAGACCGCAATCAGCGCCAGGATCAGCAGGGCGTGGCGTCCGTAGCGGGTCAAAAAGTCGGCAAACGGCTCCACCACGGCGCCCTTGAACCACTCCAACGCATTGCGGCTGGGCGGTATGGCGCGCTGGGCTGGTTCCTTGGACAGCAGAACGGTCAGCAGCCCTGGCAGCATGCTGGCGGCCATGACCAGGTACGCAGTCTGCCAGGCGCCATGCTGGTACAGCGCTGCGTCGGGAACTTCGGCGCGGGCGGCCAATACCAGTGCTCCGGCACCCGACCAGATCATGGCCAGGCGGT
>Ga0116178_10003467_pt1 | contig 11969 bp, 15 predicted proteins | sample AD_STIC12_MetaG_FD_89880 | JGI IMG/M metagenome (GOLD analysis project Ga0116178, IMG submission 89880) | Active sludge microbial communities of municipal wastewater-treating anaerobic digesters from USA - AD_STIC12_MetaG | ecosystem: Engineered > Bioreactor > Anaerobic > Digestate | place: USA... | reverse complement strand
TTTGAGCTCTACATCACCGGCCGCGAATTCGGCAATGGCTTCAGCGAATTGAACGACGCCGAAGACCAAGCCGCCCGCTTCAACGCACAGGTCACCGCGAAAGACAGCGGCGACGACGAAGCCATGTACTACGACGCCGACTTTGTGCGTGCCCTGGAATACGGCATGCCACCCACGGGTGGCTGCGGCGTGGGCATTGACCGTCTGATGATGCTGCTGACCGACAGCCCCAGCATCCGCGACATCATCCTGTTTCCCGCGCTACGCCGGGAATCTTGAAGCCAAATCAGCCTCCAGCCCTCGTGGAATAAGCACACAACGCTATGAAAGCAGGAGCACCCGTGACATGGAAGTTCCTGCAGGGCTACCCCGCGGAGACGCTGGCACAGGTGCAGCAGATGTTCGACAGCGGGCGCACGGGCCCTTGGCTATTGCAAAAATACCCTGCGGCGCACAGTGTACGTACCGACCGCGCACTGTACGACTATGTGCAGGCACTCAGGGCCGAATACCTGCGCGGTGCGGAGCCGCTGAGCAAGGTGGCTTTTGACAGCAAGCTGCAGATCGTGCAACACGCGCTGGGCACCCACACCAACGTGTCACGCGTGCAGGGCAACAAGCTCAAGGCCAAACGCGAGATCCGCATTGCCTCGCTGTTCAAGGACGGCCCACCCGAGTTCCTGCGCATGATCGCGGTCCATGAGCTGGCCCACCTGCGGGTGCGCAACCACGACAAGCCCTTCTACCAGCTCTGCGCCTATATGGAGCCCACCTACCACCAACTGGAGTTCGAATTGCGCCTGTACCTTACGCACCTGGAGGGTGGTGGAGCACGTTTGTGGGACGCAGCGGCTTGAGCAAATCGCCCAGCCCGTTGTGGTCGATCTCATGCATCAGCGCCAGCAAGCGGCCGATTTCGCCTTTGGGGAATCCCGCTCGCGCAAACCAGGTCAGGTAATTTCCCGGCAGATCGGCGATGATGCGCCCCTGGTACTTGCCAAACGGCATGGTGCGGGTCACGAGCAGTTGAAGGTCTTGCGCTTGCATGGCGCAAGCATAACGCGATGCTTGCAGCCAGGGACCAAACGATTCGCCTGCACTGGGGTGTTGCAAATTGCTACTATTTTGATAGCTATTTATGCATATTCCACGAGGGCTATGTGCCACAATAGCCGCTAGAAAACTTGCCTGGAGGATTTCAACCATGTCCCGTCCCGCCGTCTGGGCCACCAAGGTCGCTGCGCTGATCCAGGGCGGCAATACACAGGCTGCTCTGGCGCAGATCAAGGTGGCACCCTCGGTGAAAGACGTAGAGCAACTGCGTACCTTGCTCGACAACGTCGGTCTTCTCAAACGCCACCCCGCCATCGACAGCACCACGCAGGACCAGATTGCGGCGCTCAAAGGCTCGCGACTGCACCGTGCGCCCTGAAGCCGCGATGGCTGCACCTTTGCGTCTGGAGACCCTATTGTGAAAACGACCCCTTGCGCGCTGGTATTGCTGGTATCCGTCTGCATTCTGACGGCATGTGCCAAAGGTGCACCCGAATGGGCTGCCCAGGTGCCGCCCCCGCCCGACGTGACCGAGCAGATTGATGCACCCGCCAAGCCTTCGGGTCTGGCCACTTTGCGGGTCATTGTGCAATTCAACCAGCCGGTCGCTTTCAAAGACCCGGCGTTTCTGAAAACCTTGCAAGACCACGCCCAGGCCCGCGTGCGTTACCTGTCTGCCGTATCGGGCGACACCCATGTGTACAGCGTGCAATTGCCTCCCGACCAGAGCGCTGCACCCGTATTGCAGCGCCTGGGCTCCCTGCCCACCGTGACCCGGGTTGAGCTGGACCCCAAAGCCAAGGCGCAGTAGCGCTGTAGCGCAGCAGTTCCACTGTTCAGGCACCGCCGAACCACACCAAGGCCCACCATGTCTGCAAACCGAACCCTGCTCGCAATCGCCTGCTCCGCGCTGGTGACCAGTTTCTCGTACCTTGCGGTTGCCCAATCCGGCACTCCACGCGATTTCAAATCGTCCGTTCTGACGCAGCAAAAAATGGTTCAGGCCGACTCCTCGGTGCGCATGAACCGCTTGATTGTCAAGTTCCGCAGCGACGTGGACGACAAAGCCCAGGGGATGTCTGCCATGTCCGCACCGGAACGCATCCAAGCACTCAACGCAAGGACGAAGCCCAATGGTGCGGTGGATGGGGGCGTCAGCTTGCGCTATCTGAAGTCCGTGTCAACCCACACCCACGTCGCAAAAACAAGCCGCGCCATGGACCATACCGAGTTGTCTGCGTTGGCGCAATCCATCGCGCAAGACCCTCGTGTGGAGTACGCCGAAGTGGATGAACGGGTGTACCCGCACTTTGTGCCCAACGACACCTTGTACGTCGCGCAGCAGGGCTATTTGAAGTCTCCCGTCATTGTGACTGGTGGCGCCAATCTTCCCAACGCCTGGGGTCGCACGGCCGGTGGTGCGCCCGTCAGCGGAGCAGGCGTCACCGTGGCGGTGCTGGACACCGGATACCGGCCCCATGCCGACCTGGCGGCCAATGTGGTGGGCGGATATGACTTCGTCAGTGCGGACGGATTCAACGATTTCTTCACCGCCAACGACGGTGACGGGCGCGACAACAACGCGCTGGACCCTGGCGACTGGAACACAAAGGCTGCGGAGTGCGACGTGGAAGACTCGTCCTGGCATGGCACCCACGCGGCCGGCATCATCGGCGCGGTGGGCAACAACAATGCCGGTGTGATTGGCGTGGCGCACCGCGCCAGCATCCTGCCGGTGCGCGTGCTGGGGGTGTGTGGCGGCTATACATCGGACACCGCGGCAGCCCTGCAATGGGCCGTGGGCCTGACCGTGCCAGGCGTGCCAGTGAACCCCAATGTGGCCAAGGTCATCAACATGAGCTTTGGCCGCACTGGCAGTTGCTCGACAACCTACCAGGCCGCCATCACCGCGGCACGCAACACGGGGGCAGTGATTGTGGTGTCCACCGGCAACGAATATTCGCGCTCCACCATCACCCAGCCCGCCAATTGCACGGGCGTCATTGCCGTCACCGCACACACCAATACGGGTGCCCTGGCTGACTTTGCCAACACCGGCGCTGGTACCACCCTCAGCGCGCCGGGCAGCAGTATCTACACCACCAGTAACGCAGGCCTCACCATCCCGACAGCCGACAATTACAGCGCCCGCTCAGGCACCAGCTTTTCAGCACCCCAGGTTGCAGGGGTTGCTGCATTGATTCTGCAGATCAAACCCGGCATCAGCCCTGCCGAGGTTCAAACCCATCTGACCAGCTCGGCGCGCGTCTTCCCCAGTGGGACCTATTGCGCCACGCGCACGGACTGCGGGGCCGGCATGCTGGATGCCTTCAAGGCGGTGAATGCTGTGCTGGTGTCGCAAGGCATTGCCAATGCAGCGCCTTTGCTCACCGCCCTGCCTACGCAATATGTTTTGCCAGGCGGTAGCCTGCAATTCACCGTGTCAGCAACCGATGCCGAAGGCGACGAAGTGAGTTTCAACGCCACAGGGCTACCCAGTGGGGCGACTTTCAATGCTGTGACCGGCGTGTTCAACTGGTCCAAGGCACAGCCCGCCGGAGACTACACGGTTGTGGTGCAGCCCACCGACGGCGTCTCCCTGGGCGCCAGCGTGTCCATCAAAATTTCAGTGACAACGGCCATTCCAGTTGAGCCTGTGGTTCCGGTGGCGCCGGTTACACCGGTCGCTACAGGCGGCAGTGGCGGTGGAGCGGTGGGTTGGATCGACCTGCTGGCCGGACTGCTTCTGTTGCTGGTGTCCGGCTATGGCACTAAGGCCCGTCACATGGTCAGGCAATCCAGTCCAACGCCTGCATGTAAGCGCCCTGCACCATCAAGGCATCCCACTCCAGCGCGGGTGTCTGCGGCAGCAAGGCCTGGCGGCGTGCTTCGCTAGCGTCGCTGGTCTGCCACTGGCCTTTGAGCTGAGCTTCGGTGAGGCCCGCAATCAGTTCATCCACCGCGCTGCCGCCACCTTCACTGTTGGCGGTGGACTGGTTGCACAGCAGCACCATGTCACATCCAGCGCCCAGAGCCACCACCGCTGCCTGCGTGAAGCTGACGGGCTGCCCGTCGATCACGCGGGCGCCTGCCATGGACAAGTCGTCACTGAAAATGGCACCGCCAAAACCCAATTGGCCACGCAGGATGCCGTTCAACCAGGTGGACGAGAAACCCGCCGGGCGCGCATCGACTTTGGGGTAGATCACATGGGCTGGCATCACACTGCGGGTCACGGTGTTGAGCCAGCGATAGGGTGCCGCGTCGTCCGCCAATATGGCTTTGAGGCTGCGCTTGTCCACAGGGATGGCAATGTGCGAGTCAGCCTTGACGAAACCATGCCCCGGAAAATGCTTGCCGCAATTGGCCATGCCACTTTGCAGCAGGCCGTGCATCAGGCTTTTTGCCAGCAGGCTCACCACACGCGGGTCACGACCAAAGGAGCGGTCGCCAATGACACTGCTCTCGCCATAGTCCAGGTCCAGCACCGGGGTGAAGCTCAGGTCCACACCGCAGGCCCGCAACTCGGCTCCCAACACGTAACCACAGGCTGTGGCCGCATTCGTGGCGTCCAACGGGCCCGCGTGCTTTTTCGCGCTGGGCGCGGCCATCCACATCTCTCCCAGCGCCCGCATCGGAGGCAAGTGGGTAAAGCCATCGGTCTTGAATCGCTGCACGCGCCCGCCTTCGTGGTCGACACAAATCAACAGATCGGCGCGCACTTTCTTGATGTCCCGGCACAGGGCCGTGAGCTGCGCGCGGTCTTGCCAATTGCGCGCAAACAAAATCAGGCCGCCGACCAGCGGGTGCTTGAGGCGTTGGCGGTCAACTTGGGTCAGGCGCGTGCCGGCGATATCGATGATCAGGGGAGCGTGAAAGGTCATGGGCCAATGATTTGGAGTTGAGTGATTGCTACGACTTTGATAGCTGCTTGTGTATATTCTACGAGGGCTTGAGGCCAAAATGGCACAAAATTTGCGAACTAACGGCCTATCTGATGCAAACTATGGCGACCACAGACGCACCACCCATTTCGCATGAATGAATTTCCCACCCTGATTACGCAACGCCTGCAACTGCGAGAAATCACCACCGCTGACGCACCACAACTGTTGGCCATCCACGGCGACGCGCAGGCCATGCGCTGGTTTGGCACCGATCCCCTGACCGATTTACAGCAGGCTGAAAAGCTGGTGGAGGTGTTTGCCGGATGGCGCAAGCTGCCCAACCCCGGCGTGCGCTGGGGCATTGCATTGCATGGCAGTGACCAGTTGATGGGCACCTGTGGCCTGTTCAAGTGGAACCGCGGCTGGCGTTGCTGCACGCTGGGCTACGAGCTGGCGCAAAGTGCCTGGGGCCACGGCTATATGCGCGAGTCCTTGACTTCCGCGCTGGAATGGGGCTTTGCAAACATGGCTCTGAACCGCATCGAGGCCCAGGTGCACCCGGATAACGCAGCCTCACTCAAAAGCGTGCAGGCACTCGGCTTCGTCTACGAGGGCCGCATACGCCAGGCTGGTTTCTGGCTAGGTCAATACCACGACCTGCTGCAGTATGGCCTGCTGCGCGATGACTATCAGCGCCTCAATCCTCCGCAAGGGCGCGCGCCGAGCTGATAAACGCGATGGCACGGCCCGCTGGCATATTGGCGTGTATGCCTTCCACGAGAGGTAGGTTGGCGGGTGTGTCCGATTTCCAGGTAATCACGAAATTGGCGCCCGAGCCGCCCGTATCGTCACTGCGCGGCACAAACAACTCATGCGTTCCCATGGGGCCAATGGTTTTGGGTGCAGACACATATTCTTTGAGTTTCTTGCCGTCCGTGTCGTAATACTGAGCCGACAGTACCCGGATAGACTTGACCGGATCGGTGTTGCGAATGCTCACCGAAACTGAGACCAGCGTCTTGGTCCGCTCGCCGCTGGCCGCCACGTCGCCATGCCAGATGTGCGAGTAGATCGGCAAATACAGGCTCTGGCCAAGGGACCTGACCGGCGCGCCCTGCCCCACCGCGAACCCGCAACCCAATCCCATCAAAAGGCTGATCAGCAGGGATTTCATGTTTTCTCCAATACAGCCGCAGCGCACTCCACCACACAGAAACTCGCTGCATAGTCAGTCTCGTCGGTCACGCTGATGTGGGCGCTGAGTTTGCGGGCTTCGAACCACGCCTTGAGCCCGCCATGCAGCACGATGGTGGGTGCGCCGCTGGGCAGCTTGGCCACTTCGCAGGCCCGCCAGGTCATGGGCATGCGCATTCCCAGACCTATGGCCTTGCTGAAGGCCTCCTTGGCCGAGAAGCGGGTGGCCAGGTAGCGCACACCGCGCTCTGGCCAGCGCGCACTACGTGCTTGCCAGGTAGCGAACTCGCCTTCACTCAAAATTTTGGCGGCAAAGCGGTCGCCATGGCGATCCAGGCTGTCGCGGATGCGGCGCACGTCGCAGATGTCGGTGCCAATGCCGTAAATCACTTCAAACAATCCAGGTAGGCCTTGATGGTGGCCGCGTATCCCAGCTCCAGCGCATCGGCAATCAGGGCATGGCCAATGGAGACCTCCTGCACGCCGGGCACCGTGCGCACAAACGCCCCCAGGTTGTCGCGGTTCAGGTCGTGGCCCGCATTCACACCCAGCCCCACATCCAGCGCGGCCTGGGCTGCGCGGGCAAAGCGTTGCAACTGGGTGTCCTGATCGGTTGTACCCCAGGCTGCGGCGAAGGGTTCGGTATAGAGTTCAATGCGGTCAGCCCCCACTGCCTTCACGGCGGCCATGGCAGCTGGCTCTGCATCCATGAAAAGGCTGACGCGCAGGCCCATGGCATGGGCCTGGTCAATCAATGGACGCAGGCGTGCTGCATCCTGCGGAAAGTTCCAGCCGTGGTCGCTCGTGAACTGGCCTTCGGAGTCCGGCACAAAGGTCACCTGGTGCACTGGCAGCTTGCGCGCCACCAGATCGGCTACGCAGTCCATCAGGTTGTGCAGGGGGTTGCCCTCGACATTGAACTCGCGGCCCGGCCAGGCTTGCAGCAGGCGTGCTACGTCCACCACATCGTCGGCGCGGATATGGCGCGCATCCGGCCGCGGGTGCACGGTGATGCCCGCTGCACCCGCCTGCAGGCACAGCGTGGCCGCGCGGGTCACGCTTGGGATGCCCAGGTGACGCGTATTGCGCAATAGTGCGACTTTGTTGAGGTTGACCGAGAGTGCCGTCTTCATAGGGATTGAATGTCCATCATCATCTGCCGTGTTCTAAGGGTTCTGACACCGCAATGGTAGTGCAGCAGGGCCCGCAGTTGTGGCTTGAGTTCACTGGTTACCGCCGCACAGGCGCGCAGCGTGGTGGTGAATGGCGCACCGTCCTGCAGTGCCGCCTGCAAGGTGCCCCATTGGGCGCCAGTCAAACTGGCACGGTCGTCCGCATGCGACAAGCGCAAACCACCCTCGGGAACCAGACAATAACGCACATGGGCATCGAGCGCGCCCAGGGTCATGGTCTGAACATCGAGTTGCGGCAGCAGGCCGATCTCCCGAAGCAGCAGCAACTCGTAAGCACGCAGTGTGGCCTGTAGCGCCTCGCCATGCTCGCTGGCCAGTACCTGCACCACACGGGCGTAGACGTCGAACAGCACCGGGTGCGGGTCGTCGCGGGCCAGCAGAGTCAAAATCAGTTCATTGAGGTAATAGCCCGACAGCAGGGCATCGCCCGTTGGCATGACATGGCCGCCCTGCCATTCAGCACTTTTGAGGGTGCGGATTTCGGCGTCTCCACCGAACCCCACATGCAGCATCTGCAGCGGAAGCAAGACTGGGCGAAAACTGGAGCTTGGCCGTTTGGCGCCCTTGGCCACCAGTGCGATACGGCCATGGTGGCGGGTGAACACCTCCAGAATCAGACTGGACTCGCTCCAGTCATAGCGGTGCAGCACATACGCGGGTTCGTCTGAAATGCGTTTGGTGGCCACGCGAGAACGGACTACTCGTATCCGAACGAGCGGACCCGCGCTTCGTCGTCAGCCCAACCCGAGCGCACCTTGACCCAGAGCTCCAGGAAGACCTTGGCATCGGCCAGCTTTTCCAGCTCGACACGGGTTTCCATACCGATGCGTTTGATGCGCTCACCCTTGTCGCCAATCACCATGGCCTTGTGGGTATCGCGCTCCACCACGATGGTGGCTGCGATGCGCAAGAGTCGTTTCTGGCCCTTGCGTTGCGGTGGCTCCTCCGCAAATGTGTCGATGACCACGGTCGAGGTGTAGGGCAACTCGTCGCCGGTCAGGCGGAACAGCTTTTCACGCACCAGTTCGCTGGCCAGGAATTTCTCACTGCGATCCGTCAATTCGTCTTCGGCGTACCACCAGGCTTGCTCAGGCAGGTATTTCTCACAGATACCCAGCAAACGCTCCGTGTCTTTGGCGTTCTTGGCCGACATGGGCACAAACTCTGCAAATTGGTGCTTGTCCTGCATGGTTTGAAGCCATGGGGCGATATCGCCACGGCGGTGCACATTGTCGAGCTTGTTGGCGATCAACAGGGTCGGTATGTTCTTGCCCAGCAGTGCCAGCACGCGCGCATCGGCTGGAGTGAAACTGCCGGCCTCCACCACAAACAAAATCAGGTCCACATCGGCCACTGCGCCCTGCACGGTCTTGTTCAGAGACTTGTTCAGCGCGTTGGCGTGCAGGGTCTGAAAGCCGGGCGTGTCGACAAACACAAACTGTGTGGCTCCCCGGGTGTGCATGCCGGTGATGCGGTGTCGTGTGGTTTGCGCCTTGCGCGAGGTGATGCTGATCTTCTGACCGACCAACGCATTCAGCAGTGTGGACTTGCCCACATTGGGCTTGCCAACAATAGCCACCAGACCGCAGCGTTGGCCATCCGCCGTGGTGCCCGGCTGGGCAAGCTTGGGTGTGCTTTTGAGCAGACCTTCAAGCATGCTATCCAGGTCGGGTTGCACATCATTTGAGTCACTAGCCCTCATCGAATCTGCATGGGTAGCTATGTTTTTTGTAGTAGTCTTCTTGGATGTCATGGTTTGACTTTAGCCTTGATGGTTTGCAGCATCGCGGCAGCTGCCGCCTGTTCACCGGAGCGGCGCGACACCCCGATACCACGCTCGATGAGGCGCAATTCGGGAATTTCGCACTCGACGTCGAAGCTTTGCTTATGGGCCGCGCCGACCGTGGCGACCACTTTGTAAAGCGGCAGTTTCATTTTGCGGCCTTGCAGCCACTCCTGTAATTCGGTCTTGGCGTCCTTGCCAATTGCGTCCATCGTGGGATTGATCTCAACCGCCTCGAACAACCGGTGAACGAGCGCCTGCGCAGCCGAGAAACCGGCATCCAAGTACACCGCACCAATGATGGCTTCCAAGGTGTCGGCCAGGATGGAGGGCCGCTTTTGCCCGCCCGAGCGAACCTCGCCTTCACCCAGTCGCATGACATCGGGCAAACCCAAACTGACCGCAAGCTGGTGAAGGGTGTCCTGCTTGACCAGGTTGGCCCGCACACGGGACAGATCGCCTTCGGGCAAGCTGCTCAAACGGGCATAGAGCAAGTCCGAAACCGCAAGATTGAGTACCGAGTCCCCCAGGAACTCCAGACGCTCGTAATGGTCGCTGGAATAACTGCGATGGGTAAGCGCCTGGGTCAGTAACGCGGCATTGGAAAATTGATGTTGCAGTCGACGCTGCAACTCCACCAGACCAGTGGTCACGCTATTTGGAGCGCCCGGCGTATTTGAGCGTCAACCAGGCTGGACCGACCAGGTGGATCTCGCGCTCGTAAGCAAACCGCACAACCACTTTATCGCCTTCCTTGGTGACTTCCAGATCCTTGGCTTGAATCGATGTGATGTTGTCGATCGCCGTAGCCTTCTCAAAAATATTGCGCACTTCCACCACCGAGCTGCCCTCCTGGGACTTGTTGACAGCCTTCTGGACCATCTGGTATTCCAGCACCGTTGGAAACACCTGCGCGGCGATGACACCGGATATACCGACCACGGCCCCCACAAAAACCAAACCAAAGAATGTAATTCCGCGCTGCTTGGACTTGATCTGCACTGTCATGTGTCACCTCCGATATCAATTAAATGCGCCAATGCGTTTGGGATTTCCAAAATTCATCCAGACGAAGAAGGCGCGCCCGACGATATTTTTCTCCGGTACAAAGCCCCAGTATCTCGAATCCAGCGAATTGTCGCGATTGTCACCCATCATGAAATAGTGGCCCTGGGGTACCTTGCAGGTTACTCCTTCCACTGAATACAGGCAGCCATCACGTCCCGCAAAATTATCGGCTCCTGGAATAAAGGCAGGGCGTTCATCGTCGTTCAACAAGCGATGCTTCTTGCCTCCCAGCGTTTCCTCGAAATGCTTGAAGTAGCGCATCGCGTCTTCGTCAAAAAACTCGGGCAGTGAATCGGTGGCAACTGCCTCACCATTGATGGTCAGCCGCTTGTTGATATAGGCGACCGTGTCGCCGGGCACACCCACAACGCGCTTGATGTAATCCAGACTGGGCTTGGGTGGGTATCGAAACACCATCACGTCGCCGCGTTGAGGCGCAGTGCCTTCGGTGATCTTTGTGTTTAGCACGGGTAAGCGCAATCCGTATGTGAATTTATTCACCAGAATCAAGTCACCCACCAGCAGCGTGGGAATCATCGAGCCGGACGGAATTTTGAACGGCTCCACCAGAAACGACCGCAGGAAAAAAACTGCAATGATGACCGGGAACAAACCCGCGGTCCAATCCAGCCACCAGGGCTGCATCAAAATGCGGTTCTTGGCGTCTTCCAGATTCCCGTCGACCTGGGTGATGCCCATCTTGCCCAGATTCTGGCGGCGCTGGATGTCCGTGGCTTCCAAGAGCGCTGCAGCTTCTTGACGTTGCGGCAAAAAGTAAAAGCGCTCTGCCAGCCAATACACCCCAGTTACGACGGTGGCAAGAAACAGCAGCAGCGCAAAGTTGCCTTCCACCATTCCAAAATACCAGGATGCAGCGTACACAACAAATGCGGCCAATACCGCCGACGTCAACGCTTGCATCAGTCTTCCACCTGCAAAATGGCGAGAAAGGCTTCTTGTGGAACTTCCACGGATCCAACTTGTTTCATGCGTTTCTTGCCTGCTTTTTGTTTCTCAAGGAGCTTCTTTTTGCGTGAGATGTCACCGCCATAGCACTTGGCGAGCACGTTTTTCCGAAGGGCTTTGATTGTCTCACGCGCAATGATGTTGGCGCCAATGGCCGCCTGAATGGCCACGTCATACATCTGGCGTGAAATGATTTCGCGCATCTTGGCCACCACAGCCCGACCACGATACTGGCTTTGGGTACGGTGCAGCATGATGGACAGAGCGTCCACCTTCTCGCCATTCAGCAAAATGTCGACCTTGACGACATCGGCCGCCCGGTACTCCTTGAACTCGTAGTCCATCGACGCATAGCCCCGGCTCACGCTCTTGAGCTTGTCAAAGAAATCGAGCACGATTTCGGCCAGCGGCATCTCATAGGTCAGCACCACCTGGCGGCCTTTGTAGGCCATATTCATCTGCACGCCACGCTTTTGATTGGCCAGGGTCATGACGACGCCGACGTACTCCTGTGGCATGTAGAGGTGCATGGTGACGATGGGTTCGCGAATCTCGGCCATCTTGCCCACGTCAGGCATCTTGGAAGGGTTCTCCACCAGGATGACTTCGCCGTCGTTCTTCATGACCTGGTAGACCACGCTGGGCGCCGTCGTGATGAGGTCCTGATCGAACTCACGCTCCAGGCGCTCCTGCACGATCTCCATGTGCAACAGGCCCAGAAAGCCGCACCGAAAGCCAAAGCCCAATGCCTGCGAGACTTCGGGCTCATATTGCAGGGACGCGTCATTGAGCTTGAGTTTCTCCAATGCGTCGCGCAATGAATCG
>Ga0116178_10003465_pt1 | contig 11969 bp, 9 predicted proteins | sample AD_STIC12_MetaG_FD_89880 | JGI IMG/M metagenome (GOLD analysis project Ga0116178, IMG submission 89880) | Active sludge microbial communities of municipal wastewater-treating anaerobic digesters from USA - AD_STIC12_MetaG | ecosystem: Engineered > Bioreactor > Anaerobic > Digestate | place: USA... | reverse complement strand
GTAGCCATCTGGCTGAAACCCGAACCCCAATCGCTGGTTTCCGAGCGCTGGCCGGATGCGGACACTTCTGCTTCGACATTGGAATACTGGCACCGAGCCTCCTGCCAGGCCGGGGGCGAAACCTCGTAGGTTACACAGTAGTCCAGCGCTGCCAACTCAAAATCATCAAGTAGCTGCAAGGTGCGCAATGCATTGAGGCGCATAGCCCACCAATCGGGGCTCACGCTTTGATCACCGGAGGGCATCATGGTTCGCAAGGTATCGACCAGACGGGTCGCTCCGCTGAAACGCAATGTAACTGGCTCATTGCATAGACTGCTGAACAGGCCCGCCATGAGAGGCATCGCGTCTTCGCCAATACGCACCAGTTTTGACCAATCGAGGTGCCAGGGCGGTGGGGTTGAGGACATGGCGTCGCGCAAGGCCTCCATGGACTGCGCATTCAGTTCAGCCGGACTGCACCAGATGGCGCCAATTGAATAGTCCCTGGCATCCGGTGCAGGTCCAGCCAACCGTGCTGCACGCGAAACGGGCGAGACGCTGCCTTGCGGCTCCTCGCCAATGGCAGCCCATTGCGGAACGATGTTTGCAAGAAGAGCGGAGAACTCCTGGGTCGCCTGATCGAAACCTGCCTGGTTCTTGGTTGCGCGGTACAAATCCAGCAAAGCGGTGAGCCAGGACAATGCAGCCGACGACGCTGCAGACTCTCCACGCAGCGCATCGAGTAAGCCACTTTCGGCCCCCCGGTCGTCGCCATTGGCAAATCGGATGGCAGCTTCTTCAAGCTCGGGGTCCGTCGCCATGTCCTCCACGTCGATGGCGAACAACTTGGACGTCGAAAACCCAACTTCAGCGCCGTCGTAACTTTGGGCCAATGCGCCCATCGCAGACGCCCGCACGGGCTTGCCAGGCGCTTTGGCTTGCGCTGGACCTGCGGGGCCCATACCGTCGCCCATTTCCGTCGCAATAAAGTCCGCCCCGTCCGGTCCACGGGAATCGGCATCCAGGTCCGAGGTCGCGGTGGTGTCAAACTGCTGGGAAACGGTTAAGGGAGCCGGTGGAATAGGTTCCGGACTCTTTTGCTCTGGCGGTGCGGTCTTGTTCACTGGAAAACCGGCGCCCTTGGCAGCGGCATCCTGCTTGCCTTTCCACCATTGCTTGGACATCTGGGCTTCGATTTCGTCGATCTTCTTCAGAGTGACCGCACGCCCATCGGGGTCGGTTGCCATACTGGACTGGAATACCGAAGGTCGCCCCATGCCAGCCAAAGCCGATACGCCCCGACTGCGCAACTTTCGCAGCTGGTCAAACTCCCGCTTTCGAATGAAATCGTTCTGGCGCTTGCGCTCGATCATGGCCTTGAGAACCTGCTTGTCAAAGCCGCTGTCCTGATCGATTTGGGGTCGCTCCAAATCCGACCAGTCCTTGGTCGGATTGCGAACGAACATCGCCATTTTGGACAACAATCCCGGGCGATCGTCTTTGGTGGCCATACGCGCAGTTTACCGAACGGGCAGAGGGGTCAGTCCCTGAGAGTCAATCGCCAAACATTTTTTGTTTGAGCTCACGTCGCTGCTGGGCTTCCAGCGAGAGTGTCGCTGTGGGGCGTGCCAACAAACGGCCGACTCCGATGGCCTCACCAGTTTCGTCGCAATAGCCGTAGTCCCCGGCATCGATGCGTCCAATAGACTGCTCAATCTTCTTGAGCAACTTGCGCTCCCGGTCGCGGGTCCGTAACTCCAGCGCATGCTCTTCTTCAATCGTCGCACGGTCTGCCGGATCGGGCACGACCGATGTGTCCTCGCGCAAATGCTCGGTAGTTTCACCGGCACTGCTGAGGATGTCCTGCTTGAGCTTGATCAATTTAGCGCGAAAGGCCGCCATCTGCACGGAATTCATGTACTCGGAGTCCGGCATGGCCATCAATTCCGCGTCGCTGAGTTCGGCGGCAGGCGTGGTCTTCCAGTTGTTCGCGAGCTTGGCGTCCTTTTTGATGGACGAAGGCAAGGCGGGAACAATCAAGGGCGATGGAGTCGCCTGGGTGTAGCTGGCTTTGGCTGCGGTTGAAGCCACTGATTGGGCGATGGAAGGCACTGTCAATTGCGCTAGTCTGGACGAAGGCCTGCCGGCTTTTGCGGGAGTTGGAGCAACTACGGGAGCGGCCACAACGGCAGCGACCTTTTCAACCACCGGCGGCGCAACAACGGTGGGCTTGGATTTGGAGGTAACAGGCACGGGAACGGACTTGACTGACTTGGTAGAAACGGGCATGGGAACGGGGCTTACAGCAGCCCGGGGTTTGGAAACGGGTTGGGGAGCTGCCTTCACGGCGGGCTTTGCAGAAGGCGGCGGCGCCGCCTTGACGGCAGATTTCTTGACGGGAGCAACCGGTTTGGCCACGGCTTTGGTAGCAGCTTTGGCTATCGGTTTGACCGCGGGTTTTGCAACCGGCTTTACAGCCGGCTTGGCAACCGATTTGCCGGCCTTCGGCAATGCGGCCTTCGCCACTGGTTTCGGTGCTGCTTTAGGAGCGGCCTTGGGCGCCACCTTGACAGGGGCTGCCTTCTTGGCAACTGGCTTGCCTGCGGATTTGGTGGGCACTGAAACCTTGCTCTTGGGTGCGGTGGCCTTGTTGTCTTTTCCGGTCTTGGCTTTCACTTCTTGTCTCCTGGCAGAACGCTCCTGCGCATGGTCGGTTGGGCTTTTTGTCCCGCTGTGGCCCTTGGCAGGCTTCTTGGACGGGGGTTCTTCGGCGCGCGAGTGTACAGGCTTCGCCATCGGAAAACCCATCAGTTGCAAAATCGAGACAATCATTTGGCCTTCAATCCGAAAATAAACATATCAAAAATAACGGTTTTCGCTTCCGCCAGCCCATTGCAACCCAGCCAAAACCCTAAACCAACGACTGCTCCATGCCCTGCATCAGGATGTCTTTTGGCAATTCAATACCGATAAAGACCATTTTGCTGCCCCGCGCTTCGCCTTCGGCCCATGGCGGCCCCAGGTCGCTGCCCATTAACTGGTGCACGCCCTGGAAAATGACTTTGCGATCCGTACCTTTCATGTACAAAACGCCCTTGTACCGTAGCATCCGTGGGCCATAAATATTGACGATGGCGCCCAGAAAATCTTCCAGTTTGGCAGGGTCAAATGGGCGGTCCGACTTGAATACAAAACTCTTCACATCGTCATCATGGTGGTGATGGTGGCCGGTACCGTGAGCGTGTGACGGGTGGTTGCAGGCCTCGCCGGGAGCGTGGTCGTGACCTTCGTGATTGCCATGGTCATGCGCGTGGTCATGGTCGTCTTCTTTGAGGAAGTCCGGGTCAATGTCGAGCTTGGCGTTCAGGTTGAAGCCGCGCAGGTCAAATACTTCGGATAGCGCCACCTCACCAAAGTGCACCGCCTTTTGGGGCGCACGCGGGTTCATGTGCTTGAGGCGGTGCATCAGTGCATCGGTCTCCTCTTTGGGCACCAGATCCGTCTTGCTGATAAATATCTGATCCGCAAAACCCACCTGACGGCGCGCTTCCTGGCGGTCAGTGAGCTGAAGCTCCGCATGCTTGGCATCCACCAATGTCAGTATGGAGTCCAGCAAATACGACTCGGCAATCTCGTCATCCATGAAAAACGTCTGGGCCACAGGGCCAGGGTCGGCAACACCCGTGGTCTCGATCACCACGCGGTCAAAATCCAGCAGCCCTTTGCGTTTCTTGGCCGCCAGCATTTGCAGCGTGTTGCGCAGGTCTTCGCGGATGGTGCAGCAAATGCATCCATTGCTCATCTGGATGATTTGCTCATTGGTGTCGCTGACCAGAATGTCGCTGTCGATGTTTTCTTCACCGAATTCGTTCTCGATGACGGCAATCTTCTGGCCATGCGCCTCGGCCAGCACGCGCTTCAAGAGTGTGGTTTTTCCCGAGCCCAGAAAGCCGGTCAGGATGGTGGCAGGAATCAAACTCATGGGGCAATCCAAAATTCAGCAGGTGGGGAGTGTACTGGTCAATTCAAGTCGCTTCACTTACGCATGACCACCAGCCCCTTGAGGTATTCGCCCTCGGGAAAGGCAATCGTCATCGGGTGATCCGGCGCGCCGCCCATGCGCTCAGTGATGTAGCCGTCAACCCCTGCGTCGGAGCCTGCACCAGCCACGATTTTGTGAAACAGATCGGCACTGATGCCGCCCGAGCATGAGTAGGTAAACAACACGCCACCGGGCTCCAGCAGCTTCAAAGCCAGCCGGTTAATGTCTTTGTAGGCCCGCGCAGCGCGCTCGGCATGGGCCACGGTCGGCGCAAACTTGGGTGGATCGAGCACGATGGCATCAAAGGTACGACCCTGGTCCAGAAACTGGCGCAACGAAGCGTTCACATCGGCGTCCAGAAAGGTGGCTTGACTTGCATCAAGGCCATTGAGCACCACATTGGCCTGTGCCTGCTCCAATGCGGGTGCCGAAGAGTCGATCGACGTGACATGGCCGCCCGTATGCCCACCCGCACGCAAACCCGCCAGCGCGGCCACCGTGAAGCCACCGGTGTAGCAGAAGCAGTTGAGTACCCGCTGGAACCCCAGGCGGGCGCAATAGTCGGAAAACCTTTTGCGGCTGTCGCGCTGGTCCAGGTAGAAGCCGGTCTTGTGCCCGTCGGCAATGCTGAGCGCCAGCTTCCACCCGTGTTCCCGTAGCACCAGATCCGTGGGTGTGCTGGCATCCCCGCCACGCAGCCAGCCCGTGGCTTCGGGCAGCCCTTCCAGCGCACGGCTGCTGGCGTCCGAACGCTCATACAGCTTGGTCAGGCCGGTCGCAGCCAGGAGCGCATCGGCGATAACGCCCTTCCAGCGCTCAACACCGGCCGAAGTGAACTGGGCCACCAATGTGTCGCCGTAACGGTCAACAATCAACCCTGGCAAGCCATCGGATTCGCCGTGGATCAGACGCACGCCGTCGCTTTGTATATCAAATCGGGCTCTAGCCGTCGTGGAATTTGCGCAGGCAGCTATAAAAAACGAAGCGTCGATGCGTTGCTTTTCATCAAAACTCCAGACCCGCGCCCGGATTTTGGAGGCCGGACTGAAAGCTGCCCAGCCCAGAAACGCGCCATCTGCCGCTTCAACCCGCACCGTTTCGCCACTGTCGGCGCTGCCCCGTTGGATGGCCGATTCGAAAATCCAGGGGTGCCGGCGTTTCAGCGAGCGCTCTTTGCCCTCGCGCAGTTTGATGGTCTTCATGGGGCTATTGTCGCTTGCAGCGGCATAGGCGCAGAGTGGGGTTCGATAGAATGACCGGCTTGGCTGATCACGTTCGGCCTCACCCCACAAGGCAGCACCGCAATGGACATTGCATTCTGGTTCAAAGCGTTTCTTGGCGATATTTCCGCTGTCGTCTTCAGTGCCGTGCTGATCGCAGGCTACTACCTGTGGTTGCAGTACCAGGTTCGCAAAGACCCCAGTTTCTCCATCCACAGCGTCAACAAACTGGCGCGCAGCCTATGGGTGGCCAACGTGATGCGCAACCCTGCCAAGGATGTGATGGCCGTTCAGACTCTGCGTAACTTCATCATGGGGGCCAGTCTGATGGCCTCTACTGCCACCTTGCTCATCATCGGCACGCTCACGTTGTCGGGTCAGGCCGAGAGCATCTCTCGCAGTTGGCACGCACTGGGCGCGGGGGGCGCCTACGCCGCCGAACTCTGGATCGTCAAGGTGCTGTGCCTGCTGCTGGACTTCATCGTCGCATTTTTTGCCTTCGTCATGGCCGTGCGGCTGGTCAACCAGGTGGTGTTCATGGTCACGATGCAGGCGTCCGACGAACACCCCTTGCTCACCCCCGAGGCCGTTGCGCGGCGGCTGAACCACGCGGGCGACTTGTTTGCCATCGGCATGCGGGCATTTTTCTATGCGGTGCCCTTGGTCTTCTGGCTCTTTGGGCCGGTCTTTCTGGTGTTGGCGACCGTCGGCTTGGTCTTCACCCTGCAGCGGCTGGATCGCAGCGAACCCGCGCAAGACTGATCAGCCTTTGCCGCCCTTGAGTTTGGCCCGCGGATGGGCCGCATCGTAGGCCTTGGCCAGGTGCTGGAAGTCCAGCCGCGTGTAAACCTGCGTGGTGCTGATGTTGGCATGGCCCAGAAGTTCCTGCACCGCACGCAGATCACCGCTGGACTGCAGCAAGTGGCTGGCAAACGAATGGCGCAGCATGTGCGGATGCACCGGCGTGGACAGTCCGGCTTGCACGCTGCGACCGCGCAGGCGCTGCCACACCGATTGGGCGGTGAGCCGCGTGCCGTTGCGACCGATGAACAGGGCGGCACTTACGTTGGCTGCATCACTGTGGCCCAGCACAAACGCGCTGCGCGCCTGCAGCCAGGCTTCCAGCGCTGCAATGGCCTGGCGCCCTACCGGCACAGCGCGCCATTTGCGACCCTTGCCACAGACATGGGCGTGGGCGTCTTGCAGGTCAATCCAGCCCTGCCCCGCCGCATTACCCGCCGCGCTGGCCTGGGCATCCAGCCCAATCAATTCGCCCACGCGCAGCCCGCTGGAGTAGAGCAGTTCCACCATGGCGGCATCGCGCAGTTCCAGAAACGCCGCCTCGGTTGATGCGCCAGGCTTCAAATTTATGGATGAAATGGGGCTATATCCCTCGTCAATACTACGCAGCGCGCTATCGTTTTTAAATGACGCGAGTTGCACCGCATCATCCACACCGAGGGCTTTTGGCAGGGGTTTCGGCGCCTTGGGTGAGCGCACGTCCTGCACCGGATTGCTGGTGACCAGCCCCTGACGACCCAGCCAGACATAAAAACCGCGCCAGCCCGACAAGATGAGGGCAATACCACGCCCGCTGCGTCCACCGCTGTGCATCTGCGCCACCCAGCGGCGGATGTGGGCATTGCGCACGGAAGTGAGTTCTATTGGCACTGCCGCGGCGTAGTCGCGCAGTTTGATCAGGTCCAGCGCGTACAACTCAACCGTGCGGGCGGCCAACCGCTTTTCGACGCGAACGTATTCGAGGTAGCGCTCGGTGAGGCGTCCGGGCGGCAGAGGATTCTGCTCCGTGTCCTCCGCCCGCTGCGCGGGCTCCCCCTTGACCTGCGCAGAACCATCTGCCGCCCCGACTTCTGGTTCTGCGTCAGTGGGCACGTCTTACTTCAAACGCGAAGTCGCGGCACTGACCAGTTCGCCAATGCGAGCCAGGAAATCGGTTCCCATGCCGCTGTGGAAACGGTGCGGATCGGGTGAGGCCAGCACCAGCATACCAAAGGCAGGTGACATGCTGCCAGCCTCTCCACCGCGCAGGGGAATCAGCGCCAGCGAGGTCACCGTGCCCGGGTCTGCCAGCCAGCCCACCGCCTCAAAGCCGGTATTCAGGCCACAAAAGGGCTCCATCAGTGAGGAGGCGAACACCTTCGCGTCTTCGCTCACCTCTTTGGCCGCCGTCAGACTGGCGTATTCCGTTGCAACGCCCCACAGGCGTATGCCGACTTGCGGAACGGAAAACTGGGTCTGGATGTCCTGCTCAATCGATGCAGGCAACGCGTGCAGGTCAGACACCATCAGCAAACTGCGCGCCCACCGCAAAATCTTGTCGGACAGCATGACGTTTTCGCTGCCGTGGCGGATCATTTCCATGATGCGCTGCTCCAGCGACTTGATCTTTTCACGCAGCATCTCGGCCTGGCGCTCCTGCAGACCCACCGCGCGGTTGCTGTGCGGGCTGGTGAACTGCACCGCAGCCAGCAGTTCGGCATGGCGCAGGAAGAAGTCAGGTGTATTGGCCAGGTAGTTGGCAATGTCGTCTTCGGTGATGGGGTTGTTCAGTGGATGGTTCATAGCGTGTCCGGAAGTTCAATTTCGCCCTGGAAAACAGTGGTTGCGGGGCCTGTCATCAACACAGGTGCAGTATCGCCTGCCCAGGCGATGTTAAGCATGCCGCCGTGGGTTTGCACATCAACGCTGTCATCGAGCAAGCCCAGCCGAATGCCCGCCGCCACAGCCGCGCAGGCACCCGAGCCGCAGGCCAGCGTCTCGCCTACACCGCGCTCGTATACGCGCAGGCGGATGTGGCTGCGGTCCACCACCTGCATGAAGCCCACGTTCACACCTTGTGGAAAACGGGGGCTGGCCTGCACCTGCGGGCCCTGTACCAGCACCGGGTGCGTGTCCACATCGGACACCTGCAGCACGGCATGCGGGTTTCCCATGGAGACAGGCGCTATCAGTATGGGAGCGCCTTGTGCAGCATCCACGAGGGCTAGAGACCAATTTCCCCACAACCCCTGAGGCTGGAGTGTCAAGCCGGCGGCATCAAACGGAATCTGCTCCAGCGCAAACACGGGAGCGCCCATGTTGACGGTGACGCGACCGTCGGGCGTCAGACGCGGCTCGATCACGCCTTTTTGCGTTTTGACGCGAATCACGTCTTTGCTGGTCAGTCCCTGGTCACGCACAAAACGCGCAAAGCAACGCGCGCCATTGCCACACTGCTCCACCTGGGCACCATCGGCGTTGTGGATGACGTATTCAAAATCGATGCCTTCAGCAGGTGACGCACGCACAGTAAGGATCTGGTCGGCGCCCACGCCAAAATGGCGGTCACCCAGAAAGCGGTAATGCGCTGCAGTAAGGCCCAGGCGCCCACGAGTTTCGTCGAGCACGACAAAGTCGTTGCCAGCCCCCTGCATTTTGGTAAACGGTATGCGCATAACCTGGATTATCCCCATTCAGCGCAACCAGTGGCGCCGCGATCGGGGGAGTCGTTCGTGCGCGACCGATTTGTCGCAATGCCATCCGCTATGCAATCCCCGCTTGCTTCAGTGCGCGCGGTCCTCCCAGTCTTCCCAGACCACTTCATGGGCTCTGAGATAACTGCTAACCGCAGTGCCTACCGTCGGGAAAAAGAAGTTCTCACCGAGTCTGGCAAACAGCCCGAATCGTTTGAGCTTGTCCTTCACGGGTCCCTTCATCTCTGCAAAGCACAGCTCAATGCCGGAAAGTTGCAAGGCATCGTCCAGTTCGGCCAGCATATCGGCTGACGTAATGTCCACGTTGGTCACCGGCTCTGCTGCGACGACCACCCAGTGCACAGGTGTCGGTGAGGCAGCCACAGCATCCAAGACCTTGGTATGGAACCACTCGGCATTGGCGAAAAACAAGGGTGCATCCCAACGAAAGAGTACCAAGCCGGGGATCTGACGCGCCTCAGGATGCCGCTGGACATCGTGGTAACCCTTGAGACCATCGGTTCGGCCCAATACCGCAGAGTGGGGGCGCCAGGAGCCCCACAAGAATTCGATGACCGCAATGGCAATGGCAAGACCAATGCCGGGAATCGCACCCAGAATCGCTACCCCGGCAGTGCAGGCGATAGCCAGCCAGAACTCCCATTGCTGGATGCGATAGATCCGACGCAGGTCGGAGATCTCGATCATGCCAAGGGCCGCTGCAGTGACGACGGCAGCCAGAGCGCTGATAGGCAAGTTCTTGAGCAGGTTTGGAGCCACCAGCAACAGCAAGGCAACCGCCAACGCGCCGACGACGCCGCTCAATTGGGTTCTTGCACCGGCAGCCTCGGCAACGGGGGTACGCGATGCACTGGCGCTGATGGGAAAGCCCTGAAAAAGTCCAGCCGCCAGATTGGCAGCGCCCAACCCCACCATCTCCTGGTTCGGATCGACATGGGTTCTAGTCTTGGCCGCATAGACGCGTGAGAGAACGCTGGTATCCGCGAACGACACCAGTGCAACAGCAGTCCCGCCAACCAGGACGGGAACCAAATCCGCGCTGGTAATCCATGGGATGGCAAATAACGGCAGTCCCTGTGGCAGGCTTCCCAGAACAGAGACGCCATCACGTGCAGCAAGGTCCAGTGTGCCAACAGCGATGTCGGCGCCTACAACCGCCAACAGAATCCCTGGTATGCGTTTGCTGCCTTTGAGCAAGAGTATGGTCGCCAGGGTTGCCGCACCAATGGTAAAAGTTGTCCAGTTGACTCTTCCATCAAGCACCGATGTGACGATGTCATCAACGCTCTGCAACGGTCCTACGTTAGCGATCGAAAAGCCAAACAACTTGGGCAGTTGACTGATCAACACGGTCAGTGCAATGCCATTCATGTAACCGTAGCGTATTGGCTTGGAAAGCAGTTCCGTTATGAAACCCAGGCGCGCCAGACCGGCCACGATGCATACGAGCCCCGACACCACCGCCATCATGGCCGCAAGTGCTATGGCACGACCGGGGTCGCCGCCAGAGAGTGGTAAAACCACGGCGAGAATGACCGCAGCGAGCGAGGAGTCGGGTCCCAGCACCAGAATGCGACTGGGTCCGAAGAGCGCATAGGCGAGTAGCGGAACAATCGTGGCATACAGTCCATAAATGCCCGGCACGCCCGATGCCACTGCATAGGCAATACCGACGGGAACCAGCATCGTCGTCAGCACCAGACCTGCTGCTATGTCGTGAAGCAGCCAGTCAGCCTGGTAGCGCTGCAGCACTTGCAGTCCTGGAAGCCAGCCGAGCCATCCACGCTGATCAGAAGCTCTCGAAGTACGTGCCTTGCTTCCTGAATCCAGGCTCGGCGCTACAGGCGTGCGGTTGCTCATTGGCTTGGACAGGTTGATTAGAAGATCCCAACGCAATTAGACTACCACGAACCATTTCGCCTGCCGATGGAAGTCAAGGAACAGCCCTCGAGAGAATCGCCACCCACCATGCCCACCCAAATCTTCACCAGCGGCCGCATCCGCAAGGCGGTGTACGACACAACGTCGCGACAGTTGGACCTGCATTGGGACAACAAGACCGTACTGGCCTACAAGCAGGTGCCCGAAGAAGTGTTCCGGCGCCTGTGCGCCGCACCTTACCCGGCCACGTATTGGGAGGACCGCATCGCTGAGGAGTACCCCAAGGGCACTCCCACAAAATCCGGCGATGCCAACGGCGCGGCCAAGTCGCTAGGCGATTTGTTTGGCGGCGGCGACTGAACACCAAGACCTGCGCGGCATCTGCGGCGGCGATTTGCCTGCACAATGCCCGCTATGCCAAGATCCTCCCAAATTCTGCCCACACTTGACACAAGTCAGGGTGTCATGCCATCGCCTGCGCCGTGGCAACACCAATTGCCTGTGCACCTGCTGCGCAATGTGCAGCGCCTGACAGCACCCAACCCCGGCTTCATGACCGGACCGGGCACCAACAGCTATCTGGTGGGGGATGCCAATACTGGTTTCATTGCCATCGACCCCGGCCCGGCAGACGCCGACCATGTGCAGCGCCTGTGGCGCGCAGCCCTCCACCCGGACGGCAGTGGGGGCAATCTCCAGATGATTGTGTGCACCCACTCGCACGCAGATCACTCGCCCGGCGCGAAACCACTGCAAGCCATGTGTCCTCAGACGCCCCCGATTTTGGGGCTGCCATCCGCCCCGACTGCGCGCGCCAACAGCGCCTTCACACCTGACAGAATGCTACAAAATGGAGAGCGGCTAGCGCTTATTCCACGAGGGCTAGACGTCAATTTCGCTTCAAACCATACGCTGCAGGCGATCCATACACCCGGCCATGCTGCCAACCATGTCTGCCTGTTGCTGGTGGAGGACGGCGTGCTGTTCTCGGGCGACCATATTCTGAACGGCAGCACCACCGTTATCGATCCACCGGACGGCAATATGGCGGACTACCTGGACTCGCTGGACATCTTGCTGGCGGCCTGCGCTGAACACGATGTGCAATACATCCTGCCGGCCCACGGCCACGTGATGGGGGGCTCGCGGGAGGCAGCCAGCGACGTGGTTTCTCACCTGAAAGCCCACCGCCTGAAACGTGAGGCCAAAATCGCAGCCATCGTCGCGGCCAATCCGCAGGGTGCGGTAGACGACTGGCTGGCACTTGCCTATGACGATGTGGACCCGCGTGTGTGGCCGGTGGCCAAACGATCGTTGCTGGCACATCTGGAGCGAATTCAGGGCCAGAAT
>Ga0116178_10003454_pt1 | contig 11986 bp, 9 predicted proteins | sample AD_STIC12_MetaG_FD_89880 | JGI IMG/M metagenome (GOLD analysis project Ga0116178, IMG submission 89880) | Active sludge microbial communities of municipal wastewater-treating anaerobic digesters from USA - AD_STIC12_MetaG | ecosystem: Engineered > Bioreactor > Anaerobic > Digestate | place: USA... | reverse complement strand
TAAGATAATGCGCCCGGTCAATTGGCCGAACATAGATGTGAACAACGAGGAATTTTAAAATGTCCTCAGAGAACCGTATCAATAACAAGTTGGAATTTACACCAACAATTGAGACTCTACAGAAATATGTTTGCACAGAGTGCTTTGGGATCTATGTATAAATATGGTGTAGGAGTAGATCAGGATTATTCGATGTCAGTAAAATGGTATCGTAAAGCTGCTGAACAGGGATATACAGATGCTCAGTACGAGATGGGTCTAAGCCATGTATTAGGTTTGGGTTCTCTTTTGGATTTTGAAGAAGCATATTTCTGGTTGTTATTGGCATCTGCCAGCGGCAATGTAGATGCTGTTGAGCTAAGAAATGAAATATCTAATGTACTGTCTATGACACAAATGGAAAGGATTCGCAATAGAGCTAAAAGGTGGATGGAGGAACATTAGGTAGTGCTAACTGTATTCAGCACGGCTAAGCTTGATTATCTGGGAAGCAGAGCTGGCAGAACTTAATGGTTGATTTTAGCCCACAAATTACGAGAGTAGTGCTCACAGTTAACTTTAACCCATTATCCTAATAGTCCCATTCCTCATAGCTGAGCGGCAGCTCATTCAATAACTGCCTTCTGTACCTCCAGTTTGGCAAGAACTTATCCATCAATGCCACAAATCTATCGTTGTGATGCCTCTCAAGTAAATGCACCAATTCGTGGACAATGATGTATTCAAGGCATTCCTCAGGTTTTTTTGCGAGCTCCAGATTGATCCAGATTCTTCTTGCATACGTGTTGCAGGAGCCCCATTTGGTTTTCATCTTTCTTACGTCCCAGCCATTAACATGTACGCCGATTACTCCTTGCCACTTGCTGATAAGAGGCTCTATTCTGGCTTTGAGTCTGGCTCTATACCATTCTTGCATCATCAAAGCGCGATGAGATACGGTTGTCCCCGGCTTCTCGTAGAGATCAATGTATTTCTTCCCTCTTATCTTAATCTGATTTATGCTTGCATTAGGTATCACATTTAAGAGATAGCGTCGCCCTTCCAAATAGTGGCTTTCGCCGCTGACATACTCTCTTTTTGGAAGTCTTTCAGCTTGCTCAAACTTGGTAATCTGTTTCTTTATCCAGCTCAGTTTGGATACAATATGCAGACGGATAGTCTCATCATCAAGATGCTTGGGTACGGCAATTCTTATTCTGCCATTGGGGGGATAAACCGCCAGATGAAGATTCTTGATATCCTTTTTGACGACGTCTATAATGTGTTCGCCAACTGAAATCTGATACATGTTAATACTCCGCTTGGTTCTTCACGATATCAAAGATGCGCTCCACCTCACTCAAGCTGTCTGCAATGGTGTTTTTCATCACGTTGTAAATTGCTTCCTTTATTTGTCGTTCCTTGGTTAAATTGCCACGCCATTCATCTTTTTTGGTTCTAGTGATTGCATCATGCAGGGTCAAAGCCAGCTCTTCATTGCTGTGGAGGTTGTCATAAAGTGCACGTTTGGCCTTTGTGTTCAGGTTGGGCGTATAGCGGTCGGTAGTTTCCGGTTTGCGAACCTTTATCATCAGATCAGTGATGCGTTTCAAATATTCTTCATAACATATGGCAAGATCTTTTCTCAACTTGATTATCTCAGCAAGAAGCTTGGACATCTGCTCATAATAAATAGGGTTTTGTGGAGTTTCGTCAACGATCACCTTGCGGACGTTGTTTTCCATGGTGCCTGCAATGAGTTCTTTGTCTTCTTTGATGGTCTCCGGCAGCTCTTCGATTGCCTCTACGGGACCCTTTTGAATAAACAAGTCCACCAGTCCCAAGTCATCAAAAGCAGAGATCTTTTTAGGGTCCTCAGCCTCAATATAGTTGTCTATTAGATGGCGCATAGCGGGTTCATACATCTTGAGGTCTATGTAGTCACCGCTGGCAAGTTTGATTACCTTTCTTAAGTTTTCATAACGAGCTACCTCTTTAGCTATATGATCAGCTTCCTCTTTAGTGAATCCTGCCTCTTCCATTTCGTTGGCAATCTCAACATAAACCCGTAATAGGGAGGCTGTAGTTTTGTATAACAGCAATCTTTTTGGCTCGTTATCGACAAGGTCTTGTTCGTTATCAGTATCACCACAGAAATAGCGGACATAGTCAATCTCTTCTTGTGGGGGTTGAACCGGTTCACACAAAGCCCTTATACCTTCCAGCATTTCTTCAAGCCGTTCTTTCGCCTTTGTGAGCCTGTCGCTCAACAGACCTATCACATCCTTCTCATCATAACCGTCAAAGGCTCCTGATGTATAGTCTGTTACGGCCTTTTCCAAGTTAAAAAACAGGTCTTTATAGTCTACAATAAAGCCAAAGTTCTTGTCTTCTCCGTCAATACGATTAACTCTGCAAATTGCTTGAAACAAGCCATGATCCCTCATAAACTTGTCTATGTAAAGATAGGTGGCACTGGGGGCATCGAAGCCGGTTAATAGTTTGTCTACCACAATGAGGAGCTTCATCTTTTCGGGCTCTTCTACAAAGCGCTTTTTCACCTCATCTTCAAATGCTTCCACATATCTGCCTGCCAACATCTTTCTGTAAACCCTATCTTTTACAATTTCTTCATTAACATAGCCTCTTCCTGAATCCTGAAGCTTGATATTGTTGATATCCGGTTCATATGAGGTTACGATGGCGCAATTATCAAAACCTGCAGCATTGAAGAGCTCATAAAATCTGCAAGCGTCATAGATAGAACCTGCCACCAGCATGGCATTACCCCTGCCACTGCTCAGGCGGTCTTTGATTTCCATATCTGAAACGATGTCAGCCACTATTTTTTGTAGCCGGTCTTTAGAACTCAGGACTTTATTTAAGGTAGCCCATCTGCGCTTGAGGTCTGCTTGTGCCAATTGGCTCAATCCTTTGGTTTTCTTTTGAAAAAACTCGTCAATCTTATCTTCTGAGGTGATGTGCTGGTCTATATCCCTGGCCTCATAGCTCAAGTCTACAATCACATTGTCGGCAACCGCTTCGTCAAACTTGTAAGTGTCTATATACTTGCCAAACACTTCCAAGGTGGTTTTTTTGTCTTTTCTCATGAGAGGCGTGCCTGTAAATCCTATGAATAGAGCGTCAGGCAGTATTGCTTTCATGGCTTTGTGCAATTCGCCGGATTGGGTTCGATGGCATTCGTCCACAAAGACGTGGATGTTGCCCTTTGCTTCAAATCCGGATTGCGCACTGCTGCGTAGGTCATCGATGTAAGAGAGCCAGCCGTCTTCATCTTTGTTTCTAAACTTGTGGATCAGGGAGCATATCAGCCAATCCTCACTTGAGTTGAGCCTACTGATTAAATCAGCACCGCTACTGGTGCGAACGATTTTTTCATCTACTCCCCTAAAGACCATCTCAATTTGTTTGTCCAGCTCATCCCGATCCGTGATAATCAAAACCCTGGAATCTGTAATATTTTCTCTGATCCATTTGGCCAACCAAACCATGATCAGGCTCTTACCGCTGCCCTGTGTGTGCCAGATGATGCCACCTTCACGCTTTAGGATGCTCTCTTGAGCTGCCTTGACTGCGTTGTACTGATTGTGCCGGCAGAGCTTTTTGATCCCTGAATCATAAACCACAAAGTCGTGGATAAGTTCCAAAAAGCGGTCTTTGGCAAACAAAGCTGAGATGTGATTATCTAAGGAGGACTCCGCTTCGCCTCTTTCTTTCCATTTCAGATAATACTCCTCTTTGGTTTCTATCGTGCCATAGCGTAAGCCTTGGCTATCATTACCTGCAATTACAAACTGAATGGTAGAGAAAAATAGCCTGATAAATTCTGGCTTTTGGCTGTCGATATTCTGTCTGATTCCCTCTGATAGTGATACCGTGCTACGCTTTAATTCAATCACAGCAAGGGCGATTCCGTTTACATATATCACAAGGTCCGGACGCTTGTTGTTGACACCGATTACAGAGACTTCTTCGGCAACAGCAAAGTGGTTTGCCTCGGGATTCTTCCAGTCAACAAGATGCACCGTTACATTGTTTTCACTCACATCGGGCTGGACCTTGATTCCATAGCGCAATAGTGCGTAAACTTCCTTGTTCACGTCATACAGGCTTTTGGTTTGGTTGCTGGCAATCTGGTTTAGTTCAAATATGGCCTTATTTATAATCCCTTCAGAGTAACCACTTTGGACTAAAAATTCACGAAGATAGATCTCCTCGATTGCCTGATTGTTTTCTCTGTGGTGCCAATCACCCAGAAAATCGTAATGAAGCCGATCCTCAAACAGCCTTATTATCCTTTCCTGTGTCTTTCTTTCCGCTTGTCCTATTTGGCTCATAATAATCTTATCCTCCCGGTCAAGAGCTCTTGCATCATTGCTTTTTTGAGCAATGCATATTTACGCAATTGTTTTTCAAGAGAACGAATCTCGCAATCAGTTGTCCCAATAATGGTAGAGATAGCTACTTGCTCACTTAGATCAGGGAGCTCAATGATGATGTTTTTGATGTCCCCGCCTTGTAAGTGATAGATGGTTATTCCCTTGGTTTCCCTTGCTATTTCTTTTCGCCTTACGACGTTTAGATACATCGCCAAAAAAGCTGAGTCCAATTCCCGCTTGGGGCGCAGAATGTTGATGTCACCTCCCAAGCTAACGTTATCTTGCAGAAGTGCTGATGCTTTTGCCAAGTCAACTCCCGTTGTGGTTGTTGAACCGGGTAAAAGAATGTCTCCCGCCCTTGAATCCACTCCCCTGTGGCTATTTGTTGAGCTATAAACAACGTCAATAACATCATTATATGTGGTGAAAAGCTCTCCGTAGAGAATACAGCTATTTGCCCCATCGGGGGTCAAGTGAGCTTTAGATAGCCCACTACCCCTTAGAACAGTAAAACATTCATCAATGGTTGTCTTTACCCATTCTCCATTGAAGCCAGAAAGACGTCTTTCCCCAGTCAGCATTTCCTGCATCATACCCTGCTTGATGAGCTTCTTCTTCTCAATTAGTTTTTCAAGTGATGTGATCAGGTCGTTGATACCAGATATAACCTCAGCGATCGCTTTTTGTTCTCTTATGGGTGGTAAAGCGATAGGCATATTTGTTATCATTTTCAACCTTACAGAGTCTACTGATGTTTTAGCGGTGAATTGCATAATCCTTGCGTAAAAGCGGCTTTGGAAGAACAAAAAGAAGTAATATCCATCAATTGCTTGAGAAAAATTGCTTAGGCAATATACTCTTTGATGATAGTCAAACCGACCGTTGATATAGTGAAAGACTTTCCCTGTACCAACTCCATCTCCAGCCGTCAAAACAGCTTCTCCATCAAATGAATAGCTGTTAATACGCTCTACTTCTTTTGATCTGACAAAGAAAGGGTATAATCCATTAATTACGTTATCCTGAGTATTTCTCTTCCCAGTGGTGATCGAGCAATGATTACTCACATAATCTACACCCCAGTCTTCGGGTATGACGCCAATTTCAGTCAGATTGTATCCGGGTTTTACTTCCATTGGAACCCCATTTGTCTGAGGTGTTCTTCCACCTTTTCGCTTCGCTCTTTTACCTCCCGTTCTATCTCAGGCAGAGGTTGTGCATAACGCTCTACCAACTCTTGCAAGCGAGAGCTGAAGCGATACGATATCTGGTCAATGATGCTGTTAAGCTCTGTTTGTAGGCTTATCATCCATTTGTCGTCCACCATTAAGGACTTAATCATATCCTCAGTAAGTTGGGCACGCCTTTGGGCCACACGTTCATCCCTTTCTTTTTCCAGTTTGCTTTGTAACTTCTTAAGAGCGGAATCCTGATCTTGGAGACGCTTCAATTCGGCGAGTAGTGCCATTTCTTCAGAATTATCGGGATAATTTTGGATTGCTTTGATACGATCCTTGACCGAGGTTTTAGTGATATTGCCCTTTTCGTTTTTTACTAACTCCAACAGATCGTCTTCAGGATCTTGTTCTTCTGCCATCTCGTTTATTATTCGGATGATCTCATCTCTCTGCTCTGTCAGCTTGTCTATCTCATTCTGCAGGTGGTTAAACCATTTTTTCACTATTAGATAATCGTCTGCCACTTCCTCTTTCCAGCCATCAACACAAATATAATAAACATCATCATGCATGATTTCTCCCCAGTACAGCATCAGCATCTGATAGACGTCGTATTTATCTATCAGTTGCAAATCTGCGAATGTGCTGAGCAGGGATTCGGAGATTTGGGTGATGATCACATCCGGCTTGTATCCGGGTTCAAGAGCTTTGAGCAGGGTGCAGGTTTGGGTTTTCCAGTTTTCAAAATGGCCGAGCAAGCTGCTTTTGAAAGCTTCAAACTCATGGTCTTCAAGGATAGTCTTGCGTAACTCCTGGGGTTCTACATTGGGCTTCATATAATCGACCTTATCGAAGCCGGAGAATAATTTCGTCTTCAGGGATGGCATCACGCTCCAGTAGTCATCAAACCGGTGTATATCCCGACCGGGAATGCCACCGGACAGATGGGCTTGGATGTCCTGCAATTCTTCGGGTTCGATGATGTCTATATAACGAGGGATATTGAGGTTAAAATCGTTTCTCTCAATCTCTTCATAGGATACGAGACGTGAAAACTTTTCCAGTTCAAGTTCGCGGGTAAAGACGTTAACTATCTTGTGTATATCTCTTTCTCTGAGGCGGTTTTTGTTGCCGTCTTTAACAAAGCCTTTGCTGGCGTCGATGATGAAGATGGCCTTACGATTAGCTGCATTTTCTTTGTCGATTACGATGATACTGGCTGGGATGCCTGTGCCGTAGAATAGGTTGGCCGGTAGACCGATTATGCCTTTGATGTAACCGCGTTTGATGAGGTTTTGGCGGATCTCAGCCTCATCACCACCCCGGAACAGCACTCCATGGGGAAGTATTATAGCGCCCTTGCCCTTGCTTTTCAAGCTTTTAACGAGATGCAGCAGAAAGGCGTAATCGCCATATGAGTTCGGTGGTATTCCAAAGCCATCGAAGCGTTGATAGACATCATTGTTGGGGGTAAATCCACTCTTCCAATTCTTCATGGAAAAAGGAGGATTGGAGACAGCGAAGTCAAACCTCTTAAGACTGCCGTCTGCCTCCTTGAAGTAGGGGTCTGCAAGAGTGTTACCGTTCCGAATATCTGCTGTAGGAATACCGTGCAGGATCATGTTCATCTTAGCGAGGCCGGCCATGGAGTTGTCTATCTCTTGCCCAAAAACGCTGAGCTCAAGCTCGGATTCTGAATCTGCTTTGATGAGTAATGAACCGGAGCCGCAGGTGGGGTCATAGACCGTTTGGCTGGAGCTTGTAGCTTTGCTTACTCCAATCACCTTGCTCATCACCCTTGAGACTTCTGCGGGGGTGTAGAATTGACCTTTGCTTTTGCCGGACTGGACGGCAAAGTTCTTCATCAGATATTCATAAGCGTCGCCGAGCAGGTCATCACCCTCAGCTCTATTCCTACTGAAATCGAGATCTGGTTTTTCGAAGATGGCTATCAGTTCAGTGAGACGGTCAACCATATCTTTACCCTTGCCCAACAGATTGCTGTCATTGAAGTCTGCAACATCGATCACGCCTTTGAGATTATTGGCCTCTGCCAGGCGGAGGATGATCTTGTTCATCTGATCTCCAATCTCCGCTTTGCCTTTCCAAAAACGCATATCATCGAAGCTGCCGCCTTTGCCAGGTTCATCATCTTTAGGTATGCTTATCACAGAAAATGGTGACGAATCTTTGCCGTATTTATCGGAAACGTATTTTACAAATAGCAGGACAAGGACGTAATTCTTGTATTGAGAGGCATCCATGCCTCCCCGAAGTTCATCGCATGCTTTCCAAATTGAGCTGTAAAGTTCGCTCTTTTTTAGTGCCATCTATGGTCTCCTGTCGGTTTCTAATTCTACCATCAAGCGGTTTTCACGATGAGGGCATACAACGCGGAGTGGGGATTGTTGTCAAGGGAAAAGTAAGAGGCTTTGAATAGTTTAGAAATTGAAGCTAACTGGGTATACAAGCAATCTATATCTAGCTGAGAGACGTTGTTGGTAGTCTAAAGGGAGGGGAAATATGTCAAAGACCTCGTTCAACAGATTGTATATGATCACGTAGAATTCCAGTCCCGGACGAATTCTATCAGTGGTGCAGTATTGTATGCTAAGGTTACAAAGTTTCACCGGAGCAGGATGGCTACTACCGTTTTATTCTACTTTCGTATTTTTTAAATACCTCATCACGTAATACATTCAGCTCTTTGGCTTTGATGTAATAACCCAGATTCAAGTATTCATCACTTGAGGCAGTTTCACTATTAGTAGAGCTCTTGTGTAGGCTAGATTTTGGTACTTTAGTAAATATCTCACCTTCGTCATTTGCGCATAATAGTGCAAAGAATATGCCCAGTAACTTAGGCTCATTATATCCAATTTTGACACCCTCTTTTTTGGAATATTTCGTGATTCCGGGATAAATGAATAGAGGGGAGCCTGAAGAGCCATAATAACAACTCATATCTATCATTCCGATGCTTTTTCCATTAAAGTCAATTGCGGGGTGAGTAGCTGTGCTTCCCTTCCGAACAATTGGAAGAAAATGCTTTTTGTCAATAATCCTATCAGGATAGCCAACCATTATAACATCGTTGACTGTTTGCATATCGTTCAGTTCATCTTCAGTATACACTGCGTAATCTGGACAGATCTTATAGTATAAACTATACCCTTGTCCTTGAGCTGACTCTACAATCGGTTGTAATAATGTACAGCATAAGTCTGTCTCACTGTTTGGATGCATAACCCATTCTGATCCATGTGTGATATGAACGATGCTGTCCAACAAATTACCTTTAGCGTCCTTTTGATGCATTGCGAATCTAACGGTTGGGTTTGATTCGTAGTTAATGACGTGCTTATTCGTAACTATGACGGGGACATGTAGGTCATCATCTACTGTGAATCCATAAATGAAACCTGTACCAGCTCCACTATTCAATTCTAACAAGACTGTGTGGAAAAGTATTTTTTCCGTAAAGTAAGTTGGATTAAGCATGATAGCTCCTTTATACTATATGATCATCGTTGGGTCTAAGCTTTTGATTAAAACACCAACCAATTGATTTTGGGGCTTTATGAGAGGTATTCGGCTCTTCCCACCAGTCCATGGCGTTTATAGGACCCGCAAGTGGCGCGTTATGTTTATAACGCCGATATATGTCAAGCAAAATATGGCTAAGGGTGTATTGCTGCAGTATGTATTTTGCAACAAGATAAAGCTAGCCCATGATGAGCTGGCTTTTTGGGTACGGTTGCTCGCTGCGCACCGAAGGTACCGGCTTTGCCGCAATTGTGAGTTGCCTTGTACGGGCGACCGCCGGCTACTTGGTTTTGCTGATCCAGCAGAAGTAAGGGGAGGTTTTCAGGTGTTGGGATACGTAGGTGTTCAGATCGGGGTTGTGCTTTTTGAGGAGTTTACGGAGGCGGCTGATGCTGGCACAAAGGGCTTGGTAGGGGCGGCGGCTGACGCTGTTGAAGCTGCGCAGTTGGCCATTTGCCTGGCTGCATTCGAGGAGGTATTTCTTGAGTTGCTTGAGTTCCGCGTCCATTTCGGCGCAATCCAGCTCGCGGTTTTTGAGTTCGGCTTTGGCGGCGATGAGTTGTTCGATGCGTTTTCTCACCTGATCGAGGGTAGTTTCATCGGTCATGATGAGAGGTGTTTCCTGTAGGATGTCACGTTCTTCCGGGGCTTGCTGCATGTGGTCGAAGGGGATGTATTTTTCGTAACCAATGGTGCCGGAAAGGATTTGGATCAGGGTTTGAGCGGTGAATTCTTCATCCGGATGTTGGGTGAGGAAGCGCAGGGCGCGGGCACCTTCCAGATGGAAGTGGTTTAGGAGGAAGGAGTCGAGGCCGGCGAGGCCGGCAGTTGTTAGTTGCCAGTTGTTAGTTGTTAGTGCTTCGCAAGCTGCGGAGATGGGCGACTTCGTCGCAGTTGTGAGTAGTGAGTTGTGAGTTGTGAGTTGCTGCGCAAGTTGTGGAGATGGGCGTGGTTTGTGGTGTTGATGCGTATAAGTATGGAGTTCTTTTTGAAGCAAGCGGTGCTTGCTTGCGGCGGTTCGGCGACCGCCGGCTACATTGCAGGTGTCAGTTTCCATTTGTAAACGTTGAGAATTCAAGCGTGAGAAGCATTCAGCATAGTGTTGCAATTGGGTAGCGAAGTCTTTGTGGTTCTGTTTCATTTAGATTGTCTCCGTAATTTTGTATTTGAAGCGGAGAGGAAGGGGATATTGTATTTAGTGGCAATAAAATATCTGCTTTCCTGTAGCTTCATGGGGACAGGATAGTAGTGTCGCTTATTTTGTCAATAGGAAATATGGAGCAGTGCTGAAGTTGTGAGTTGTGAGTTGTGAGCTCTGGCGCAGGTTGCATGGATGCGGGTGGTTGTGGCGAAGATCGAGGCTGCGGTGGAGCTTTTTAGTTTTTCCACGGATGTACACGGATGGGCACGGATGGGTTTTAAGAAAGGCCACAAATGAACATGGGTAACACGTAGCTTTTGGATTGAGCGAAGCCGCTAACAACTAACAACTAAGAACTATGAAAAAGGCAGACGCAGTCAGCCTTTTCAGGTATTTAACTACTGACAAGAAAGAGACAATATTTGCCCAATTTTGTTACGTTAACTGTGGCAAGAAGTTACGAGATTGGTTTTTCTGATTTTTCGCCATGGGAGCAACATCGTCAGAGTATATTATGAAGGCTTGTTTTTCCTCAAGGGCATTCCAATTTTAGCAACGCTTACATTTTGGCGGCGACTGGGCGGCTTTGCTTCATTAGTGAGTTGTGAGCAGCCTGTCGACAGGGTGGAGCTGACGGTTGGCAGTTAATTATGGTGGAGCGGGTGCTGGGTTATGGGCTTTTGGGATGAGCAGCCTATCAAAAAATACGTCATAATTGGAGTGATAGACAAATGAAAGTAAAATTCAAGTATGGTATCCGGACCTATTCCGGCACAGTTGATGAGATGACCTATGGCAGCTATCGCAAGGGGAGGCTTTGCATTGGTCGTCAATACGTGATTCCCAAGGCAACAATCCAAAACGAGAAAATGGGTAACGCAGCCAAGAATCTGGCTCTTCTTTGGAAATCTGCTTCCGATGAGTTCAGAGCAGACTACAAGATCTATGCCGGTCTGTATGCGACCTACGTGAGCAAGGCAAACGAGATGCCACCCACCTGCTATGCGCTGTTTACCAAGGCGATGCACAACTGGGCAAAAGGTGAAGACCCCGCTTTGGATCTGGCCGATGTGCAAGTGGAAGACATCACTACCCTGGGCGCAGGCATCAGCAGCATTGCAAACTGCGTGAACCATAACCACCTACCCGCCGTTCCCGGTTACAACAACCTAAACAACAGCTACTAATCCTAAAAGGAGGGAAAAATGCAGAGCGATGTAATGAAAGCCCTGGCCAAAGAACTGGCCACCCGTATCAACAGAGTAGTGGATATTCCACTGATCAGCGAAGAGAATGAACAGGCCTTCTTTGAGATGGTCATCCTGATGATCCTGGATCTGATCTTCTCGAGAATGAGCAAGGAGAGCCTCTAATGTACTACCTGCAGTTCATCCGGGACTGGCTCTCGAAAGTGCGTAACAAACTGGGCGGTCTCTTCAGGAGATAAAGCCTGGGTAAGCCAAAAAGCCCTGCCGTGATGGTGGGGCTTTTTATGAGTCGTCAGTCGTCAGTCGTCAGTAGTCAGTCGCTGCGCAAGTGATTGAGATGCGGATGGTTGCGTTATGGAACGACGCCGCGATTGGGCTTTTTTTGGTTTTCCCACGAATTACACAAATTAAGGGGCCAGCGGGGGCCGGCTGCGCCGTCCAGTTGTCAGTAGCCAGTGGTCAGTAGTCAGTCGCTGCGCAAGTGATTGAGATGCGGATGGTTGCGGAATGGAACGAGGCCGCGATTGGGCTTTT
>Ga0116178_10003449_pt1 | contig 11996 bp, 9 predicted proteins | sample AD_STIC12_MetaG_FD_89880 | JGI IMG/M metagenome (GOLD analysis project Ga0116178, IMG submission 89880) | Active sludge microbial communities of municipal wastewater-treating anaerobic digesters from USA - AD_STIC12_MetaG | ecosystem: Engineered > Bioreactor > Anaerobic > Digestate | place: USA... | reverse complement strand
TCTTGCGGCACCAGTCCCACATCGGCACGAAAGTGTTCATCGCTAAAGCGCGAAAGCTCCACCCCATCGAGCGTGATGCTGCCCGACTGCGCCTTGTAGAAGCGCAACAGCAACGAAAGCAGCGTGGACTTGCCACTGCCCGTGTGACCCACCAGACCGTAGAAGCCCCCCGCGGGAATATCCAGCGACAAATCGTGGAGCACCGTGGTGGCCGGATCGTAGCCAAACTGCACCCGCTCAATCCGAATGGCGCCAGAGGCGATGCGCTCCGGGCCGACCATGGCCACCGGCCGACTCTCTTGCAGCAGGGCGTCCACCCGTGCGGCGGCCACCACCGCCTGTTGCAGTTGCCCAAATTGCAGGGTAATCTGAATCAGCGGGTCCACCACGCGGCCGATGTAGCTGACAAAGGCGTACAGCACCCCGATCTCCAGGGCGCTGAGCGCGCGTTGCCCAAAGCTGTGGATCACCACCACCAGCAGCACCACATTGATCAGGTCCAGCATGGGGCGAAGCAGCCAGGCATTGGCCCGCATTTCGGCCATGCGGGCGTCCAGATGCTGGCCGTTCGTCTTGTCAAAACGCTCGCGAAAACGCTGCTGGGCATTGCTGGCCTGTAGCACCGCCATGCCGGCGATGGACTCTGACATCTGCGCGTTGATGTCGCTGCGTTTTTGACGGGCACGGGCCACCGCAGGTGCACTCCAGCGCTGGTAGAACCACACAATGATCACCACCGCAGGCAGCAGCGTGAGCACGATCAGCATCAGGCGCCAGTCCAGCCAGGCCATGGCGCCCAGTGCACCCAGCACCACGATACTGCTGTCGAGCATGACAAACAGCACCTGCACATAGAGGCTTTTCACCTGCTCGGTATCGTTGGTCACACGGCTGACCAATTGCCCGGTAATGGCCTTGTCAAAGAACGCCATGGGCAGTCGCAGCACATGGCCATAGACCTCTTCACGCAAGCGCCGAACCGATCGCATGGCAACCCCTGACAACCGGCTCAACTGGGCGTAGCGCAAAACGCTGGCACAGCAACCAGTCAACACCAGTGCGCCCAGAAACAGACCCATATCCTGTAACACCAGTTTGCGGGGCAACAGGTAGTGGTCGATAAAGTATTTGCCAAGCAGTGGCCCCAGTGCTTCCAGCAAGGCCGCCACCACCAGCCATGCACCGCCCAGCAACAGATGACGCCGTTCGGGCGCCGCCGCATGCAACAGCAGCGCAATGGCACGACGCGTGCCGCCAGCCTGCACAACAGGCGGTGCCTTTTGCCCTTGGACCGATTCTGGGCTGCTATCAGGCTGCATCGAGGCTTGCCTCCAGCTGTTGATATCGCCACTGGGTGGCGTACCAGCCATTCAAAGCCAGCAGGCTGGCGTGGTCGCCCTGCTCGCTGACCTGGCCACCCTTGAGAACCAGAATATGGTCGGCATCCATCACCGCGCTCAGTCGGTGGCTGACGATGAGCGCCGTGCGGCCGGCGCGTGCGCCGCGCAGGTGGTGCAGGATGTCGGTTTCAGTTTGCGTGTCCACCGCCGAAAGCGCATCGTCGAGCAACAGCAGCGGCGCATCGGTCAGCATGGCTCGTGCAATGGCCACACGCTGGCGCTGGCCACCCGACAGGGCAATGCCTTTTTCGCCCACCGGAGTGTCATAGCCCTGGGGCATGCGCACGATGTCGTCATGGATGGAGGCCAGACGTGCCGCCTGCTCTATCTCCGCGCGGGAGGCATCCGCCTTGGCCAGGGCAATATTTTCCGCAATCGACGCAGAGAACAAGAAAGGCTCCTGCGGCACCCAACTGATGGCACGGTTCAACGCGTCAAGCTGGTAGTCGTGCAGCGGCTTGGCGCCCCAGGTCGTGGTGCCGGACTGCGCGGCATACTGCCGCAAGATTAGACGCAACACGGTGGACTTGCCAGCGCCAGTTGCGCCCACCAGGCCCAGTGTTTGGCCAGCGGGCAAAGTCAAGCCAAAGCCGCAAAGCGCAAGCGCTGTATGCCCGGGGTAGGAAAAATGGACATCGTGAAACGCCAGCTCGCCGGGAACCACAGTCGCCAGGTCACCATGGTCGTCCACCGACAGGGGTGCGTCCAGCGTGGGCTGCAGCCGCCCCCAGGCAGCACGACCGCGCTCCAGCAACGCCAGCACCCAACCCGCTGCAAACATGGGCCAGATCAGTTGCCCCAGGTACATGCTGAACGCGGTCAACGCGCCAATGGTCAATTCGTCGTGCCAGACCAGATAGCCGCCCAGCCCAAGTGTCAATGCAGTGGCGCTGACCAGGGTGATGCCCACTGCGGGCTCAAAAGCCGCCTCCCAACGCTGGGCACGCAGGCTGGCGCTCGCTGCGGCCTCTGCCAATTCGGAAAAGCGCGTGGCGCTGCGACCTTCAAGCCCCAAAGCGCGCAGGGTACGAACGCCGGTCAGTGTTTCCTGCACATGGTCGTTGAGCTTGCCAAACGCATCCAGCGAATCGCGCGAAGCCTGGTGGATGTGGTTGGAGATGCGCCAAAACGCCAGCGCCATCAATGGGAAAGGCAAAAGGGCCGCTGCGGCAAGCCGCCCATCCACACCCAAACTCATCATCGCAACGACCATGATCAAGGTCAGCGTGCCGTCAAAACCGGCCAGCATGGCTTCGCCCGACGCCATCTCGACCGAGTCAATGTCGTTGGTGGCCAGGGCCATCAGGTCGCCCGTGCGCTTCTGCTGAAAGAAATGTGGCCCCTGCTGGCACAGCCGCGCATACAGACGCTGACGCAGCTGTGCGCCCAGTCGGTAGCTTGCCGCAAACAACTGCAAGCGCCAGGCCACCCGCAAGAAGTAGATGGCAACACCCGCCAATACCAGCCATGCCAGTTGAGCCAGCAGCGCTTCCTCGCCCAGTGTGCCTTGCACCAGGCCATCCACCACATGACCCACCTGGCGTGGAATGAAAACCGTGAGCGCGCTCACCGATGCCAGCATCAGTGCAGACAGCAGGTAGGGGCGCCAGTTCTGGCGAACGTATTGGCCAATCAGGCCGGTCAAAGTCATTGAACACATTGTCACCCAGCAACGAAGGCATTGCAGTCAACCGCAGCTTCTCAAGCAGCGGTAGAATTTGATGCATCCTATTTGCTTGTTTCAATATGCAATACAACCGTCGCACTACCCGCACGCTTCACCTATTGGCCGGCCTTGTCGCGGGGGCAATGGCGATCCCAGTCTGGGCACAGCCCGCCGCCGTGGCGTCGGACCAGCGTGTCATGGAAATTGTGGAATCGCGCTGTGCGCTGTGCCATGGCCGAGAGGGGGTCAGCTCAAGCCCAATCTACCCGCGGCTGGCTGCACAGCACCCGGATTACCTGTTCAAGCAACTGCAGGACTTTCGCGACCAGCGACGCAAGAGCGACACCATGGGCGACATGGTGAAAGGCATGAAAGACGAGGAATTCAGAGGCTTGGCCGCATGGTTCAGCAGCCGCACACCCGCTTCACGCCAGCCGTCTGATACAGAACTGGCAGGAGTGGGCAAGTACATTTTCAACAAAGGCAATGCGTTTTCCGGGGTGCCTGCATGCGCCTCATGCCATGGCCCCAACGGGCATGGCACACAACAATTGCCACGGCTGGCGGGCCAGCACCCGGCCTACCTCGAAAGCCAGCTCAAGGAATTTGGTGGCCGCGAGCGTACCAATGACAACGCCGTCATGCACAGCGTTGCTTCCAAACTTACGGCACTTGAGACGCAAGCGGTATCGGTCTATATTGGCGGCCTGCAGTAGTTCTATGGATGCTTCGCCGGTCGAACCCGCAGCGCAGACGATCGACCTGCACCGCTCGCGCTGGATTCGCAGTCTCTATTTCGCGGCCGGTGTCGTTGCGCTGGTCGCGGCCGTGTTGGGCATCGTTTTACCGGTGCTGCCAACGACGCCTTTTGTGTTGCTCGCTGCAGCCTGTTTTTGCCGAAGTTCCCCCCGCTTTTACAACGCACTACTGTCGCATCATATGGCGGGGCCCATCATTGCAGACTGGCGTTTGCACGGTGCCATGCAGCGGCGCACCAAACGCTGGGCCGCGTTGACCATGTTTCTGTCCTTTGGAACTTCAATTGCGCTCGTGCAATCGCCATGGCACAGGATCATGCTGCTGGTCCTGGCTGCCGTGCTTGGGCTGTTCATCTGGCGCGTACCGGTACGGCCGGATCAACCGCCCAAAGAGTGAAGGCATTGGGCGTGTAAACTGTTTACATGTGCCAGCTACTTGGAATGAACAGCCGCCTGCCCGCCAGCCTGACGCTGAGCTTCACCGGTTTTGCACAGCGGGGTGGATGCACCGACCACCACGCCGACGGCTGGGGCATCGCATTCTTCGGTGCTGACGGCGGCTCCCCCGGCAAAGGGGTGCGCTGCTTTGTGGACAGCCAGAGTGCGGCAACATCCCCAATTGCGCAGATGCTGTGCTCCTATCCCATCAAGAGCCACAACGTGGTGGCCCATGTGCGCAAAGCTACTGTGGGCGCCATCACGCTGGCCAACAGCCACCCGTTTGTGCGCGAGTTGTGGGGTCGCTATTGGGTGTTCGCCCACAACGGCGACTTGAAAGACTTTGCGCCCCTGTTGCACGGGAGCTTCCACCCCGTGGGCAACACGGACAGCGAACACGCCTTCTGCTGGCTGCTGCAGGAACTGTCCAAATCCCACGCCGGGGTACCCAGCGTTGCGGAGCTGACATTGACTTTGCGTGAACTGGTGCCCAAGATCGCAGCGCACGGAACCTTCAACTTCCTGCTAAGCAATGGACAGGCCATGTGGACCCACTGCAGCACCAAGCTGCACTACCTGGTTCGCCAATATCCTTTTGCCCAGGTGCAGTTGAAAGACGAAGACGTCAGCGTTGACCTCTCTGAACTCAACGGCCCGGAAGATCGCCTGGCCATCGTGGTGACCGAGCCGCTTACCACCAACGAAAACTGGGTCGCCATGACACCTGGCGAATTCAAGGTGTTTGTAGACGGGGCGGTATTTGCGTAGACCTGTGGCAGGTTAATTGGCCGCCGCTTCCAGCGCATCAACAAACATGGCGGCAACGTCAAAGCCAGTCTGGTCCGTGATCTCCTGAAAACACGTCGGACTGGTGACATTGATTTCAGTCAGGCTGTTGCCAATCACATCCAGACCCACCAGCAGCAATCCACGCCCGGCCAGAATCGGACCCAGTGCTTCGGCAATGGCGCGATCCGAGTCGCTCAACGGCTGCGCCACACCCTTGCCGCCCACCGCCAGATTCCCCCGAACCTCGCCGCCCTGTGGAATACGCGCCAGGCAAAACGGCACGGGCTTGCCACCGATCACCAGCACGCGCTTGTCGCCATCGACGATGGCGGGCAAAAACTTCTGCACCATCACCGTCTCAGCGCCCTCCTTGTTCAGCGTCTCGATGATGCCGCCGAGGTTGAGTCCATCTTCCTTGACGCGAAAAATACCCATGCCGCCCATGCCATCCAGCGGCTTGAGGATGATGTCCTGGTGCTCGGCATGGAAGCGCTTGATGGCGTCTGCGTCGCGCGTGACCAATGTAGGGCCGATGAACTGGGGAAACTCTAGAATCGCCAGCTTCTCGGGGTGGTCACGCAGGGCACGAGGTTTATTGAAAACCTTGGCGCCCTCGCGCTCGGCCTGCTCCAGCAGGTGGGTGGCGTAAAAGTATTCGCTGTCAAAAGGCGGGTCTTTGCGCATGACGACCGCGCCAAAGTCCTTGATGGCGCGCACCGGGTGCTCCACCTCAGCGAACCAGTCCGTGGCATCACCCGTCAGGGTGATGCTGCGAACCTGGGCTTGGACCACCCCACCCCGCTCCCACAGCAAATGGCGCGGCTCGCAAGCGTGGACGGTGTGGCCCCGGCGTTGGGACTCGCGCATCATGGCGAAGGTGCTGTCCTTGTAGGTCTTGAAGGTTTCCAGAGGATCGGTGACAAACAGTATTTCCATAGCAATCAGGTGTCAGTGTTAAGAAGGTTCTTCTTCGACTCTACAGGCAACCACATTAGTTTGCGGGCCGAGGGGTAAATGTCTTTGGAATTCGTGCTGGTCTATTTCGGATCGCGCATCAAGCTGCTACGGCCCACATGCTGCACCAGCAATGCCAATGCGCCCGCCACCACGCCCCAAAAAGCGGAGCCTACCCCCGCAATCACTACGCCGCTGAGCGTAACCAGAAACGTCACGATGGCCGCCTCGCGATGCGGTTCGTGTTGCAGCGCAGCGGTCAGTGCGCCACCAATGGTGCCCAGCAGCGCCAGCCCCGCAATGGCGGCGACCAGTTCCTTGGGGAATGCCGTCAATATGCCAGTGATGGCCGCGCCAAACAGGCCAATCACCACATACAACGCACCACAGGACACGGCTGCTGTATAGCGGCGTTTGGGGTCGGCGTGTGCTTCTGGCCCCATGCAAATGGCGGCGGTGATGGCACTCAGGTTCAGCGCGAACGCACCAAACGGCGCCAACAAAAAGGTTGCCACACCGGTCAGGGTGATGACTTTGGAAATGGGAATGCCGCCGTCGCCCCCGTTGGCGCGCTGGTCGCCATAACCCGTGGACTGTATGGCCGCCACGCCAGGCAGGTTTTGCGATGCCATGGTCACAATGAACAGTGGTAGCGCCAGGCTGACCAACGCCGCCAGGGTGAAGTCGGGGCGCACCAGCACCGGAATCGTCAAGCCAAAAGCGATGTCAGCCCTCGTAAAACCTACAGTGACGGCTACAAAAACAATAGCAACGAGCAATGCAAAAGGAACTGCGTACCGGGGCCACCAGCGCTTGCACAGCAGGTAGGCCAGCAGCATGCACACCACCAGGGGCAGCGCGGTTTGTGCCGCCGCAAAACCCGCCAACCCAAACCGCGCCAGCACACCCGCCAGCAAAGCCGAGGCCAACGCCAGCGGAATGCGGTTCATCACCCGCTCAAACCAGCCGGTCGCACCAGATAGCGTGATCAACGCTGCGCAAACCATGAAAGCGCCCACCGCCTCGTGAATGGAAAAGCCTCCTGTAGCACCAGCCGTTGCCAACACCGCTGCGCCCGGCGTGCTCCAGGCCACCATGACCGGCTTCTTCAGCCATAACGAGGGCAACACGATGCACAGGCCCATGCCCAGTCCCAGTGCCCACATCCACGAGGCAATCATCTCCGGCGTGGCATGCAGTGCCTGCGCCGCCTGAAAGACGATGGCCACCGAACTGGTAAACCCCACCAGGACGGCGACAAAACCTGCCGTGAACGCTGAGAGACTGATGTCTTTGAAGAACTGCATGCGATTGATTGTGCCAGTGCAACAAACCCCGGCATGTCCTCTCAGTGGTGCGGGTTGATGAGGGAGTTGAGCACCATGTCTTCCCATCGGCCCGCAATCTGCAAGTAGCTGCGCGCAAGCCCTTCGCGCTCAAAACCCAGGGTCTGAAGCAATCTGCTACTGCGCAAATTGGAAGGCATGTGGTTAGCCATGATGCGGTGCAAGCCCACGTTGTCGAACATGAAGGCAATGCCCGCCTGCACCACTTCCCGCATCAAGCCCGTGCCCTGTCTTTGCGCATCGACTGAGCACCCCAGATGGCAGGCCTGCAAGGGGCCGCGCACGATGTTCGTGAAATTGCAGCCCGCCACCATCGCTCGGGTTTTAGGGTCGATGGCGACAAACTGCACGGCCGTTCCATCCATAAACCCTTGCAAAGAACGGGCCGCCATGTGTTGGCAGACTTCTTCCAGCGTACCGTCACTTGCGAAGCGCACGGGCTCCCACGGCGCCAGGTGTGCTTCGTTTTCTTGCTTGTATACCTGCAGCAGGGGGACCAACTCAGGCCGCAACAGTGTCAGCACACACCGCGCGGTTTCCAGTTGCGGGAAGTCCGGCACGTTCAGATTTCAATCTTGCTACCCAGTTCCACCACCGAGTTGTTGGGCAGGTTCAGGAAGTCGGCTGCGCCGCTGGCGTTGTGGTGCATTTGCGCAAACAGTTTTTCGCGCCAGAACGACATTCCTGCACCGATGGAAGGCACCACCGTGTCGCGCGACAGGAAGTAGCTGGTGGTCATGGCATTCATTTCGCAGCCGCGGCCCTTGATTTGCTCCAACGCTTTGGGCACATCGGGGTCATTCTTGAAGCCGTAGTGGATGACCACCTGCCAGCAGTCATGCCCCAGCGAGTCGATCTCCAGCCGTTTGTTCAAACCGATCCAGGGCACCTCGTGGTTGCGCACCGTCACAAACAGGTTGTTGCTGTGCAGAACTTTGTTGTGCTTGAGGTTGTGCAGCATGGCATTGGGTACGGTGCCCACTTCAGCCGTGAGAAACACGGCTGTGCCTTCCACCCGCGCGGGCGGGCTGACGAACACGGCCTCCAGGAAACTGGGCAAGTCGATGGCATCGGCCCGCAGCTTCTCGTTGAGCAGGCGACGGCCATCTTTCCAGGTCAGCATCAAGGTAAAAATCGCCCCGCCGATGACCAGCGGGAACCAGCCACCGTCGAGCAGCTTGAGCAGGTTCGAGGCCCAGAAAGCGAAGTCCACCACAAAGAAGAAACCGGTTGCGGCGATGCACAGTGCCAAGGGGTAATTCCAGCTGTAGCGGATAACGTAAAACGTCAGCACAGTGGTAATCAGCATGTCGGTACAGACGGCGATGCCGTAGGCTGCGGCCAGGTTGCTCGACGACCGGAACATCACCACCGCCAACACGATCAGCGCAAACAGGCCCCAGTTCACAAATGGCAGATAGATCTGGCCCGTGTCCTTGACGCTGGTGTGCTGCACCTGCAGGCGTGGCAGGTAGCCCAGTTGAATAACCTGTTTGGTGACAGAAAACGCGCCGGAGATCAGGGCTTGCGAGGCGATCACGGCGGCCATGGCGGCCAGACCGACCAGCGGCAAAAGAGCCCACGCGGGTGCCATCATGAAGAACGGGTTCTTCACCGCCTCGGGGGTGTGCAATAACAGTGCGCCCTGCCCAAAATAGTTCAGCGTCAGCGCCGGCATGGCCACCATGAACCAGGCCACCCGAATGGGTTTCTTGCCAAAGTGGCCCATGTCGGCATACAGCGCTTCACCGCCAGTGACGCACAGCACCACCGCGCCCAGGATGATGAAAGTGGTGCCCGGGTTTTCCCACATGAAAGACACCGCGTAATGCGGACTGATGGCCAGCAAGATGAGAGGGTCCGCTGCAATATTGACGATACCCAGACCGGCAATCACCACAAACCAGAGGACCATGATGGGTCCAAAAAACCGGCCCACGCTGGCGGTACCGTGCTTTTGAACCATGAACAGTCCCAGCAGAATAACCAGAGTCAGTGGAATCACGAGTTTCTTGAAGTTGGGGGAAACCACCTCCAGACCTTCTACGGCACCCAGCACCGAAATGGCGGGCGTGATGACGCCGTCTCCATAAAACAGGCAGGTACCAAAGATGCCCACCACCAGCAACACGCGCCGCAACTCGGGCCGGTCTTTGACCGACTGCGAGGCCAGTGCCAGCATGGCAACCAGGCCACCTTCGCCGTGGTTGTCCGCCCGCAGCACCAGCGTCACATATTTGAGGGAAACGATGACGGTCAGCGTCCAAAAGAAGATGGACAGAATGCCATAGACGTTTTCAGGCGTGAATGGCACGTGACCGGAGCCAAAAACTTCTTTGACCGCATACAGGACACTGGTTCCGATGTCACCGTACACCACGCCGATGGCGCCCAGGGTAAGCGCCGGAAGAGACGATTTGGATGCTGACACAAGTTCACCCGGCTTCTGAGTGGCGCGGGTTCCATTTCATTTGGGACCGCTATTTTGCGCTTCCAGCCAAGGCATGCAAGTGCCGCCGGGACCATTTCGCACGAATTGCCAAACATGTTGCAACGCAACAACTCAGGCCTTGCGCACTCAGGACAATGTAAGAATTTGCCGCAGTGCGGCCCGGCTCATTCGTAGTGCTCGGCGTCCGGATCGGTGGCTTCCAGCTCATAGCTGGAAGCCAGCATGGCCAGGCGCCCAACCACCCCGTACATGTAAAACCGGTTGGGCGCACTGGCACCAGGCTTGACACCGGGCTGGGGTAAGTGCGTACTCTCGGCAAATGCCAGGGGCACAAAGCTGGAACCGGGGCCATTGAGGTGCTCGTCTACCCGGCGCTCGGCATGCACCCGGTAAAAGCCCCCCACCACATAGCGGTCCATCATGTAAACCACGGGTTCAGCCACCGAGTCGTTGACCCGTTCACAGGTCAACACCCCTTCCTGAAGAATCACGTCGTAGACGCTGGAGACGCCCTTGGTCGCGCCTGCCCGACCCGGCACCTGCAGGCGCAGGGCTTCAATCTCTTTTGCATCGCGCACGGTGAGCACACCCATGCGGGCATCGCTGTTGTCGGCCTTGATAACGACAAAGGGCTTTTCCTTGATGCCGTATTCCTTGTGCTTCTTGCGAATTTTTCCCAGCAGTGCATCCACCCGGACGGCCAGATCCTGCACCCCGGTCTCTGTGGAAAAGTCGACCTGGGCGCATTTGTCAAACAGGGGGTTTATCAGCCAGTGGTCCACGCCGATGAGCTTGCCAAAGCGTTTGGAAACTTCCTCAAAACACTTGGCATGCGTACTCTTGCGCCGAGTTGCCCAGCCCGCATGCAAGGGCGGCAGCAGGTACTGCTCGTGCAGGTCTTCCAGAATGCCGGGGACACCAGCACGCAAATCGTTGTTAAGCAAAATGGTGCAGGGATCAAAGTGCTTGACGCCCAGGCGGCCCTTGGTGCGCACCACCGGCTCCATGGTGATGCTTTCCCCGTCGGGCAGGTCAATAGTGACGCTCTTCTTCACCTCCGGGCTGATGGAGCCTATGCGCACGTTCAGGCCCGCCATATGGAACACCCGGCGCAACTGCGCCAGATTACTCAGGTAGAAGGTGTTGGGCGCCTGGTTCTCCGGCACGATCAGGAGGTTACGAGCCTCGGGGCAGATCTTCTCAATCGCGGCCATGGCCGCCTGCACCGCCAACGGCAGCATGGACGGTGTCAGGATGTGCCAGCCATCAGGAAAGAGGTTGGTATCTACGGGCGCGAGCTTGAAGCCCGCGTTGCGTACATCCACCGAACTGTAAAAAGGAGGCGTGTGCTCCATCCATTCCAGGCGAAACCAGCGCTCGATAGCGGGCATGGAATCCAGAATGCGCTGTTCCAGCTCATTGATGGGGCCGGTCAGTGCGGTAACGAGGTGGGGAACCATACGGCCCTCTTGAAGAATGTGAAACGATTGCTCGATTCTAGACTTGGGGTTAACCCGGCAAGATACAAGAGGCCGATGCAATCATGGCCATCGAAAACCCCTGATCAGACTCGCACTTCTCCATCTCCCAACACCACGTACTTCAGCGACGTCAGTCCCTCGATACCCACCGGCCCACGGGCGTGGAACTTGTCAGTGCTGATGCCGATCTCGGCCCCCAGACCGTACTCGAAGCCGTCGGCAAACCGGGTGCTGGTGTTGACCATAACGCTGGCTGAGTCCACCTCGCGCAGAAAGCGCTGGGCATGCTGGTGGTCGCGGGTTAGGATGGCGTCGGTGTGGTGGCTGGAGTACTGGTTGATGTGGGTAATCGCCTGATCGAGCCCTTCAACCACCTTGATGCTGATGACCGGTGCGAGGTACTCCGCATACCAATCGCTCTCGCTGGCCAGCACCAGCTTGGCAGCCGTAGGTTGTTTTGGAATTACTCCCACTTTGATAGCATCTTGTGTATATTCCACGAGGGCTGCAGGCAAATTTGACTGCAAGATTTGAAGTGCATGTGCATCACAGCGCATCTCCACGCCTTTGGCCGCCAGCACCACGCCGATCCGGGGCAGAAATACAGATGCCACGCCACGTGCGACCAGTAGGCTCTCGGCCGCATTGCAGGGGCTGTATTTGCTGGTTTTGGCGTTGTCGGTCACCTTGATCGCCATGTCGATATCGCAGG
>Ga0116178_10003447_pt1 | contig 11998 bp, 11 predicted proteins | sample AD_STIC12_MetaG_FD_89880 | JGI IMG/M metagenome (GOLD analysis project Ga0116178, IMG submission 89880) | Active sludge microbial communities of municipal wastewater-treating anaerobic digesters from USA - AD_STIC12_MetaG | ecosystem: Engineered > Bioreactor > Anaerobic > Digestate | place: USA... | reverse complement strand
CCTGCATATCCTTTAATTGTGAATACTGCTCAGGTGTCAAAATCGATTTCATTTTTGCATCGTGATCTTCACGTGCTTTTTTCATTTCATCACGTTGTGCCTGAATTTTCTTCTCATTGCTTATAAGTTGAGTATACACCTGATCATATTGCGCATCTGTCAACTTTAATTTTGCTTTTAACGTTTCAGCTCTCTTCTGAGCTCTCTCTTCCGGACTACCATCTCTACCAGCACGTTCCTGACGCTGGCCCATTGCAACAGTACTGATCAACAAAACAATTGCAAGGAATTTTATTTTTAGTTTCATGTTTCTATGACTGAAGGAATCGGGGTGGGTTTAATCAGAGATTTAATGATTTAAGTTTAAAGTTGAGGCATTTCTTCAGGGAAAATTCATTTTATAGAAAAAATTTCACTTTTCACTTTTCACTTTTCACTTTTCACTTTTCACTTTTCACTTTTCACTTTTCACTTTTCACTTTTCACTTTTCACTTTTCACTTTTCACTTTTCTCATCACCATCACCCCATCCCTCACAGGTAGCAACACTTTCTCAAGTCTGTTGTCATGTGCAATTCGTTCGTTGAATTGGTGTAATGCTAAAGTGTCTTTATCCATTTCAGATAAGGGAGCAATAATTTTTCCGCTCCATAAAACATTGTCAGCTAAAATGTATCCACCTTTATTTACTTTGTCAAAAACAAGATCGAAATAATTTGTATAATTTATTTTATCTGCGTCAATAAAAACAAGATCAAATGGACCATTCAAAGTGGGAATAATGTCGAGAGCGTTGCCGGTATAGATTCTGAATTTTGAATCAAGTCCGGCCAGACTGACATATTTCCTGACCATAGGAGTCAATTCATCGTTGATATCAATTGTATGAATCAATCCGTTGTCCTTTAAACCTTCAGCAAGACAGAGCGCAGAGTAACCGGTATAAGTTCCGATTTCAAGAATGGATAAAGGTTGAATCATGCAACTGATCATACTTAACATCCGGCCTTGCAGATGACCGGAAAGCATGCGTGGCATTAACACATTCGCATGTGTTTCGCGATTTAAATTTTTCAGTATTTCTGACTCAGGTGAACTGTGTAGTTCAGAATAGATATTAATTTTTTCGTCAATAAAATCCATTGAATCAATTCCAGTCTTTAGTAGCACCAATTTCTACTTGCTGTACATTCTCTATCCAATGTGAATCTGAAGTTGTACCGTATTTGTCAACAAAGAAAATAATAAAAGAATTTGCAGTGTTAATTCCATTCAGATCTATGACATAAGATTTTACATATGAATTTCCACGGGTCATAATTGCTGCAGGAATTGGATCACCGATCAAACCATTATTTGCAATCAATTTCTTCAATTGATATTTTTGATTGTAGCCTCTGATCGTATCATTCAATGCATAGAAAGGTAAAGTTGTGTCCGGTGACAATCCTTCAAAGCTGAAATCGTTCATTTGATCATAAACAGAATCATTGCTAATGAAATTTCTTTCGACGATGTATCCATGTAAACGATAATCGCCAAACATATCAGCGCTGAATCCTGTGTGTACTGTCAGGTTAAGTTTATTTAATGCAGTGATCTCAGAAGCTTCAATTGCTAAACCACATGAAGGTACCTGACCAATTTTTGCCTGTACTGAAGTAACCCAATAGTCAGGTGCAAAATCAATTGCTGAAGTGTTAATTCTGTTTATTGGACCGCCGGGATAAAAAGCGCTTGTGTTAAACATACTATCAAGTAAGTTAACTCCTGTCAAAGGGTTTACAAGTGCACTTGATTCAAGTGTGTCGCCAACATGTATGTTAACTGCAAAAACACGGTCCGGCCAAAGTCTGATCAAAGAATCGATCAAATAGTGTGCTTTCGGGCACTGACCGCAAGATAATTGTGTATAATCTTCTATGAGTATTTTTTGCTTAAAAATTGTTGGAACTTCCGAAATATCAGGAGCATTCCCCGGGTTTGGGATATCCTGCCCATTTTCAGAACAAGAAGCCAGGAATGCGAATAGGGCAATAATAAGATATCTGCTTTTCATAAGTGCTTAATTAACGCTGAAAAGTAAGCAATCTCCCTAATTAAATAAAATATTTTTGGCCTGTGTTTTTTCCTTAAAATGTGGATGAATCCTTTATATTTGCGGCCAAATCGAAGAATATGAAAAATCTATCCCTTGCTCTGAATGGCGTTTTAATCGTTGCAGTCGGAATTTTATACTATTTACACTTTAATGGTAAACAAACTCCGGATTCAGGATCTGCATCAGCTTCCGGATCTATAAATGTTTCATCAAAAGGGATCGTTTATGTTAATTCTGATTCGCTGCTGGACTCGTACGATTTTTACAAAGATCAAAAGACAAAATTTGAAGCTGAACAAAATCGGATTCAAATTGAATTAAAAAGCGAAAGCGATAAACTTCAGAAAGATGCTGCATTATATCAGCAACAGGCGATTGGTATGACCGATATGGAACGCCAGCAAAAGGAACAACAATTGGGAATGCGTCAACAAAATTTGATGGAAAAGAAAGATGCAATGCTTGGAAAACTCGATCAGTTGCAGGCAAATTCATCTGAAGAACTTTATACAAAACTGAATAATTACTTACGTGAATTCAATGCTGATAAAAATCTGCAATTTGTTTTAGGTTATCAAAAAGGCGGTGGAATTCTTTTTGCAAATGATAGCTTGAATGTGACCCGTCAGGTTATTGAAGGGTTGAATAAGGCATACGCTGCGGAAAAACAATAAAAGATTTCGGAATGCGGATTTCGGTGTTGTGATAGACCTCTGCATTTCTCAATTTTGATTCGACTTTCCAGGTTGCATATTCCGCAATCCGAAATTCGAAATCCGCAATGCCTATGGTTTGTTGAACAGAAGTTTAAAATAAAACGAAGGCTTTTTCAGTCTGGCACGAATGTCAAGGTCCTCAAACATACAGGTGATGGTTTCCCGTAAGGTTTGATTCCTGATCGCTTTGTTGACTACAAAATTGAAAAGAGTTTCATAGCGTGCAAGTTTTTGCATTTTGTGACTCAGATTAATTTCGCTTTCGAGTTGACTGTAAACATTCTTGTGATAACTGTATAAGAATTCTGAATCAAAACGTTCTGCTGCCATCGCTTTTACAATTGTTTCGCCTGCAATTCTTCCACTTACAAGTGCATTTCCGATACCTTCGCCTGTGAATGGATCTATCAATGATCCTGCATCACCTACAAGAAGAAAATTGCTGCCGGAAATTTTTCTCTTTACACTTCCTAATGGCAATCCCCAGCCTTGAATTGGTGTGATGGCTTTCGCATTTTTAAAGCGCTTTGAAATTGTGGGATGCGATGCGATTATTTCTTCAAGTGACTTTTTCAGATTCACTTTTCGTTTTGATACATATGAACTCAACATTCCAATCCCAACATTTACACGGCCATCGTTCATCGGAAAGATCCAGAAATATCCCGGTAATAGTTCTTTCAGAAAATGTAATTCAATAAAATTGTCGGGGTGAGAGTCAGAAACATTTTCGTAATACACACGCAAACCCGCACAGTAATGTTCGTTTTCTTTTTTATCTCCGGATAATTCTTTACCAACTATAGATCTGTCTCCTTCAGCTCCAACTACGATATCAAATTCATCCTCCGAAATTTGTCCGTTTTTATTAATTGTGACTTGCAGCCTGTTATTTTTGCGGATAATATTTTCTATGGAAGTATTCTGCCGGATGTCTGCGAATTCCGGATCTGCTTTTGAAAAAAGAAAATTGTCGAATTTTAGTCTGGGAGAAATAAACCCGGGAGCATGCTTCAGTTTTTCAGGGTTATTTGAAAAAGGTACATCCAGCATTTTTCCTTGTGGTGAATAAAAACGAACTCCGTAACTTCCTGAATTATCATTTGTATTAACAGCGATTTCTTTAATGAATGCCGGATCGATCTTATTCAATTCGCTTACAACTTTACCACTCAAAGCATCGCCACATATTTTATCCCGCGGGAAGATCTGCTTTTCAATTATCATATGCCTGATCTTGTTTTTACTCAGGATCATTGAAGTTGCCATTCCCGCCGGACCGGCACCGGCTATGAGTATTTTATATTTTGAATCCAAACTAATTATTCTTTTTTGTGTAAGTGAGTATGATCGTCTAAAGATATATCTTTGAATTGAAAAATCAGTCAGCAATAAATTATATGGGCAAATATCCATTCATCATCAGAGTTTATGGAATCTATATCGATCCCGATAAAGGAATTCTTGTAAGTGACGAATTAGTAAACGGACAATATATTACAAAATTTCCGGGTGGTGGACTTGAATTCGGTGAAGGAACGATCGATTGCCTGAAAAGAGAAATGATGGAAGAAACAGGGCAGGAGTTTGAAGTTGGTGAACATTTTTATACTACGGATTTTTTTGTTCCATCTGCATTTGATAGTAATTCGCAAGTGATAAGCGTTTATTATTTTATTAAACCCGTTGCTGCATTTCTTCAAACTATCTCCACCAAAAAATTTGATTTTTCAGAACATAAACATGGGGCTCAGTCATTTCGTTTTGTCAGGATTACTGCAATTCTTGCTGAAGAATTTAACCTGATCATTGATAAAAATGTTGGAAAATTGATTTTTGAATCTGGTATTATAAACAATTAATTTTTCAATATCCGTGAATGTATAAACCCCATTTTTTTAAATTTCCATACCAATACTTCAGCATCCTTTTTTGATTTAATGCCGGTAGCAACAAGAATGTACATCTTTTTTTCTCCGGTATCAATAACCCGGACTCCTATCGAGTCTAATTTAGTTTCAAGAGCCAAAGTTGAGGCCATATAAAAAGCGTGCTTCCAGAATTCTGTTCTCCAGATAAATATAGATTTGTCTTTAAGTGAAATTTTATTTGCATAGCAATCCCACACTTCATCATTCACAAAGATGGAATCATTTATATCCAGACGGTCAAGGTAGGTAAGTATCTCTACCTTTACCGGAACGACTCCAAAAGGAACCATGTCGATTTTGATAGCAGCTGAACGAGTCAGATCAACAACCCGGCTTTTTTTAAACGGACCTCTGTCATTGACTCTGACAACAACTGATTTATTATTCAATTGATTGGTCACCAATAAAAACGTATTAAAAGGTAAAGTTTTATGTGCTGCCGTAAAATCGTTTTTATTATAGGTCTCTCCACTGCTTGTTTCCTGCCCTTGAAAACGATCATGGTAGAAGGAAGCATTCTCTGAATTTTCCAGTGAGTCACTTACCGACTGACAGAAGATCTTTGAAGTGTTTAATGATAAAAGGAAGACAAGAAAAAATAAACGTAGCATTTGGCAAACATATAATTATTTGACAAGCGAATCAAGTCGAAATAAAGTTTTCGATTTGATATGGCATTTAAATGAACTTAATTTAAGCGTTTTGTAAATATGCTTTCTATTCTATGAAGTAAATCGACAGGTAAATAATTTCTCCAGTTCAGATCATCAAGTTCGCCACCCATGATCATGTAATAATCAAGATTGAAACGTTGCATTTCTAAAGCAACATGCGGACGGAAATTTATTGCAGCGATCCAGCCTTCATCAATTTCCTGAAACCATTCTTCATAATAACAATCATCGCTGCCATGAAAGTTCAGAACATTTTCCCCAATAAGAATAAATTTATTGATCCCTTCATTTATCATGGGTTCTATTATCTCCCTTTTCAAAAACATAATGTCATTGTACAAAGCATCATTCCATTCACCGATAAATTCAATAATTGCATATTGCTTTTCGTAGTCTGCAAATAAAATTTTTAAATAAAGAGTCGCACTTCCAAATACATCCCATTGCGGATGAATATAGAAATTGTAGATAGTATTGGAATACTCGAGTTCACTATAAACATTACCATGCAGTGGAGAAAGTTCGTCCTCTGCTGCTATGTATAATTCACGCCATAAATAAAAGGGCTCGAGGTCCTGCATTTCCTATCGGATGATTTTTGTAAAGATAAGAAATTGCGGAAAGATTTCGAAATAGTAAAATTCAAACTACAGTTCGACAAACTAAAGTCTTACTTCTTGTAATTTTCAATTGCTTTTCTGACGTTACCAAATTTAGTAAGTAGTTCGCCGGCTTCATTCGCAGTAACGTTAAGTTCTTTCATGATCATCTTCGTACCGCGTGTGATCAATTTTCCATTTGTTAATTGCATGTCGACCATCTTATTTCCTTTAATACGACCAAGTTGTATCATTATAGAAGTAGAGATCATATTCAAAACCAATTTCTGCGCAGTGCCGGCTTTCATTCGTGTGCTTCCTGTTACGAATTCAGGACCAACGATCACTTCAATGGGGTAATGCACATTTTGTGCAAGTAAAGATCCATGGTTGCATGTTAATCCAATTGCTAAAATGTTATTCTCTTTGCATTTTTTTGCAGCACCAACTACATAAGGAGTACTGCCGGAGGCTGCAATGCCAAGTACTACATCTGCAGTTGTGATATTATGTGTCTGTAAATCTTTCCAGCCTTGCAATTCATCATCTTCCGCAAACTCAACTGCCTTTCGGATTGCATTATCGCCGCCTGCAATCAATCCTATTACTTTACCATGTTCCAATCCGAAAGTAGGTGGCAGTTCAGAAGCGTCTACAATACCTAAACGACCACTTGTGCCGGCACCCAGGTAAAATAATCGACCGCCGGTGCGCATCTTTTCTGTGATAAGTATCACAACTGTTTCAATGCGATGCAATACTTTCTCCACTGCTTCTGGTACAGATTTGTCTTCTGTATTCATAGCAGATAGTAAATCATAAACACTCATTGATTCCAATGAGCTGTAATTGGATTCTTTTTCCGTAACTTTTTCTGTCATGTGAATCAGCAGCGAACTGCAGTGTGTGTGTGAAAATTTTGAACGGGTTAAATATACAACGGAAATTGCTGCGGATTATATTCGTTAAAAATTCTATAAACAGAGTTAACAACATCTTCAACTGATGGTTTGGAGAAAAAGTCTCCGTCTGATCCATATGCAGCACGATGATCTTTAGCTGTGAGTGTAACAGGCGCAGAATCAAGCCATTGAAAGGCGTTTTGTTTCTCTAATAGTTGTTGTAAAATATAAGCACTCGCACCACCGGGTACATCTTCATCGAGCACAAGAAGTTTATTGGTTTTCTGAATACTCTTAGAGATAATTTCTTGAGTATCAAAAGGAAGTAATGTTTGGCAATCAATCAACTCAACAGAAATTTCCAATTCTATCAATAGTTGAATGGCCTCCTGGGCTATTCTTACACATGAACCATAAGTGACAATTGTCACATCATTCCCTTCCTGAATTATTTCCGGAACGCCTAATGGGATTCTGAATTCTCCAATGTTTGCTGGAAGCTTTTCTTTTAACCGATAACCATTTAAACATTCAACGATCAAACCCGGTTCGTCACTTGCCAATAATGTATTATAAAATCCTGCTGCCTGTACCATGTTACGAGGAACCAAAACATGAATACCACGAATCGCATTTATGATCATTCCCATAGGAGAGCCGCTATGCCAGATCCCTTCCAGACGATGACCACGGGTCCTGATGATAACAGGTGCTTTTTGTCCACCTTTAGTTCTGTATTGCAAAGTAGCAAGGTCATCACTTAAGATCTGCAATGCATAGAGTAAATAATCAAGATATTGAATTTCTGCAATCGGTCTTAGCCCACGTAGAGCCAGTCCTATTCCTTGTCCTGCAATGGTAGCTTCACGTATTCCAACATCCGTAATTCTGATCTCACCATATTTTGCCTGAAGTCCGGCGAACCCTTGATTCACATCACCGATTTTTCCGAGATCTTCTCCAAAGGCAACAAGCCTTGGATCTTTTGCAAAAAGTGCATCGAAATTGGCCTGCAATATTTCGCGGCCATCTATCATAGGAGAATCATCATTATATACCGGTGAAATCGGTTCGATATTAAAAACTGACTCATTAGATGTGCTATGTAGTCCGGCATTATATCTCTCTGCATTCAGCTTCTGATAATTTGAATGCCATTCCTGCAAATTAGTTTTAGCGGCAGAATTTTCGTTTCTCAGTAATCGAAGAACTTTCTGAATTGCAGAAACAATATCTCTTCGCGCCGGATCAATAACTGTATTCAGATCAGATTTAATTTTTTGAATGAAAGAAGATTGTCCGGTTGTCTGACTAATGGCATCAAACATCTCCGATACTTCTCTGATCTCATTCTTTACAGGTGTCATGAATTCAGTCCATGCTGCTTTCTTACAATCCTGTGCATATTTTTTTGCTTCGCTTTCAATTTCATCGAGTTCAGCTTCTGTAGCAATTGCAGAACTTAAAATCCACTCGCGCATTTTTTTTATTCCGTCATATTCAACTTCAAAATCCAACCGCTCTTTTGATTTATATCTTTCGTGCGAACCCGAAGTACTGTGACCTTGCGGTTGAGTAATTTCCGTGATGTGAAACAATACAGGAACCTGTTCTTCTCTGCAGATCTTAATTCCTTTAGCATACATTTCGCATAGAGCAGGGTAGTCCCAGCCTTTTGCTCTGAGGATCACATATCCTTCGCCTTTTTCATTTCTTTCAAAACCCTTGAGTACCTCAGAAATATTTTGTTTCGTTGTTTGATACTTTGATGAAACTGAAATTCCGTATCCATCATCCCAAACTGAAATTGCCATTGGTACCTGAAGTACACCGGCAGCATTTATAGTTTCCCAGAATAAGCCCTCAGATGTACTTGCATCACCAATTGTTCCAAAAGCAACTTCATTTCCTTTCGTAGTGAAGTTGGTCATGTGATGCAGATCCGGATTGTTTCTGAATAATTTCGATGCCCATGCTAATCCTAAAAGTCGCGGCATTTGTCCTGCAGTCGGACTGATATCAGATGATGAGTTTTTTATTTTTGAAAGTTCCTTCCAGCTACCATCTTCGTTTATCGTTCTTGTAGAGAAATGACCATTCATCGATCTTCCGCCTGAACTAGGTTCTGCATTCAGATCGGGAGTTGCATAGAGCTGCGCGAAAAAGGCTGTAATATTTGATTGTTCAATGGCAAACATAAATGTTTGATCCCGGTAATATCCGGCTCTGAAATCACCGGGCATAAATTGCTTTGCCATAGCAATCTGTGCAAGCTCTTTACCATCACCAAAAATTCCGAATTTCGCTTTGCCTGTCAATACTTCTTTTCGTCCGATCAAACTTGCCTGACGGCTTGAGTTTGCTAAACGAAAATCATTAAGAACTTCTTTCTTGAAGTCTTCAAAACTCAATGCATTGGAAGCCTGACTTTCAGGAGATGGTTTCATAAAACGTACTGATATTTGGTTATTGACAAATATAAGAAATATTTAGTTCAAAGGATTTTCTGTTTTCATTTGATAATGCTTTAAAACTACCTAAATTTGCAACCCATTCAAAAACCAGAAAATGAAGAAATTAATTTTAACAATATCGGTGTTCTCCTCCATAGTTGCCTGTTCTAACCCTCAACCTGAACGAGCTGCTGTCCCGGAAAAAGTATCTATGTCGCAGGAAAGTGGAATTCTCCTTGCCGAAGGTTTATTGGTTTCTACCAATGATACAATGTGTGGTATGTCAGTAGGAAATGAGCCGGCTGATACCGTTACTTATGACGGAAAACTATTCGGCTTTTGCAGCAGCGGTTGTAAAGAAGCTTTTCTTGCAGAAAGAATAACTAAATGAGAAAACATTTGATGTTAAGGTGGGGGGTAGTAGCATTACTGGTAATGGTATCTATTGCCTGGGCTTATCAAATTCTTACCACTGAAAGACAACAAGCACCTTCATTACCGGTCTATGGTGAAAAAGCGGACGACAGCACCGATCATAGAATCGCATCCTGGAAATTCATCGATCAGAATGGGGCGCCAATTTCTCAGAGCGATCTTGATGGAAAAATATATGTTGCCGATTTCTTCTTCACAACATGTAATGGCATCTGTCCAAAAATGTCAAATCAAATGGAGAGAGTTGCAGAACGATTTAAAGGTACAGAACAAATTCATTTTTTATCACATACAGTTAAACCTTCAGAAGATTCTGTTCCTGTGCTGAAAAAATATGCTGAATTTCATAATGCTGATTCTAAGATATGGCATTTTGTGACAGGAGAAAAAAAGGATATTTATGAAATGGCAAGGACTTCCTATTTGTCTGCCGTTTCAGAAGGTGATGGCGGACCTGACGATTTTGTGCACACTCAGTTTTTCACATTGATAGATACTGAACGAAGAATTCGTGGTTTTTATGATGGAACTGATTCTGTAGAAGTAAATAAACTTATTGATGACATTTATGTTCTAATGAATGAGTAATTTCACTTCATGAAATTTACTTCTGCATTTTTATTGATTGCATTCTTTTTAATCCATTTCGATTCTCTTGCGCAGAATCAGATTGATGTGATTTCTGATTTAGAAGCAAAGTCGTTTCGTGCAGCAAAATCTTTTTCTTCAACTTATAATTATGAAAATGCAGACATTCACTATACAAGATGCGAATGGAAAGTGGATCCGGCAGTAAATTTCATTTCAGGAAATATTACTTCATATTTTCAGGCTAATTCGTTTCTTGATTCTATTACTTTTGATTGCTCTCAATATCTTACCATTGATTCAGTAACTTATCATGGAAGTCAAATTTCTTTTTTGCATGATTCGGAACTGATAAAAATTTATTTCCCCGCTACTTTGTCTGTCAATTCTCTTGACTCGCTTTCTGTTTATTATCATGGTGCTCCTGTATCGACCGGCAATGGTTCATTCGAACAAAGTACGCATAATGGTGAACCGGTGATGTGGACACTTTCGGAGCCTTATGGTGCAAAAGACTGGTGGCCTTGCCGGCAGAATAATGCAGATAAAATAGATTCGATCGATGTGTGGTGTGAAATTCCATTGGGAACGAAGTGCGCTTCAAACGGAATTTTGATTTCTTCCGACACAGCAGGTACAAATATGTTGTACCACTGGAAAAGTAATTATCCGATTGCGCCTTATCTGGTAGCAATTGCTGTAACAAATTATGCAGAATTCTCCGATTCAGTTGTATTGAGTAATTCTGATACACTTCCTATTCTGAATTATGTTTATCCCGAGCAAATCAGTGTTGCTCAACCTGCTTTTTCAGTGACTGCATCATTGATCAGTTATTATGACAGTTTACTTGTTTCTTATCCATTCTCAAAAGAAAAATATGGACATGCTCAATTTGGCTGGGGTGGAGGTATGGAACATCAAACTATGTCTTTTGTTGGAAGCTTTGGATATGAACTGATCGCACATGAATTAGTTCATCAATGGTTCGGTGATAAAATTACCTGCAGCAGCTGGAGAGATATCTGGCTTCATGAAGGCTTTGCTACATTCTTTGCAGGAGCTGCAATTGAAAGATTCAAACCGGAAGAATATTACGCATGGAAATATTCTGCATTGCAAAGTATTATTTCCAAACCCAATGGTTCAGTTATCTGCAGTGATACCACTGACAGAACTCGAATCTTCGATGGCCGTCTATCTTATAGAAAAGGAAGTTATGTTTTAAATATGTTGCGCTGGAAATTTGGCGAAGAACTTTTTCTGGAATCAATAAGAGATTTTCTGAATAAAAATTCTTTGCAGTATAATTATGCAACCACGGAAGATCTTAAATTATCTTTTGAATTTATTACCGGATCTGATCTGACGGAATTTTTTGATGAATGGGTTTATGGAGAAGGATATCCTTCGTTTAAAATTGAATGGAGTAAATCAGGAAATTCAGTTACAATGATCGTTGATCAGGTTTCTTCAGATCCGGGAATTTCTTTTTTTCATATTCCGCTTCCGGTTCAGATTGGAAATGCGGAGCGTGATTCAATTGTAATTATTGATGCTACATCTTCCGGACAGCAATTTAATTTTGAACTTGATTTT
>Ga0116178_10003444_pt1 | contig 12005 bp, 10 predicted proteins | sample AD_STIC12_MetaG_FD_89880 | JGI IMG/M metagenome (GOLD analysis project Ga0116178, IMG submission 89880) | Active sludge microbial communities of municipal wastewater-treating anaerobic digesters from USA - AD_STIC12_MetaG | ecosystem: Engineered > Bioreactor > Anaerobic > Digestate | place: USA... | reverse complement strand
TCGGGAAGGACCATACGTTGAAGCCCTCGGTTCCCTTGACAACCTTTACGGTACCTGAAGAGCCGCTGAATTCGCCGGTCTGGGTCTTTTCAGTCGGTCCGAACGATGAGGAGTAGACCTCAACGAGCAGCTCGTCATCGACAGCCAGGTTGGTGGTTCCCTTGATCTCGAACTTGTCTCCAATCATTGCTTCGGGCACCGGGAGAATGTTGATCTCCGGCACTTCGATCAGGAACTGGAGCTTCGTGTAGGTATCGTCAACCATCGAGTTGTCGAGAGCTACGGTGAGTGCGTTCGCCGCATCAGATCCCTGCAGGCTGCCTGGCCCCTCAAGGGTGAAGAGGACGGAGTTCGCGGTTGGGTAGGGTCCGACAACATAGCGGTATGTGTAGCCGCCGTTTGCCTGGGGATAAACATCAAGCTCATCGTTGTACATCGGGTGCTGAACGACGACGAAATACTGGCCGCTGGTCATGTCTGATGTCATGCCACCATCGACTTCGTATTCGAATGTGCCGTCATCATTCACGGCTTCGGTGTTATAGGCAACGAAGTTCTTGCCCATGACCCAGATAGCTACTCCCTGTGAGGGGTCGCCTTCTGCAACACCACGGACATACATATCGTCACCCTGGGCAACGGTGCTCTGGGATGCCTGGGCAGTTACGAACGGCTTCCTGATGATGACTGAAACGGTGCCGTACTGGGCATCGGACAGCTGGGACTTGTCGTTCTGGGTTGCGACTGCATAGACGGTGTAGGTTCCTGCATCGATGTTGAGGTTGGCTGTCTGCCACTTGTACTCCCAGGTGTTGTCATCGTTCACGTCAGTGACGGTGAATACCGGGGGAGTGCAGGAGCCACAAACAGGTGACCTCGGGTCGGTCAGAAGTCCACCATTGGCGGGCAGGTTCGGACCGGTGATGAACAGGTAGACGTTGTCAGTCTCGGAGTTGGTACCGGAGAGTTTGACCTCCTGTCCGAGGAAGTAGCTCTGGTCGCCGGCGGCAACAACAGTTACCGTTCCCTTCTCAACCTTCACATCGACCTCGTCTGACTTGTACTGACCACCGAAGTTGTTCTCAACACGGATGGTGTACTTCTTGTCGTCAGTGTTGGCGCCCGTCAGGAATCCGACGGTACGGGTTCCGCTGGCTGATGTCTTGATCTTTGCATAGTAATAGACACCATTGTCAGGTCCGGTTGCAACATCCTGCTTGATGGTCTTGCCTGCGCCACCCTCATAGACATAGGAACCGATGGTATACGGTCCGGCTACCGGGTCGTTCGCGACATTGTCCTGGCTCGCTGCCATGATTGGCGGCTGGTCTCCCGCACCACCGGTCATGGAGCTCGTTCCCTTGACCCACACGTAGTAGAACTCGTTAGCCCTGCCCGTGACGGTCACGGAGAACTGGTTTCCGCGAACAACGGTATCCTTGCTGGCCTCGATCTTCACGGTGTCACCGGTGATCGCAATCGTCTTGAGTGCAGTCACGGTCTTGCCGCTGTAGTCAGTGCCATCAGGGGCCTTGTAGTTGTCCTTGATCTTGTTGAGGTTCAGCTCTGCACTAACCGTGTAGGTACCGGCCTTGTACAGGCGGGAGCCTGCATCATCGGTAGCTGCGGTGTCCCATCCTACAGAGGTGTTCCCGGCAGGTACTGCCCAGTACCAGAGTGACTGGGTAATCGCCTGGCCAGTCAAGGTCTTCATGACGTTGGCCGGAGTCTCCAATGCGGTGTAGGTTGCACCATCAGCGGTCTTCACCTTGATGTTGACGAATCCCTCACCAGCATAGCTGGGCCTGTTTATCACAGAGTAGGTGTTGGTCTCGACCCTGAAGTTCTCAACATTGCCTGCCGGAACCTGCTTTCCAGTGACATCCTTGTTGGCGTTCTGGTCCCAGATCTTGATGTCGATGTTGGGATCAACAACATTGAATGCAACACCTGCGTTGGCTCCGTTCCAGTTATACCAGTTACCGGTCCTGCCAACGAAGTCAGCAGGAGCAACATAGAAGCTTGCAGCATTGCCCACAGCTACTATGTAGTTTGGTGTGTCGGTGGCGGGAGTGGTCCCTGATGCAAACCATGCGATCTGGGTGAAATTCCCTACGGCGGCGGTTACATCCAGGCCTTCTTCACCAATAAACACATCTCCGCCCTGCGCAATCTGGTTTACCGCTGCTGATGCCGGAAGAATCAGCATCGCAAGGGCTACCAGAGCAATCAATGCAAGGCTAAAGCGCTTAGTCATCTTTGTCCTCCTTATACTCATGTCCAATTTGAAACGTTCAATCCAATGCACACGTCCCGAACAGTTGTCGGCAATCGCCGAAAACCGGTTCATCGTGCTCCATACTCCGAATAACGGAATATGATTCAATATTTGTGGAACGCCTAATATATCTTTTTTGGTCGAACACAGAGGGATATGCAGGTCTTTGTGGGATAAAACAAGCGATTTGAGTAAAAGCAGGCATTATTTTTCATTTCCTTATACTATTCATCCAATACGTACATAAACGTGGTCATTCCACAGTTCCGCCTATGTCTCGCGCATGGTCGGAGTTCTTCCTGAAATCATATTAAATGAAGGATTGACCCCGTGATTTTCTTATCCATTCCACCTCGTAATCTCCAGATACCCTCCTCCCCTTTTCCCCATTCAATGGCAAGTGAACGGCCGCCAGTATCATTCTCACCCTTTCATTAGAACGGAATGTAATTTCCATATCTTTACATTCCAATATTCTGCATAAAGGTAGTATGAGAATTATAAGGGCGCCTTCTCTTGGAACAGCCCATGACCTGGTAGTAAAAATGGTATTAGAGAAGGGATGGGTGCTTAATACCGAAGATCGAGAGGCGACCATCGAGTTTGATGAAATTGCAATGCGGATAGGACACCCGGATACTGACCCGATGGTGAGCCCTCACTCAAGATTCTCAAGAAAATTCGTGGAACAGTACGCCCATGACCTTCTTTTCGGTACTTCTGCAGTCTTCGAGTATGATTATCATGATCGACTCTATAACTGGGGAACACCCCTGGTGGCAGAGGGAACGGCACTTCATATCGACCAGATTGCGTATATCGTCCGCAAACTTGCATCATCCCAGGTGAGCAGGAGAGCGATGGCAATTACATGGAATCCCTATATTGATGAACAGCTGGATGACTGCCCCTGCCTCCAGCTGGTCCAGTGTCTCGTCCGGAACGGACACCTTTCAATGAAAGTGGTATTCAGGAGCAACGACATGCTTACCGCGGCAGGGGCGAATATGTTTGCTCTGGTACATCTTCAAAAATATATTGCAGAGCAGCTCGGACTTCCCCTAGGGTACTATACCCACATCTCCCTTGTACCCCACATATACTATAAACGAGATGTGAACGACATCGAACCCTTCTGCGGGAAAGGGGAATATATAAAACCAGCCACAGAAGTCTGCAGGACTTGCGGAAAATGCAGGTTATGAAGGTTCCCAGGCTCAAATCAGTCAGGTTAATTAGGAGAAAGCACCAATAAAATAGGATATTACAGCCCGGTAGTGTAGCGGTCAATCATGCGGGACTCTGGATCCCGCGACAGCAGTTCGAATCTGCTCCGGGCTATTAATTATCCTTTTTCCAATGAAAATCACTTCGTAATTTTCATAATTTATACCCGTATCCCGAAATCGGGGCTCATAGGAGGTTAATATGAAAATGCTTCCGGCATTTTCATCTTTTATGCTTGTGGCCCTCAAAGGAATCAGGTTATTTTCTTTAACGGATACTGCAGATCTGCCATGATCTTTCATTATCCCATGTCCTTCCATATTTGGGACCGGTTTGATGTGGAGTTTAACCCCCCCTCTTGATTTAATCCCCTGATATCTGAAAAGAGGCTTGTACTACCTCTGTAGATTCAAGAAATAAACAATATTTCAGATGTTTTACCCACTTGATCGTCATTATCAGCTGACTTTGCAGATCAGCGCTGCATGATCAGGATAGTAGGGGGAGAGCCAGACGCATTCCTCCGTCCAGATACCCTTGGTGCTCAGTTCATGGATCACCTCTTCAGCCACATAGGCTGGGGTCCGGGTGACATCAATGCTCCTGGGTTTGAGCATGAATACCATGATCCCGTCTGACACAAGGAACCTGCTATTGACTGACAGTATCTCTGCCTGGTCTGGCTGGGCTACATCCTGATATATGATATCGACTTTCTCCACCAAGGGGAGGTATCGTTCAGGCTTTCTCGCATCCGCCATGATTGGTATGATATTTTTACGCTGCCGGGCTACTACCATAAGATCCTGCATCGGCCTGGGTGCTGGTTCAACTGCATATACGACCTCCACGTAATCGGCAACATGGGAGACGGTGGTCCCGTTCGCAGCACCAAGATAGAGCACCCTGTGATAGTTCTCAAGATCTATGCCCTTTCCCAGGTGATAGAGCGCAGCCAGCTTGCTCCTCTTCGGGGACCAGAGCCGGTACCCCTGAACCGTCCGTTCCCCGTACACTCCACCAGGGCCTTCTGATACCAGGTGGTCTCCTATCCAGATCATTGAATCCTCCCGGCATTCAGTATCGCTTCTTTTGCTATTGTAATGAAAACGGGATCTGGTTCTCCACGGTAGTAATCGATCCGTGCGGCAATGGCAAGTTTTGCAGCAAGAACCCTTGCGACCTTTCCCCTCTTCTCCTTCCTGGATCCATGCACACCCCGGTACTGATAGATCAGACCGTGTTTTGGAGAGGGTGAAGCAGTTGAGAGATGACAAAAAAGGGCATTTTTGGCACCGAGCACCTGGATTGCACTTCCTGGCATCAGAGCAAGGGCACGAATTCCTCCCGCCTCTGCAGCAAGGCGAGCAGCCACCAGTCCCCCGGCGAGGGCACTACAATTGGGGAGGTGTTCTGCTGCTTTCGCAGCTACCTTCCCGGACAGGGTTGACCGTCGTTTGGTGAGCTGCTCGATCTCATCCAGAATTTCGCCCAGAGCCTCATCAGACCCGTCCCTCATCAGATCTCGTAGTTTTCTTCCCCGCGGCATCTCTGACTTTCGGCTGAATTCAGGATTGAGGGCCCGATACCATTCCACCGATCGTTCAGATAATAGATTGATGACGATATCGATCTCATCAAGCATCTTGACCATCAGAATTAATTCAGGGTGATCAACCTTTGACACCTCATCAATGCGCTCTGCCGTGAGGGCCATTGCAGTGGCATGTAACAGGTCAAGATACTCACCACGGTTTTTTGCAAATCCACATTTCACCGCGTATTCCCAGTCCGGAGTTTCAGCCGTTTTGTCCCCTTCAAGCTGCTTTATCCTGTCTGCCAGTATCCGTTGATCATGCGGCAGGGCATGACATGTCCCCCCCTCCCGGTCAAGAAACCAGTAGGACTTCATAAGCAGTAATGGGTATGAACCCTCATTAGGATTCATCCACAGTTCAAGGACGCAAGGGTGAGACAGGATGATGATCTGGCCCGGGGCCCTGATTCCCAGCCTCCTCAGAATACGGAGACTCCGAGAGAGAAGAGGATAACCGGGAGGGTTACGGCTCCCATGCAGAATACCTGGGGTATATTGAGCAATTTCGGAACAAGGCCGAGCAGGGTGGCGAGAAGGAGGATGAAGAGCCCGAACAGGCCACAGAACAGAAAACTCAGCAGGGTGATGAACACGATGACACCCGCGGTAAGCCCGGTCCGGTTGATTCCCCCCAATCTCCATGCCGTTGAAGCGAGGAGGAGGGTGAGGAGATAAGCGCAGGCTGCTGCACACGCCGCGGCAGAGAGCACCACACTGAACGGGGGTGTCTCGATTGCTGAGAGCGCCACCATGACACCATTCCGCGTCCGTGCAATAGCATAGAATGCTGCGAGGCCGGCAACAGCATTCACGGTATTTGCAGCATTCGTGGCAAACAGATATCCCTGCCGGTCTCTGTTATAATCAGCTACCGAGGCGACTACAGAATTTGCGGTCGCATTCGAAAGACCGGGAAGCCATCCAACCACAATACCGGCAATAGTGCCTGAAATTGTCCCTTTTACAACCGTCCGGCGTGGGAGACTGATACCCTCGAAGTGCTGTTGCGGGACCGGCCCTTTCCCCGATACAAGAAGGAGGGAAATGCCGAACAAGCCAGAAAGGAGGGGCATGAGTATTCCTGAAGATCCGAATGGGCCTGCACCCAAGAACGCAAACTGGAAGGAGAACAACCCCAGTATCCCGGATATGAGAAAAATAATACCACTGTGCAGGGGGGACTCAGAAAAAAGGACCAGATACCCCACTACACCCGTGAGAATGATCGCCACAGCCCAATCCAGGTATCCCTGGACCAACGGCGCCAGCAGAAGCAGGGCAAGTGCTACCGGCAGAGAGGCAAGGAACCCTGCCACGCTTCCCAAGGCAGCAATACGGACTGCTTCCTCACCCCTGCCCTCGAGGCACATCGCGTGGGCTGGAATTACCGAGAGTGCGGTGTCAGCATCAGGAATTCCAAGGAATGTGCTGGGGATGATGTCGAGGAAGGTGTGAGTGATAAGGGCTGAAACCATTGCGATGGCAAGCATCTCAGGCCCGAACACTGGAATGAGCGCCAGCTGGAGCGCCAGCAGGCCCCCGGCCAGGGCATTCACATGGATCCCGGGAAGCAGGCCACTGATCGCTCCAAGCAACACGCCAAGAACAATTCCTGCCAGGAAACCGATCATTTCCGCCTAGGTTGGGCGGAATCAAGATAAATACATCGCTCCAAAGATACTGGTAGTAAAAGGTAAGTACGCCAAATGAGGATTGCAATCACACGACTCGTCGGAAAGGAGAAGGATGATGCATCCCGCTGTAAGAGCTTCGGGCATGAATGCTACCCGGTATCTCCATTGAGAGCTGAGATCAGGGAAGATCTGATCTCTTCGTTTGTGAGATCGGTAGAGGCTAACGAATATGACTGCCTCTTCTTCACGAGTGCCCTCCCTGCAAAGATCATCGCCCCGCGACTCTCACGGTGGCCCAGGGTGATCGCCATCGGACCCCGGACGGCATTGACGCTCGGGCATTTCGGAATTGATGCCGAAACCCTCCCCAGTTTTTATTCCCGTGACTTTGTTCCCTATCTTGGTTCATGGATCCGGGGGAAACGGATAGGAATTCCCCGTGCAGATGTGCCGAATCCGAACCTGATTGAAGGTATTCGGGAGGCGGGAGGGATCCCGGCAGAGGTCCGGGTATATGCCCTTATTCCAACGGGAGATCTGTTGGATCTGAGCTCTGCAGAGGCAATCCTCTTCACCAGCGCGATGTCTTTCTCCACCGCAGTGTACGACGCCGATATCCCGGTTATGAAGATCGCAATCGGTGAGTCGACCGGGGCAGTGATGCGCGGTCGGGGTATCATCCCTGACATAACCGGGGACGGATCACTGGAAGGAACGCTTCAGGAACTGAACCGTCATCTTGCAGCCAAAAATAAACCTGCAGGAGCCTGAAGAAGATGGCGGGCAGGGCCGACATGAAACAGCCTTTTCCGTTCCAGGATGGACTCATTGTTATCGACAAGCCCAGGGGACCTTCAAGCCACCAGGTTACTGCATGGGTCGGTGAGATTCTCCAAACCCGGGTCGGGCATGCAGGGACCCTCGACCCTGGTGTTTCCGGTGTCCTTACGGTCATGATTGGGAAAGCCGTTCGACTTGCCCCGTTACTCCTCTCAGAAGAGAAGGAATATGTCTGTCTCATTCGGCTCCATCGTGATGTCGCTGCCCCCCGCATCCGGGAGATCCTTGCGGAATTCACCGGCCGGATATATCAGCGACCCCCACGGAAAAGTGCAGTGGCAAGGAACCTCCGGATCCGCGTTGTCCATGAGATCGATCTTCTGGATGCTGTTGACCGGTACCTGCTGATCCGTGTCAGGTGCGATGCAGGGACCTATGTCCGCTCGCTGTGCCATCATATAGGCCTCGCTCTTGGCTCAGGGGCACACATGGTTGAACTCAGGCGGATACGTTCAGGTCACTTTGATGAGACCAGGGCCTGCACCCTCCATGACCTTGAAGATGCGGCATCGGCCGCACGGCAGGGAAACCCTGAAGTGCTGAAATCATTGATCCTCTCTCCCGGTGCCGCTTTAATCTCCCTTCCAGAGGTTGTCATCCGTGATACTGCGGTTGATGCAGTCTGTCATGGTGCCTTACTTGCCCGTCCCGGATTGAGCAGGTATGATGAATTCAAAAAGGGGGAGACCGTCGTTCTCACGAGTATCCAAGGGGAACTTGTCGCCCTCGGCCGGACACTCATCTCATCCCAAGAAGCAGGACTACTCAAAAACGGGCTGGTCATCTCCCCCTCAACGGTATTTATGGATCCAGGAACATACCCCAGAGGCTGGAAAAAGCGGGACCATGCTATATCTCCATGAGATAGCATTAAAAAAAATCCCCTACAATAGTAAGGGTGCATTTCTGTGCTGAGGTAGTCTAGACCGGTAGGGCGCAGGCCTGGAAAGCCTGTGGGGCGTCCAGCCCCTCGGGAGTTCAAATCTCCCCCTCAGCGTTCTCATGATCCCTTCTTTTCTTTTTTCCCGGCATTCCCTGGCATTTTTTTCTCATCGTTAATGATTCATCGTTGCTGATCCGTTCAGATGCAAACCGGTAATAGTCTTCCACCAGCTCAAACCCAAGATAATGCCTGCCATTCTCTCTGCAGACCGCAGCAACAGTTCCCGATCCCAGAAATGGATCCAGAACAATATCTCCGGGATTGCTGGAATAAAAGAGAATTTTTCTGACAATTTCTCCAGGAAGCTTTGTAGGCGTCTTCTTCTTTCCTTTCCAATACTCGCGGTTGATGACCCAGACATCCTCCGGATAGTGCTCCATTTTATTGAAGGTATAATCATGAGGGTCTTTTACCGCAAAGAGAATATGATAGTGACTCGTGACGTATTTCTTCCGGGTAAATACCCCGAACTGGTATTTCCAGATAAGATGGTTGATGGTGTGAAATCCGGCAGAGTCTATCCCGCACAGCACGTCCCTGAGCCGGTTCCAGCCCGAAAAGAGGTAGATACTCCCTGAATCGGAGAGGACCCGGAACGCTTCCCTGAGCCACCGGGAGGTGAAACTCCCGTACTCATCGGGAGCAATCTCTGCATATCCCTCAAGGACATTTGCCCCTTTGCGGTTATAGTTCAGTCTCTGCGCCCGGAAGTCAATAGCAAACGGGGGATCAGTAACGATGAGATCGATGCTCCCTCCGGGGATGAGAGGGAGAAGATCCAGCGCATCTCCGTGGTACAGGGTATCCAGCTCAAATGGACCAAGCGGCGATTTTTCCACTCTGCGCCTCTCCTCGTCGCTCAGCACCCGGGTCCCACTTTCCGGCCCATGGTAAAAGCCCGTGTATTGATCTCAACGGTCTTCCTTGGGACGAGACGCTGAACCGCCTGTATGAGGGAAGATTCATCGAGAGGAATCTGGTGGGATGCGGCACCAAGCATGACAACATTCGATGCAAGCACACTCCCGGCCTCTTTTGCTATCTCTTCCGCCTTGATCAGGGTGAGGTCAAAACGCGAGAGCTGCTTTACCAACTCCTCAGATGAGGGGATCGCAAGATGCTGGACATACACCGAAGTTGGGATTACCAACCTTTCAGAGAGCACTATCTTTCCATCGGGTCTCAGAAAGTGGGAGTACCGGAGTCCTTCGAGCAGATCAAATCCAATAAGGAGATCGGCAGTTCCTGGAGCAATAAGAGGGCCGAATTTACCATCGATCCTGACATGACTCTCGACAGATCCACCCCGCTGTGCCATGCCATGGGTCTCGGCACCCCGGACAGTCCTCCCCTCCAGGATGCATGCCTCACCTATGATGTTCGAGGCGAGGATCGTCCCCTGGCCCCCGATACCGACAATCATAATATCATATGAACCCTTCATCTGCTCACCTCCCTTCCGATAGCAGCGGCGGGGCATATCTGCGCACAGACTGCACACCCGCTGCAGAGGTCATTGATCCAGGCTTTCTCATCCTGCTGTTCAATAGCAGGGCAGCCGAATTTGATGCAGGTGCCGCACCCAGTGCATGTGTCAGGATCGACCCTGTACTTTCCTCTCCTTACCCCTGCTCTCCTGGCCGTGATAACGCACGGCTGTTTTGCAATCACCACCTTGACACCAGGGAGTGATTTTGCGGTCTTCAAGGCGGCAGTCAGCATTACCAGATCATAAGGGTCAACCATCTCAACGTGAGCAACCCCACAGGCACGGCATAACGCTTCAAGTGAGATCTGTGGGGAAAGCCCCCCACAGGCAGTGCATCCTGTATTGGGATTTGGCTGATGGCCCGTCATCGCCGTTGTCCGGTTGTCAAGGATTACGAGAGTCATGTTTGCCCCGTTATAGACCGCATTAAGGAGGCCGGGAATGCCGGTGTGAAGGAAGGTGGAGTCTCCGATGGTAGCCACAATATCCCTCTCTTCCCCTGCATGGGAAAATCCACTTCCTACCGTGATAGAGGCACCCATGCATATGGTCGTGTCCACGGCTCCCAGCTGGAGCCCCAGGGTATAGCAGCCGATATCGCTTGGGTAAATTCCATCTCGGAAGACCTTTTTAATGGCATAGAAGACGGGCCTGTGCATACATCCGGCACAGAGGATGGGTGGCCGCGGGGGCAGGTCAGGGGCTGGTTGGACTGAAGAGTAATGAACCGCAGGGGAAAATCCACAGGACTCCATAATCCGTGCGACGCTTTCAGGTGAAAGTTCTCCTTCATATGGTGCATGACCGGACTTTTTACCAAGGATGGTCACAGTACCTGCTACTTCGCGCACCACTTCTTCCACGACCGGGAAGAGCTCCTCAACAACGAGGACCTCCTGATGCTTCCGGACAAAACCGGCAAGCCATTCTTCATCGATAGGGTAAGCACCGATCTTCATGAATGAGACATCAGGCGGTATAATTTCCTGGACATAGGCGGCGGCAATTCCGCTTGCGATGATCGCACGCTTTCCCCGGAAGTGGTACTGATTATACCCGGATTCGAGGATCCGTTTTCTGACTGCCGGCTGTTTTTCATTGAGCTTCCTGTGGAGGATTCTTGTATGGGCAGGAATTACAACATACTGTCGGGGATCTTTGTGGAACTCCCCCTTCCCGGAATAGGGCAGAACAGGACCCACGGTGACATTGCTCTTTGAATGACATATCCTCGTCGTCGGCCGAAACAGAACAGGGAGCCCCAACGCTTCGGAAAGGGCAAAAGCATCCCGGATCATGTCATGAGCCTCTTGTAACGTCGAGGGATCAAGGCATGGAATCTTCGCAAATTTTGCATACATCCGGCTGTCCTGCTCATTCTGCGATGAATGCGCAAAGGGATCATCCGCACTCATGATGACAAACCCTCCGGTGACCCCGGTGTATGCGCTTGTCATCAGCGGATCTGCTGCGACATTCAGTCCCACATGCTTCATCGTTACCAGAGACCGCACCCCGCACCAAGCCGCTGCGAGTGCATTTTCGAATGCGACCTTTTCATTCACCGACCATTCCACATAGCTGCTCCGGTCGGGATGCGCTGCGAGGATCTCGATCACTTCTGAAGAAGGAGTTCCCGGATACCCGCTCACGAATCCAACTGGAGATTCGAGACATGCGAGGGCAATTGCTTCATTTCCCAAGAGATAGCGCTGGTCCATAGTCCACCAAGATGTCCTCTTTATGAGATATTCTGGTTCACACCCTTATATAGGAGTTCGGCCGTTGTTTCAAAACCTATAAGAAGTCGTGTTGTTTAACTATTTAGGCAATTTATGGGCCCGTAGCATAGCCCGGTGGTGCGCCCGGCTGATAACCGGGAGGTCATGTGTTCGAATCACATCGGGCCCACTCCCATTTTCTTAATTACCCCAGAAAGACAACCATTTCTTACATGGAACGGAACTACAAGATCCTTCTCGGTGCTGCCCTGATCG
>Ga0116178_10003443_pt1 | contig 12007 bp, 13 predicted proteins | sample AD_STIC12_MetaG_FD_89880 | JGI IMG/M metagenome (GOLD analysis project Ga0116178, IMG submission 89880) | Active sludge microbial communities of municipal wastewater-treating anaerobic digesters from USA - AD_STIC12_MetaG | ecosystem: Engineered > Bioreactor > Anaerobic > Digestate | place: USA... | reverse complement strand
TTGCGGGAAACGCCGTCATGCGCCGCGCCGTCCGACACGCTCCGCGCGTGCTGCAGTCAGCATCGCCGCCGCAAGCGCCTGCGGATCGGGGCCCGACATCAAGGCACTGCCCACCAACGCGAAGTCATAGCCCGCAGCGGCCACACGAGCGGCGTCTTCTGCACTGCCGACGCCAGACTCGGCCACACGCGAGACTGTGGTCGGCAGACTCGACGCCAGCTGCTCGAGCCGTCCGGGCACCACCTGCAGGGTCACGAGATCGCGACAATTCACCCCGACCAACAGCAACGCACTCGACGCCGTGCGCTGTCCGACGAGCTCATGCGCAAGTGCAATATCGGTCTCGTCGAAGGCTTCGAGCAGCACGAACATCTGTTGTTGGAGCGCTGCATCGATCAGCGCATCGAGCGCCGGCCGTTCCAGCATGCGCAGGATCACCAGCACGCCGCCGGCACCGGCAGCACGAGCTTCCAGCACCTGGTAAGGATCCACCAGGAAATCCTTGCGCATCGCCGGAACTGGAACGGCCGCCGTCGCGAGCGCTCGCGTTGCCTTCTCCAGATGGGCCATCGAGCCGTCGAAACGGCTCGGTTCCGTCAGCACCGATACCGCGGCCGCACCCGCGCTGGCGTATTCGAGCACGCGTGCAGCGACGTCGGTCGCAGCCACATCCTGCAGCTTGCCCATCGCCGGCGAACGCAACTTCAGCTCGGCGATCAGATCGAAACCCTGCGGCGAGCGGCGCAGTGGAGATGGGGGTGGCAGGCGCTGCACGAAGTCCCGCAGTGACTGCATCGGCCGAAGCTGCTGCGCGCGCACGACGCGCGCCGCGCTGCTGCGACGCATGCCATCGAGAAAGTCCTCGCTCATGTTCGTTGGCTCGCTCCAAAGGTCGTCAGGCGATCGAGTACGCCCGCCGCAGATCCATTGTCGATCGCACGCGCTGCGCGCGAGACACCCTCGCGCGGTCCGCTCACCAGCCCGGCGACTTCGAGCGCGAGCGCCGCACCGAGCAACAGCGCATCGCGGTGCGGGCCGCGATCCTCTCCACGCAACACTGCGCGCAGGGCCACGGCGTTGTGCGCGGCCGTGCCACCGGCCAGCGCCTGCGCCGAACAGGCCGCGAGACCGAAGTCCGCGACGGAGCGCGCACCGCGCGTGATGCTGCCCGGACGCACATCGAACACGGTGAATGGCGCGGCCGGCGTCGGCTCGTCCCAGCCATTGGCACTGTGCAGCACGAACGCCCGCCGCACGTCGAGGCCAGCCAACGTCTGCGCCATCAATTCGGCGACTTCAGCGCTGTAAGCGCCGATCAAATGGAACGGCGGCGCAGCAGGGTTCGTCAGCGGACCCAGGATGTTGAACACCGTCCGCACGCCGAGCGCCTGCCGCACCGGTGCGATGACCTTCATGGCCGGATGGAAATGCGGCGCGAACAGGAAGGTGAAACCACAGGCCTCGAGGCAGGCGCCCGCCGCGACTTCATCGAGCGGCAGACGTAGTCCGAGCTGTTCGAGCACGTCGGCACTGCCGCTCTGACTCGAGATCGAGCGGTTGCCGTGCTTGATCACCGGTACGCCACACGCTGCGACCAGCAGCGCCGTCCCCGTCGAGAGATTGAAACTCCCGGACGCATCGCCGCCCGTACCGACGATATCGATCGCGGCGATACCAGTTGGAATCTGCGGCCGGCGCGCCAACCCCCGCATCGCGCGGGCGAAGCCGCGCACTTCATCGGCGACGACGCCTTTGGTGCGCAGCGCAGCGAGGACGGCTCCCGCCACGGCCGGCGCGAGATCCGCCTGCGTCAGTTCGCGCAGTACGGTCTCCGCCTGCGACTCGGAGAGGCTGCGACGATCCAGCAGCTGCTCGAGCAGCGGTTTCAGGATCGCGTTCCCTGGCGTCGCACTCATCGCCGCACCCCGCCCTGCTGATGCAGGAAATTCGCCATCAGCGCGGGACCGTCCGGGCTCAGCACGCTTTCGGGGTGGAACTGCACACCCTCGACCATCAGGCTGCGATGGCGCACACCCATGATTTCCTGTTCTCGCGTGCGCGATGTGACGATCAGATCCGGTGGCAGGCTGTGCGGCTCCGCGATCAGCGAATGGTAGCGCCCGATTTCGCACGGCTGCGGCAATCCAGCGTACAGCTCTAGCCCATCGTGATCGATCAACGATGTCTTGCCATGCATCAGCCGGCCCGCGCGCACGACCTTGCCGCCGAAGGCCTCGACAATAGCCTGATGACCGAGGCAGACGCCGAACACGGGGATGACGCCGGCAAAGGCGCGAATCATCTCGATCGACACCCCGGCGTCATGCGGCGTGCCCGGGCCAGGCGAAATGCACAGATGCGTCGGCGCGAACGCGCGCGCCTGCTCGACACTGATCTCGTCATTGCGCCGCACCTCGACCTGCGCGCCGAGCACCAGAAAAGCCTGCACGAGGTTGTAAGTGAACGAATCGTAGTTATCGACCAGCAGCAGTCGTGGGCTCGCGCTGGTCATCACAGGCCCTCCCGCGCCATCTCGAGTGCGCGCGCGGCGGATCCGCTCTTGATCCGCACTTCCTCGTACTCCATCTCCGGATTGCTGTCAGCGACGATGCCTGCACCGGCCTGGTAGCTGTATTCGTCGCCGCGGAAAACCAGCGTGCGGATCGTGATCGCCTGGTCCATCGCACCTTGCGTACCGAAATAGCCGATCGTGCCGCCATAGAGATTGCGCCGCACCGGCTCCAGCTCCTCGATGATCTCCATCGCGCGCACTTTTGGCGCGCCGACCAGCGTGCCGGCGGGGAACGTGGCCGCGAAAAGATCGAAGGCATCGCGGCCGGGGGCGAGCTCGCCTTTCACGCCGCTGACGATGTGCATGACATGGCTGTAGCGCTCGATCGAACGAAACGGATCTACTCTCACCGTACCCGCGCGTGCGACACGGCCGAGATCGTTGCGCGCGAGATCCACCAGCATCACGTGCTCGGAATTCTCCTTTGGATCCGCGAGCAGCTCCGCTTCGTGGCGCAGATCCGCAGCCGCATCGGCGCCGCGTGGACGCGTGCCCGCGATCGGTCGCAGCTCCGCCTGCGCGTTGGTGACTTTCACGAGCGCTTCCGGTGACGATCCGACGACAGTCACATCGCCGAGCGCGCAGTAGTACATGTAGGGCGAGGGATTGATCAGACGCAGCGCGCGATACGCCTGGAACGGATCGAGATCGTGCCGGCCGCTGAACTTCACCGACTGCACGAGCTGGTAGACATCGCCCGCGGCAATGTACTCCTTGGTGCGCGCAACGCCCTGCAGGAACTGCTCGCGCGACATCGACGCCGTCGCGGCACCATAGTTGCCGGCACCGCGCGACGGCGGCAGCGCACCGCGCAGCGCCGTGATGACTTCGCGCCGCAGCGCCTGGCGATCGAACTCGCTGCCGGCATGCAGCAAAGCGATGCCGCGCGTCAGATGATCGAACACGAGCAGGGAGCGTGGCGCGACGTAATGCAGATACGGAAATGGATCGGGATTCGCAGCCTTCTGCGGCAGCTTCTCGAAGAAGCGCACCAGATCATAAGAAGCGTAGCCGACGAGCCCTCCCGCGAGCGGCAGAGCGATGGCACTGCCACTGGCATCGCCGGCCATCGGACGTGGCGCCTGCGCGAGGGCTGCGCGCAGTGCGGTCAGCAATTCATGCTGGTCGCGCGGCAGCGCCTGCCGCGGCCCGTTACTGTGCAGGCCGTCCGCATCGAGACGGATCTGCACGGCATCGCCGAAGCCGATGAAAGAATAGCGTGCCAGACGCTCGCCGCCCTCGACGCTCTCGAGCAGGAAGTTCGGCTTGAATGCCGCGAGCTTCAGGAACGCTGACACTGGCGTGTCCAGGTCACCGGCAATATCGAACGGCGGTTTCACCCGATCATCTCCACGTTTCCCTTCACCCCAAAAAAAAACCCATCCCGGTGGCCGGAATGGGTTCTGGAAGACTGTTTTCGATTCGAACGCAGGGCCCAGCGCCCACTCCATCAATGGAGGCGCCACCACCAGATCTTGCTGTTGATACCCGTACGCATCATTCGGAAGTATGGGCACGCCCCGCAATTCTCGTCAAGAAAGCGGGGCCGTAGCCCCCTCCTGGCGGATGCGCGCGCCACCTCGCGCCCCTACAATGGCGGCCCGGTCGGATTCGAGGGCGGCGCATGTCGGTGGATTTCGAGAAGCTCGGCGTCTTCTATCTGGGTCGCGAATTCGACGCCGCCACGGCCGCATTGAAGGACGCGCCGATCCTGTACGACGCGAAGGATCTGACCACGCATGCCGTGTGCGTCGGCATGACGGGCAGCGGCAAGACCGGTCTGTGCCTGTCGCTGCTCGAGGAAGCGGCGATCGACGGCATTCCGGCGATCTGCATCGATCCGAAAGGAGATCTCGGCAATCTGATGCTGACCTTTCCGCGACTCGCCGGCAGTGATTTCGAACCCTGGGTCGATCCCGCCGAAGCGCAGCGCAAGGGCGTCAGCGTTACGGACTTTGCCGCGAAGACTGCGGAGACCTGGAAGAACGGCCTCGCCGAATGGGGTCAGGCACCGGAGCGCATCGCGAAGTTCCGCGATTCCGTCGACATTGCCATCTACACACCGGGCGCCGAGACGGGCCTGCCGCTGTCGGTGCTGCGCTCGTTCGCCGCACCGCCCCCGGAGCAGCTCGCCGATGCCGCCGCGCTGCGCGATCGTATCGGCGCCGTCGTCTCCGGACTGTTGTCGCTGCTCGGCCGCGATGCAGATCCCCTGCAGAGCCGCGAGCACATCCTGCTTGCGAACATCATCGAGACCACCTGGCGCACGGGCCACGGCCTCGACATGGCCGGCTTGATCAACGCCGTGCAGAAGCCGCCGTTCGACAAGATCGGCGCCTTCGCGCTCGACACGTTCTATCCGGCCAAGGAGCGTCTCTCGCTCGCGATGGCCATCAACAACCTGCTCGCCTCGCCGGGATTCGCCACGTGGATGTCAGGCGAACCGCTGGACGCGCAGCGCCTGTTGTTCACGCCGGAGGGCAAGCCCCGGTTGTCCATCATCTCGATCGGCCATCTCGGTGATGCCGAGCGCATGTTCATCGTGACGCTGCTGCTGAACGAAGTGCTGTCCTGGATGCGCAATCAGTCAGGCACGTCGAGCCTGCGGGCCATTCTTTATATGGATGAGATCTTCGGCTACTTCCCGCCGAGCGCGAACCCGCCTTCCAAGGTGCCGATGCTGACGCTGCTCAAGCAGGCGCGCGCCTACGGTCTCGGCTGCGTGCTCGCGACGCAGAATCCCGTGGATCTCGACTACAAGGGCCTCGCCAACTGCGGCACGTGGCTGATCGGGCGCCTGCAGACCGAGCGCGACAAGCTGCGACTCATCGAAGGGCTCGAAGGGGCCATCAGCGGCTCGGGTTCTCTCGACCGCGGCGAACTCGACGCAATGATGTCGGCGCTGACGCAACGCGTCTTCCTGATGCGCAACATTCACGACGATGGGCCCGTGCTGATGAAGAGCCGCTGGGCGCTGTCGTACCTGCGCGGCCCGATGACCGGCCCCGAGATCACCAAGGTCATGGCGCCACGCAAGATTGCGAGCGCCGCCGCGCTGGCGGCAGCATCACCCTCGTCATCCTCCGCGGCAGCCGGCGAAACGCCGGCGTCCGTGCCGCCGCCAAACTCAACGCGCCCCGCACTGCCGGCGGAGGTGACTGAGTACTTCCTGCCCGCGACGCACGGCAGTGGCGCGATCGAGTATCGACCTGCAATCATGGGACTCGGACGATTGCACTTCGTCGATGCAAAACTGAAGCTCGATCACTGGACGACCTCAGCCTGGCTGGCGCCGCTCGCCGATGACGGCAAGTCCGTTGCCTGGAGCGAGGCGAGGGAATCGGCGGATCTGAAATCGCGGTTGGTGCGCGATCCGGCGACCGGCGGAAGTTTCGCGGACCTGCCGGCTGCGGCGTTGCGCGCGGCGAGTTACTCGGGCTTCGGCAAGGCGCTCGCGGCGCACCTGTACGAGACAGCGCGCGCAACGCTGCAGGTTGCGGAGTCTTTGAAGCAGGCCTCCAACCCGGGCGAAGCCGACGGGGATTTCCGCGCCCGCCTCGCACTGGCTGCGCGCGAGAAGCGCGATGCGGAGTCGGATGCGCTGCGGCGCAAGTACCAACCGAAGCTCACGACACTGCAGGATCAGATCCGGCGCGCCGTGGAGCGCAAGGCGCGCGAGGAAAGTCAGGCGTCGCAGCAGAAGCTGCACACGGCAATGTCCGTCGGCGCGTCCATCCTGGGCGCCTTCCTCGGCCGCAAGGCGCTTTCGTCCGGCAACATCGGCCGCGTGACCAGCGCCGCGCGTTCCGCATCGCGCATCGGCCGGGAGAGCGAGGATGTCGATCGGGCCAACGAGAATCTCGAAGTACTGCAGCAGCGACTTCAGGCACTCGAAGCGGAGTTCGCAGCGGAGTCTGCGCGCGTGGCCGCGGCCCACGAGTCGACCAACATCGCGTTGCGTACCGTCGAGGTGACGCCGCGCAAATCAGACATCGCGATCGGCGAGATCGCGCTCGTCTGGACGCCCTGGCGCCGCGGCAGCGACGGTTTCCCGGCCCCTGCCCACGACTGACATGCCCAGCTCCTGGAGAACCCGCTCATGAAAGAACTCGTCGATCTGCTCAGCTCGCAGCTGAAAGTGGACAGCAAGCAGGCCGCGGGCGGCGCGGCCATCATCTTCAAGGCGGCGCAGGACAAACTCGGCGCGCACAAGTTCGGCTCGTTGCTGGGAGGCCTCGGTGGTGTCGACGATCTGATCCGCCAGGCACCGGCTGCGGGCGGCATGGGCAAGCTGCTTGGCGGCTTCGCGGGCGCGCTCGGTGGCGGCAATGCCGCGCTGATCGCCAATATCGTCAGCGGCTTCAGCAAACTCGGCCTGACGCAACAGCATGCCCAGCAGTTCGTGCCGGTGATCATGGAGTTCCTCAAGGGCAAGATCGGCAAGTCGGCCGTCGAGACTCTCGAGAAGACATTGCGTGGCTGATGCAGGGCGCATCCTTGCGCGAACACGCCGCCCCGCTGTCCTGCTCAGCCTTGCAGCGCTCGGTGCCATGATCCTCGCGGGCTGCAGTGGGCGCGATGCGGCGAACAGTAGCCTCAGCGAAAGTCGCAAACCGGACGCGCCGCCTCTGCGCGTCGGGCTCTGGCGCGCAACGTTGACACTGCCGGGCGGCGAGCTGCCCTTCGGACTCGAGATCGAACGTGACGGAACCCGGTCACGGGCCTATCTGATCAACGGCAGCGAGCGCACGCGCATCGATGAGGTCAACGTAGACGGCGGGACGCTGCGCATGCGGATGCCGGGGTTCGAGAACACGCTCGAAGCGCAGATAGAAGACCGCACGCTGACCGGCGAAGTCGTGATGGTGAAGCTCGGCGGCAAGCAGCAGAGGATTCCATTCAGCGCCCGGTTCGGCGAGAGCTGGCGCTTCGTCGCGCCCGCGCCGGCTTCGGCGGACACTGCGGCCGCAGCGCCGTTCGATATTTCCGGTCGGTGGGCGGTCGAGTTCGTCGACGCGGGCAAACCCGCGCCTGCCGTGGGCGAGTTCCAGCAGGATGGCGGTTCAGTGACCGGCACCTTCATGACGAAGTCTGGCGATCACCGCTATCTTGCGGGCGATCTGCAGGGCAACGAACTGCTGCTGTCGAAGTTCGATGGCGGTCATGCATTTCTGTATCGTGCGCGCATCAGCGCCAGCGGCACGATCGAAGGACAGTACTGGTCCGGCCTCGCACACACCGAAACCTTCACCGCCCAGCGCAACGAGAACGCAAATCTCGGCGAGGCGGAGAACGCCACGAAGATGCGCGACGATGCAGTGGTGCTCGACATCCGCTTCCCGGATCTCGATGGCAGGATGGTGTCGCTGCGTGATCCACAGTTCGCAGGCAAGGTACTGGTGATCGCGCTGGCGGGAAGCTGGTGCCCGAACTGCCACGACGAAGCGGCGTTTCTGGCGCCTTTCTATGTCCAGAACCGTGCGCGCGGCGTGGAAGTCGTGTCGCTGATGTTCGAGCAGTTCGACGACCTGCCGAAAGCGGTGGCGGCTACCCGCCGCTTTCGCAGCGCCTACGACATCCAGTACACGACGCTGATCGCCGGAATATCTGACAAGCAGGACGCCGCCACCCGGCTGCCGCAGCTGAACGGCGTCTTTGCATTTCCGACGACGATCTTCATCGATCGCATGGGCAAGGTGCGACGCATCCATACCGGCTTTTCCGGCCCCGCCACCGGTGATCATCATCGCCGGCTCATCGAACAGTTCGAGACCCTGACCGAGCAGTTGATCGCCGAGACGCCCGATCCCAAGACGAACCGCCCCGCAGGGACCTGATACACATGCCCTCCTTCGACGTCATCTCCGAAATCGATTCGCATGAACTGACCAATGCCGTGGACCAGGCGAATCGCGAGCTCACCCAGCGCTTCGACTTCAAGAACGTCGGCGCGACTTATGAACTCAACGACTCCACGGTGACGATGAAGGCAGAGGTCGAGTTCCAGCTCAAGCAGATGCTCGACATCCTGAAGACCAAGCTCTCGAAGCGCGGCATCGACGTCGGCTGCATCGAGGTCAAGGATGCGAGCAAGAACCTCGCCGAAGCGAAGCAGGATGTGCTGCTGCGCCAGGGCATCGATCAGGAAGTGGGCAAGAAGATCGTGAAGGCTCTGAAGGAATCAGGCCTCAAGGTGCAGGGCGGCATCCATGGCGACAAGGTGCGCGTGACGGGCAAGAAGCGCGACGATCTGCAGGATGCCATCGCGATGCTGCGCAAGATGGAACTGGACCGGCCACTGCAGTTCAACAACTTCCGCGACTAGCCCGCTTTGAGATCGCCCCACCACTTGGCGCGCATGCGCTCGCGATAGCCGCGCAGGACGGCGTTGTCGAGTGCGAACTTTCGCGTTCGGGACATCACCGGAAAGCCCAGCGTTGCCTCGATCGAGGCGAAGGCGCTCGAGTCGTAAGTACTGGGTCGTTCGCCGAGCAGGAATGCGTTGTCGCCGATGATCGCCGCGAGCGACGTCAGGTCCGCGATCGCCATGTCCTCGATGTCCGACGCATCGTGCCTGCCGGTGCCCTGCATCTGCTGGCGCTTGTTGATCGAGCGGCGAATCAGCGGCAGCGCAACCTTGATCGGTCCAAGGCTCTTCGCGAGCGCGGGCCGGTAGGTTTCCCAACCGATGTCATCCGTCCAGCGCAGATGCAGCAGCGCAAAGTAGGTCGCTTCGTCCAGCATCCGCTGCACCGCATGACCGACGGCGCGGTGCCGATCATCCAGCCACGCGTCCATCGTGGGCTGTCCTGCGGCAGCACGGCTGCGCTCGAGCCGCTCCATGATCAGCTGCGAATCGCCGACGAGTTCGCCATCGAGAGAGACATAGGGGATCTTGCCCTTCGGCGCGCGGCGAAAGTCGGAGCGTTGCCATTCATAACCCCAGCCGGCCATGCGCAGGTAGGTCTCGAGCTTGATGCAGAACGGTCCCATGTTCGGCATGCGCCAGGGTCGCCCGCCCGGCTGGTGCAGCACGATCTGCTTTGGTACCGGATGCGCGGTAGATGTCATCGCAGCCAGCCTCCCACCACCTGAATGAGTCCGGAGTATGCCGACGGATCCACCAGCGCCACAAATGCCAGCCCGATCAGCGCACCGCCGAGATGGGCGTCGTGATTGATGCCGCCGCGCTGCGCGCGCGCGGAGTACCACGAGTACGCCAGATAGCCGATCGCGAACAGCGGCGCGGGGATCGGGATCGGAATTGGAATGATGAACAGCGTCTGCTGCGGAAAATAGACTATGGAGGCAAACAGCACCGCCGAGATGGCACCGGAGGCACCGAGCGAACCATAGCGGGGATCCTGCCGATGCTTGATGTAGGTGCTGATCTCACTCAGCACGAGCGCGATCACGTACAGCAGCGCGAACGCCAGCGGACCGAAGCGCCGTTCGAGCTGGAACGCGAAGAACCAGTACGTCAGCATGTTCAGCAGCAGGTGGCCGACGTCCTTGTGGACGAAGCCGCTCGTGATCAGCGTGTGGTATTCACGGCGGCGCACGAGCCAGTAGGGCCGGAATACACTGCGCTCGATGATCCAGGGTGCCATCCACAATCCCGCGGCGCTGACGGCCAGCGTCAGCAGGAAAATCACCCACGCGGGTGTCAGCATCGGCGTCATGTCAGGGTCTCCGTGCGGTGCGCGACATAATCCATCGTGTCACACGTCGCGCCGTCTCGCGCTACTGAACAGAGCATATGGACCCTGACGCACCGCTGCCCCGCAATCCGCGGGTGACCTCCAGAGCGCTGCAGGGTCTGCATCGCGAGGCCTATTCCTGGGCCCTGCGTCAATGCCGGAGTCAACCGGGAGAGGCCGAAGACGTGCTGCAGACCGCTTACGCCAGAATCATCGACGGCAGCGCCACATTCGACGGGCGCTCGAGCTTGCGCACATGGCTGTTTGGCGTCGTCGCGCGAGTGGCCCGCGACCGCTATCGCGCCGCTCGCAGCTGGCGGTCCTGGCTCGGTCGCTGGTTCAACGACGACGAGCGAAGCGAATCCATCGCGCCACCCGACGCTCAGCAACAGACCGCGACCCGTGATCGCGTGCTCGCCGCGCTCGATCGACTGCCGCCACGTCAGCGCGATGTGCTCGAGCTCGTGTTCTACCGCGACCTGACACTCGACGAGGCCGCCGCCGTGATGGGCGTCTCGGCCGGTGCGGCCCGCACGCATTACCACCGCGCCAAGCAGAGCCTGGCAGAAACACTCGGTGACGACTGATGGATGACAACCGACTTCGCGCTCACTTGCACGCCGCACTGCAGGCGGCCGAGAACGGTGCGCAGCAGCCGCGAACGCCGGCCTTCGCAACGCTGTGGCGAGCCGCGCAGCAGCCGAGTGAACGCGCCCGTGTTTGGCCTGCGCCGCTGGTCTACGCCAGCCTCGCGGCCGCCGCACTGATCGCAGTGTTCGTATTGCGCACCAATCCTGTCAGCGATCTGCCTCCCGATTCTGCCGACGCCGACCTGATCCTCGCGCAGCAACTCGCGGCGTCCGATCCCTGGCGCGTGCCCACCGATCGCCTGCTCGATGCGGCGCCCGTCTCGCTCGCGAGCGGCGCGCCGTCGATTCCCGAATTCCAATATCCGCTGCTGCCGAAAGAGAGGTATCTGTGAAAGCCTTCAAGTCCGCCCTGCTGATGCTGCTGATTCTGCCGATGCTGGCACTCGCCCAGGACGCGAAGCCGAAGTCCGACGACGACTGGTTCCGCGGCAAGCTGTTCCCGCCCGACGTCGTGCTGACGCATGCAAAGCAGCTCAAACTCAGCGACGCGCAGCGCAAGGTGATCCGCACCGAGGTCACGACCGTCCAGACCCGGGTCGCCACGGTCGACTGGGACATCATGGAAGCCGGCCTTGCGATGCAGGAAGCCATCGAGAAGTCTCCGATCGACCGCGCACTCGTGGTCGAGAAGGCCGACAAGGTCTTTGAAGCGGAAGCACGCAAGAAGCGCGCCTGGATCGAAATGCTGATCAACATCAAGAACGCGCTGAACGCCGAGCAGATCGCGTACTTGCGCAAGGTCACGCTCGAGGGCGGCTGAAATGAGCGTCGCATCAGCCACAGGGTCCGTCGCCTCGCTCCGCGGTGCCCTGTTGTCCTCCGTCACCGCGCTGCTGGTGGCCTGCGGCGGGGGCGGCGGCGACTCCGGTGGCGTAACCCCTCCACCGCCGCCACCGCCGGTGACGATCAGCCGGGCGGAAGCAGCCGCCTTCCTGCGCCAGAGCACGTTCGGGCCCACCACCGGCGAGATCGATCGACTGATCTCGCAGGGCTACGCAGGCTGGATCGACCAGCAGATCTCACAGACGGCCTCGCTGCAGGCACCGGCGCTGCGCGCGCTGCCGGTCGCCGCGACCCAGGACGAT
>Ga0116178_10003436_pt1 | contig 12021 bp, 20 predicted proteins | sample AD_STIC12_MetaG_FD_89880 | JGI IMG/M metagenome (GOLD analysis project Ga0116178, IMG submission 89880) | Active sludge microbial communities of municipal wastewater-treating anaerobic digesters from USA - AD_STIC12_MetaG | ecosystem: Engineered > Bioreactor > Anaerobic > Digestate | place: USA... | reverse complement strand
GGTTGCATGGAACTCATCGAGCCGCCACCCGGGGTGGCGGCTCGATGAGTTCCATGCAACCAGTAAGGCCGGGCCCACGGCAATGCATTTGCCGCAGGCCGTCCCGGGTAACCTGAAAAACCGAAGAGGTATGAAATGCCAAGAAGACGCGTCGCCGCCAAGCGGGAAATCCTGCCGGATCCCAAGTTCGGCAATGTCACGCTCGCCAAGTTCATGAACCACGTGATGGTCGGGGGCAAGAAGTCGCTGGCCGAGCGCATCATCTACGGCGCCCTCGACCTGATCGAGGAGCGCATGAAGCGCGACCCGGTCGACGTGTTCGAGGAAGCGCTGGCCAACGTCGCACCGATGGTCGAGGTCAAATCACGCCGCGTCGGCGGTGCCACCTACCAGGTGCCGGTCGAAGTGCGCTCCTCGCGCCAGCAGGCGCTGGCGATGCGCTGGCTCGTGGACTACGCCCGCAAGCGCGGCGAGAAATCCATGCCGCAGCGCCTCGCGGGCGAGCTCATCGACGCCTGCCAGGGCCGCGGTGCGGCCGTGAAGAAGCGTGAAGACGTGCACCGCATGGCTGAAGCCAACAAGGCATTTTCGCATTACCGCTTCTGACGCAGGTCGGCGGCAACTGGACATCAAGGAATCGACGTGGCTCGCAAGACACCCATCAAGCGTTATCGGAACATCGGCATCGTGGCGCACATCGACGCCGGCAAGACCACCACGTCCGAGCGCGTGCTGTTCTACACCGGGGTATCGCACAAGATAGGCGAAGTGCACGACGGCGCCGCCACCATGGACTGGATGGCGCAGGAGCAGGAGCGGGGCATCACGATCACCTCCGCCGCGACCACCTGCTTCTGGAACGGCATGAACCGCCAGTTCGACGAGCACCGCCTGAACGTGATCGACACCCCCGGGCACGTCGATTTCACCATCGAGGTGGAGCGCTCGCTGCGCGTACTCGACGCCGCCGTGGTGGTGCTTTGCGGTTGCGCCGGCGTGCAGCCCCAGACCGAGACGGTATGGCGCCAGGCCAACAAGTATGAAGTGCCGCGGATCATCTTCGTGAACAAGATGGACCGCAACGGCGCGGATTTCCTGCGCGTCGTCAAGCAGATCAAGGAGCGCCTGGGAGCCACGGCGGTACCGATCCAGATGATGGTGGGCGCCGAGGACAAGTTCGCCGGCGTGATCGACCTCGTGAAGATGAAGTCGATCATCTGGAGCGAGGAAGACCAGGGCACCACGTTCGAGTACGGCCCGATTCCGGCCGAGTACTCGGCCGTGTGCGACGAGCTGCGCGACGGCCTGGTGGCTGCGGCGGCGGAGGCCTCCGACGAGCTGATGGACAAATACCTCGAGGGCGTCGAGCTCACCGAGGAAGAGATCAAGTGGGGCCTGCGCACGCGCACGATCCGCAGCGAGATCGTGCCGGTGCTGGGCGGTTCCGCGTTCAAGAACAAGGGCGTGCAGGCCATGCTCGACGCGGTCGTCGAGTACCTGCCGGCGCCGACCGAGGTGAAGGCGATCGAGGGCGAGCTCGATGACGGCACCATCGTGAACTGCGAAGCCGACGACAACGCGCCGTTCGCGGCGCTGGCGTTCAAGATCGCCACCGACCCGTTCGTGGGCACGCTGACCTTCTTCCGTGTCTACTCGGGCACGCTCGAGAGCGGCTCGGGCGTGTACAACACCGTGAAGGATCGCAAGGAGCGCGTCGGGCGGATGGTGCAGATGCACGCCAACCAGCGCACCGAGATCAAGGAAGTGCTGGCCGGCGATATCGCCGCGGCAGTCGGCCTGAAGGACGTCACCACCGGTGACACGCTGTGCGCGATCGACCGCAAGGTCCGCCTGGAGCGCATGGAGTTCCCCGAGCCGGTGATCTCGGTCGCGGTGGAGCCCAAGACCAAGGCCGACCAGGAAAAGATGGGCATCGCGCTCGGCAAGCTGGCGCAGGAAGACCCGTCGTTCCGCGTGCACACCGACGAGGAGTCGGGCCAGACGATCATCTCGGGCATGGGCGAACTGCACCTGGACATCATCGTCGACCGCATGAAGCGCGAGTTCAACGTCGAGGCCAACGTGGGCAAGCCGCAGGTTGCCTACCGCGAGACCATCCGCAAGAGCGTCGAGGTCGAAGGCAAGTTCGTGCGCCAGTCCGGCGGTCGCGGCCAGTACGGCCACGTGTGGCTGCGTCTGGAGCCACTGCCGGCCGATGCGGAATACGAATTCCACAACGAGGTCGTGGGCGGCACGGTTCCGAAGGAATACATCCCCGCGGTCGACAAGGGCGTGAAGGAGCAGCTCCAGAACGGCGTGATCGCCGGCTATCCGCTGCTCGCGATGAAGGTCACGATCTTCGACGGCTCGTTCCACGAGGTCGACTCGAACGAGATGGCGTTCAAGATCGCCGGCTCGATGGCGGTGAAGGAAGGCGCGAAGAAGGCCGATCCGGTCCTGCTCGAGCCGATCATGGCGGTCGAGGTGGTGACGCCGGAAGACTACATGGGTGACGTGATCGGCGACCTCAACCGCCGCCGCGGCCTGATCCAGGGCATGGATGACAGCACCTCGGGCCGCGTCGTCACGGCGGAGGTTCCGCTCTCCGAGATGTTCGGCTACGCGACCGACCTGCGCTCTGCCACGCAGGGTCGTGCGACGTACACGATGGAGTTCAAGAAGTACGCGGAAACGCCGAACAACATCGCCGAAGAAATCATCGCCAGGAACAAGTCCTGAGTTTTTTCCCACAGTATCAATCTGAGGTAGCGAACCATGGCCAAGGAAAAATTCGAGCGTAAGAAGCCGCACGTTAACGTGGGCACGATCGGTCACGTCGACCACGGCAAGACGACGCTGACGGCGGCGCTGACGCGGGTATGCGCGGAGACGTGGGGCGGCGTGATGCGCGCGTTCGACCAGATCGACAACGCACCGGAAGAGCGCGAGCGTGGCATCACGATCGCGACCTCGCACGTGGAGTACGAGAGCCCGACGCGCCACTACGCGCACGTCGACTGCCCCGGCCACGCGGACTACGTGAAGAACATGATCACGGGCGCGGCGCAGATGGACGGGGCGATCCTGGTGTGCTCGGCGGCGGACGGCCCGATGCCGCAGACGCGCGAGCACATCCTGCTGAGCCGCCAGGTGGGTGTTCCGTACATCGTGGTGTTCCTGAACAAGGCGGACATGGTCGATGACGCGGAGCTGCTCGAGCTGGTGGAGATGGAAGTGCGCGAGCTGCTGTCGAAGTACGAGTTCCCGGGCGACGACACGCCGATCATCACGGGTTCGGCGCTGATGGCGCTGAACGGCCAGGACGACAACGGCATGGGCACGAGCGCGGTGCGCAAGCTGGTCGAGACGCTGGACACCTACATTCCGGAGCCCCAGCGGGCGATCGACCAGCCGTTCCTGATGCCGATCGAGGACGTGTTCTCGATCTCGGGTCGCGGCACGGTGGTGACGGGCCGGGTGGAGCGCGGGATCGTGAAGGTTGGCGAGGAAGTGGAGATCGTCGGCGTGAAGGCGACGGTGAAGACGACCTGCACGGGCGTGGAGATGTTCCGCAAGCTGCTGGACGAAGGTCGCGCGGGCGAGAACGTGGGTGTGCTGCTGCGCGGCACGAAGCGTGACGACGTGGAGCGTGGTCAGGTGCTGGCGAAGCCGGGCACGATCAAGCCGCACACGAAGTTCACGGCCGAGGTGTACGTGCTGGGCAAGGACGAGGGCGGTCGTCACACGCCGTTCTTCAAGGGTTACCGTCCGCAGTTCTACTTCCGCACGACGGACGTGACGGGCGCCTGCGAGCTGCCGGAAGGCGTGGAGATGGTGATGCCGGGCGACAACCTGCAGATGGTTGTGACGCTGATCGTGCCGATCGCGATGGAAGAAGGCCTGCGCTTTGCGATCCGTGAAGGCGGGCGCACGGTGGGCGCTGGCGTGGTGGCGAAGATCATCGAGTGATCCGCCGAAAAACGCAGCGTGAATAATTGGAAATTCTGGAGCGACCCGCGATTTGTGTTGACACGCGGGGGTCTCGAAAATAGAATTCCGCTTCTTTTTTGACTGCCCCTGAAGCGGGGCGGATAGAAGCTTGAACCGGAGCCCAGTGGTCAGATGCAAAATCAGCGTATCCGAATTCGACTCAAGGCTTTTGACCACCGCCTGATCGACATTTCCGCCCAGGAGATCGTCGACACCGCCAAGCGCACGGGTGCGCAGGTGCGCGGTCCGATTCCGCTGCCCACGCGCAAGGAGAAGTACACGGTCCTGATCTCGCCGCACGCCAACAAGGATGCGCGCGATCAGTACGAGATCCGCACCCACAAGCGCGTGCTCGACATCGTGGAGCCGACGGAAAAGACCGTCGATGCATTGATGAAGCTGGATCTCGCAGCCGGCGTAGAGGTGCAGATCAGTCTCGGTTGAACATGCCGGGACCTGCCCGGCCGTGACCGGGCATGTGTAACGCACGCTCGCGTGCGGCCATAGAGGGTTCAGCCCCGTACACTTGAGGATGACAAGATGACTATTGGAATTGTCGGTCGCAAGACCGGTATGACCCGCGTGTTCACCGCTGACGGAGCCTCGATCCCCGTCACGGTCGTCGAAGCAACGCCCAACCGCGTTACCCAGGTCAAGACCCCCGACATCGACGGCTACAGCGCCGTGCAGATCACCGTCGGCGAGCGCAAGGCCTCGCGTGTCAGCAAGCCGGAAGCCGGGCACTTCGCCAAGGCCGGCGTCGCCGCCGGGCGCGGCCTGTGGGAGCTTCGTCTCGCCGATGGCGTGGACTCGCCCGCGGTCGGCGAAGAGATCACCGTCTCCTCCTTCGAAGTGGGCCAGAAGGTCGACGTGACCGGCCAGTCGCGCGGCAAGGGCTTCCAGGGCGTGATCAAGCGCTGGAACTTCCGCATGCAGGACGCGACGCACGGTAACTCGCGCTCGCACCGCGCGCCCGGCTCGATCGGTCAGAACCAGTCGCCGGGCCGCGTGTTCAAGGGCAAGAAAATGGCAGGCCACATGGGCGACGAGCGGGTGACCGTGCAGACCCTGGAGGTCGTGCGCGTGGACGTCGAACGCAATCTGCTGCTCATCAAAGGTGCAATCCCGGGCGCGCCGGGGGCCGACGTCATCGTGCGTCCGGCCGAGAAAGCCTGAGGATCCCTGGGGGTATATGCGCATGGAATTGAGTATCACCGCTCCTGGCAACGCATCCGCGGGAACCGTGCAGGTTTCCGACGTGACTTTCGCCCGGGAATTCAACGAGGACCTGGTCCACCAGGCCGTGGTCGCCTTCATGTCGGGAGCCCGCCAGGGTTCGCGCCAGCAGAAGACGCGCTCGGAAGTGAGCGGCGGCGGCCGCAAGCCGTTCAAGCAGAAGGGCTCGGGCCGCGCCCGCGCCGGCAGCATCCGCAGCCCGCTGTGGCGCTCGGGCGGCGTGACCTTCGCCGCGGTGCCGCAGGATCACTCGCAGAAGCTGAACCGCAAGATGTATCGCGCCGCGATGCGCTCGATCCTGTCCGAGCTGGCGCGCCAGGACCGCCTGGTCGTGGTGGAGTCGATCGCGTTGGCCGAGCCGAAGACCAAGCTGCTGATCGAGCAGCTCGCCGGCTACCAGCTCGAGCGCGCGCTGATCGTGGCGGACGAGGTGGATCGCAACCTTTACCTGGCGTCGCGCAACATTCCGCACGTCGAGGTTCGTGACGTGGCGGGAGTCGATCCGGTCAGCCTGGTCGGGTGCGAGAAGGTGCTGGTCACCGTGGCGGCGCTGCGCAAGTTCGAGGAGATGCTGGGATGAATCAGGAGAGAGTGTTCAACGTCCTGCTCGGGCCGCATGTCTCGGAGAAGTCCGCGGCGGCCACCGAGCTGGCGAACCAGTACGCCTTCCGTGTTGCACGCGACGCCACCAAGCCGGAAATCAGGACGGCGGTGGAGCAGCTCTTCAAGGTCAAGGTTGCCAGCGTCCGTGTCCTGAACGTCAAGGGCAAGGTCAAGCTGAACAAGACCGGTGTGGCGAAGCGCTCCGACTGGAAGAAGGCGTATGTGCGCCTGGAGTCCGGCCAGGACATCGACTTCACGGTCACGGATTAAACGGGAGCAGGGAAGATGGCAGTCGTAAAGAAGAAGCCGACTTCGCCGGGCAGGCGTTTCGTGGTGCAGGTCGTCAATCCGGACCTGCACAAGGGCGCACCGCATCGTGCGCTGGTCGAGGCGCAGGGCAGGAACGGCGGGCGCAACAACGCCGGTCGCGTCACCGTGCGCCACCAGGGCGGCGGTCATCGCCAGCATTACCGCCTGGTGGATTTCAAGCGCACCAAGGACGGCATACCGGCCAGGGTCGAGCGCCTGGAATACGACCCCAACCGCACCGCGCACATCGCGCTGCTGCTGTACCGCGACGGCGAGCGCCGTTACGTGATCGCCTCGCGCAACATGAAGGCGGGCGATGAAGTGGTATCGGGCGAGAACGCGCCGATCAAGGAAGGCAACGCGCTGCCGTTGCGCAATATCCCGCTGGGCTCCGTGGTGCATTGCATCGAGATGAAGCCGGGCAAGGGCGCCCAGCTCGCCCGCAGCGCCGGTGCCGGCGTGCAACTGGTGGCCCGCGAAGGCCAGTACGCGACGCTGCGCCTGCGTTCGGGCGAGATGCGCAAGGTGCTGGTGGACTGCCGCGCGACCATCGGCGAAGTGTCGAATTCGGAGCACAACCTGCGCTCGCTCGGCAAGGCCGGCGCGCAGCGCTGGCGCGGCGTGCGCCCGACCGTGCGCGGTGTCGTGATGAACCCGGTCGACCACCCGCACGGCGGTGGCGAAGGGCGCACCAGCGGCGGCCGTCATCCGGTCAGCCCGTGGGGCACTCCGACCAAGGGTTACAAGACGCGGTCCAACAAGCGCACCGACAAGATGATCGTGCGCCGCCGCGGCAAGAAATAAGGGCAGCTCCAGTTCCGCGCGAACCAGATCAAGAGGATTCAGTCTGTGCCACGTTCGTTGAAGAAAGGACCGTTCATCGACCTTCATCTCGTGAAGAAGGTCGAGGTCGCCGCCGCCAAGGGCGACAAGAGGCCGATCAAGACCTGGTCGCGCCGTTCGATGGTGTCCCCCGACATGGTGGGCCTGACCATTGCCGTCCACAACGGGAAGCAGCATGTGCCGGTGCACGTCTCCGAGGAGATGGTCGGGCACAAGCTGGGTGAATTTGCCGCCACGCGTACCTACAAGGGTCACGCCGGCGACAAGAAGACGAAGAAGTAAGCGTACCGGGCGAGGGTCCAACGATGGAAGTCATGGCAAAACTCAGTGGCGCGCGGATATCCGCCCAGAAGGCCCGCCTGGTGGCGGACCAGATTCGGGGCAAGCCCGTCGAAGAGGCGCTGAACACACTCGCGTTCAGCACCAAGAAGGCAGCTGTGCTCGTGAAGAAAGTGCTGAATTCCGCGATCGCTAACGCGGAGCACAACGAGGGCGCCGATGTCGACGAGCTGAAGGTCAGTTCGGTGTTCGTGGACGAGGGCACGACGCTCAAGCGCATCATGCCGCGTGCCAAGGGTCGCGCAGATCGCATTGCGAAGCGCACCTGTCACATTACGGTCAAAGTTGCCGGTCGCTGAGGCAAAACGGGAGACACGATGGGTCAGAAAGTCAACCCTACCGGGATTCGGCTCGGTATCGTCCGCAAGCACAATTCGGTGTGGTATGCGGACAGCAAGAACTACGCGAAGAACCTGATCACGGATCTGAAGGCGCGCGCGTACATCGAGTCGCGCCTGAAGAACGCATCGGTCAGCCGCGTGGTGATCGAGCGTCTGGCGCAGACTGCGCGGGTCATCGTGCACACGGCGCGCCCGGGCATCGTGATCGGCAAGAAGGGCGAGGATGTCGATCGCCTGCGCAAGGACCTGACGTTGCGCATGGGTGTGCCGGTGCAGATCAACATCGAGGAAGTGCGCAAGCCGGACCTGGATGCGAAGCTCCTCGCGCAGGGCGTGGCCCAGCAGCTCGAGCGGCGGATCATGTTCCGTCGCGCGATGAAGCGGGTCGTGCAGAGCGCGATGCGCGCCGGTGCCGAAGGCGTGAAGGTGCAGGTCAGCGGCCGCCTGGGCGGCGCCGAGATCGCCCGCACGGAGTGGTACCGCGAGGGGCGCGTTCCGCTGCACACGCTGCGTGCCGACATCGACTACGCGACCTTCGAGGCGCTCACGACCTACGGCATCATCGGTGTCAAGGTGTGGGTGTTCAAGGGCGAAGTGATCGGCCGGCCGGGCGAAACACAGCTGGCGGCCAAGTAAGGCCGGACGAAACAATTCCGAGAGCAGAAAGCGATGTTACAGCCGAAGCGTACCAAGTTTCGCAAGCAGTTCAAGGGGCGCAACCGTGGCCTGGCCCAGCGTGGCAGCAAGGTGAGCTTCGGGGAATTCGGGTTGAAGACGACCGATCGCGGCCGCCTCACGGCACGCCAGATCGAGTCGGCCCGTCGCGCGCTGACCCGCCACATCAAGCGGGGCGGCAAGATCTGGATCCGCGTGTTCCCCGACAAGCCGATCTCCAAGAAGCCGCTGGAAGTGCGGATGGGCGCGGGCAAGGGCAGCGTGGAGTACTGGGTGGCCCAGATCCAGCCCGGCAAGGTGCTCTATGAAATCGAGGGAGTGAGCGAGGAGCTCGCGCGCGAGGCGCTCGCGCTGGCCGCCGCTAAGCTGCCCATTCCGACTGTATTCGTGAAAAGAACGGTGATGTGATGAACGTTAGCGAACTGCGCGGGAAGTCCGTGGAAGACCTGAACAAGGAGCTGCTGCGCCTGCTCGAAGCGCGCTTCAAGCTGCGCATGCAGAAGGCGACGGGGCAGCTCGGCCAGACGCACCTGTTGAAGGCCCAGCGGCACGATATTGCGCGGGTCAAGACGATCCTCAAGGAAAAGGCAGGTAAGTGACCATGACGGCTGAAGCGAGCAAGAGCGTGCGCACGGTGACGGGCCGCGTTGTCAGCGACAAGATGGACAAGACGATCACTGTCCTGATCGAGCGTCGCGTGAAGCACCCGGTATACGGCAAGTACATCACGCGCTCGTCCAAGGTGCACGCCCACGACGAGAACAACGAGTGCCGCACCGGCGACCTGGTGACGGTGCGGGAAACGCGTCCGATCTCGCGCTCCAAGACCTGGGCGCTGGTGAGCATCGACGAGCGCCCCGTGCGCGTCGACGCGTGAGCGGCAGACAGCACAAGCGATAGCGGCGGCAGTGGCGAGTTGGAGTAGAACATGATTCAGACTGAATCGTACCTGGAAGTGGCGGACAACAGCGGCGCGCGTCGCGTCATGTGCATCAAGGTGCTCGGCGGTTCGCACCGCCGCTATGCACGGGTCGGTGACGTGATCAAGGTCACGGTAAAGGATGCGATCCCGCGCGGTCGCGTCAAGAAGGGCCAGGTGATGAACGCGGTGGTGGTGCGCACCCGCAAGGGCGTACGCCGCCCCGACGGTTCGATCATCCGCTTCGACGACAACGCGGCCGTGCTGCTGAACAACCAGCTGGCACCGATCGGCACGCGTATCTTCGGGCCGGTGACGCGCGAGCTGCGCACCGAAAAGTTCATGCGCATCATTTCGCTGGCTCCCGAAGTGCTCTGAGCACGACGGCAACGGCAAGAGGCAAGGCAATGGCAAAGATCAGGCGCAATGACGAGGTGATCGTCATCACCGGAAAGGACAAGGGCAAGCGCGGCAAGATCACGCGCGTGCTCGAGAACGGCCGCGTGGTCGTGGCGGGGATCAACATGGTCAAGCGGCACACGCGTGCCAACCCGCAGCTCGGCACCGCCGGCGGCATCATCGAGAAGGAAGCGTCCGTGCACGCCTCCAACGTGGCGCTGGTGAACCCCGTGAGCGGCAAGGCCGATCGCGTGGGCTTCAAGGTGCTCGAGGACAAGACCAAGGTGCGGGTGTTCCGCTCCTCCGGTGAACTCATCGACGGGTAATGGCAATGGCAAGGTTCAAAGAGATCTACAAGAGCGAAATCGTCCCCAAGCTGATGGGCGAGTTCGGCTACCAGAGCGTTATGCAGGTGCCCCGCATCACCAAGATCACCCTGAACATGGGTGTGGGCGAGGCGGTGGGTGACAAGAAGATCCTGGACAACGCCATGGGCGACATGGCCAAGATCTCCGGCCAGAAGCCGGTCATGACCAAGGCCAAGACCTCGATCGCCGGCTTCAAGATCCGCGAAGGCTGGCCGGTGGGCTGCAAGGTCACGCTGCGCCGCGAGCGCATGTACGAATTCCTCGAGCGCCTGATCGACATCGCGATCCCGCGCATCCGGGACTTCCGCGGCATCAGCGCCAAGAGCTTCGACGGTCGCGGCAATTTCTCGATGGGCGTATCCGAGCAGATCATCTTCCCGGAGATCGATTACGACAAGATCGACGCCCTGCGCGGCATGGACATCGCGATCGCGACGACGGCGCGCACCGATGACGAAGCACGCGCGTTGCTGCGGGCATTCAACTTTCCGTTCAGGGGTTAAGTCTCAGATGGCCAAGACGTCGATGATCATGCGGGAGAAGAAGCGCCAGCGCACCGTGGCGAAATACGCCAAGAAGCGTGCCGCGCTGAAGGAAAGCATCCGCGATCCGAAACTGAGCGACGAAGCGCGCTGGGAAGCGACGCAGGCGCTGCAGAAGCTGCCGCGCGATGCGAGCCCGTCGCGGCTGCGCACCCGTTGCGAAATCACGGGCCGTCCGAACGGTGTGTATCGCCGCTTCGGTCTGGGCCGCAACAAATTGCGCGAGGCGGCCATGCGCGGGGATATCCCGGGCCTGGTCAAGTCCAGCTGGTAAGTCCACGCGAGGTGGAATCGATATGAGCATGCAGGATCCTATTGCGGACATGCTGAGCCGCATTCGCAACGCGCAGGCGCGTGCGAAGCCCTCGGTGAAGATGCCCTCCTCGACCAAGAAGGTCGCCATTGCGCGCGTCCTGAGGGACGAAGGCTATGTCGCCGGTTTCAAGGTCACTGCCGAGGACGGCAAGCCGGTTCTCGAGGTGACGCTGAAGTATTTCGAAGGCAAGGCGGTGATCGCCGAGATCGACCGCGTGAGCCGCTCGAGCCTGCGCCGCTATGCCGGCAAGGACGAGCTGCTGAAAGTGCGCGGCGGCCTTGGCATTGCCATCGTGTCGACCAGCAAGGGCGTGATGACCGACCGGGCGGCCCGCGCGGCCGGTGTCGGCGGCGAAGTCCTTTGCACCGTGTTCTGATGTGACGAATTGACCGACAGGTAAGAACCATGTCCAGAGTTGCGAAGAATCCCGTAATCCTGCCCAAGGGCGTCGAAGTGGCGTTCAACGGCAACGCGATTACGGTCAAGGGAAGCAAGGGCTCCCTGGAGATGACCGTGCACGAGTCCGTGCAGGTGACCCAGGAAGAGAACGTGCTGAGCTTCGCGCCGCGCACCGCCGAGACCTCGGCCGACGCGCTGGCCGGAACCATGCGCGTGCTCGTCGGCAACATGGTTGCCGGCGTCTCGAGCGGTTTCGAGCGCAAGCTGCAGCTGATCGGCGTCGGTTACCGCGCTGCCGCCAAGGGCGACACCGTGAGCCTCACGCTCGGTCTGTCGCACCCGGTCGAATACGCGCTGCCGAAAGGCGTGACGGCCGAGACGCCGACCCAGACCGAGATCGTGCTGAAGAGCGCGGACAAGCAGCTGCTCGGGCAGGCGGCCGCGGAGATTCGTTCGTACCGGCCGCCGGAGCCCTACAAGGGCAAGGGCATCCGTTATTCGGATGAGAACGTTCATCGCAAGGAAGCGAAGAAGAAGTAGGGCCAAAGACATGATCAACAAGCAGACAGCAAGAGTGCGTCGCGCCAAGCGCAGCCGCGCCAAGATTCGCGAACTGGGTGTTTACCGCCTCAGCGTGCACCGGACCCCGCGTCATATCTACGCGCAGGTCATCTCACCCGCGGGCGACACGGTGCTCGCGAGCGCGTCCACGCTGGACAAGGAGCTGCGCAGCGGCAGCACC
>Ga0116178_10003432_pt1 | contig 12043 bp, 7 predicted proteins | sample AD_STIC12_MetaG_FD_89880 | JGI IMG/M metagenome (GOLD analysis project Ga0116178, IMG submission 89880) | Active sludge microbial communities of municipal wastewater-treating anaerobic digesters from USA - AD_STIC12_MetaG | ecosystem: Engineered > Bioreactor > Anaerobic > Digestate | place: USA... | reverse complement strand
TCGCTGCAGGGTCGCGGCGCAGCGCTTCGGCCAGCCGTTCCAGGGACGCGAGGTTCGGCTCGAGCCCTTTCGAGAAGTCGAGATGCGGCTGGAGCACATGCGGCGCATCGAACTCGGGAAAGGCGGCCTTGAGGTAATACGGTTCCCCCTGAACAAAGACACAGGTACAGGCGTCTTCCGGGGCCCCGGGGGTCTGCACGCCGCCGATGTGGGGCAGAAAGACGTAATCGGGTTTCAGGGCGAGGAGCGAGGCCGCGTACCCGTGGGCGAGCTCCGCGGGGAAACAGAATGCCGCACCCTGTTGATCGATGCCGTTCGGATCGGGTTCCTCCGGGAGCACAACGCGGAATCCGAGATCGCCGAAGAACCGCCGGTAGAACGGGAGGCAGGTGTGGGTCATGAACGAACGGTTGAGGCCCACGGTTGGCCGGGAGTCCGTCTCGACGCCGGGCGCCGGGTCGCGGAAGAGACGCCGCTCGCGCTGTACGACCAGATTGAGGCCGGCGGTGTCGATGCGCCGGTTGTGCAACTGGTTGTCATAGCGGTTGCAGATTCCGCCGAACGGAAAGACCTGTTCATCGATTTCGATACGGGCAATCTCGCAGGCGAGGTCGCACCCGTCGCTGCCGCCGTTGCAGGTGAACGGGCTCAGATAGCCCACTTCGCGGCGGGCCAGGTCATTGAGGTCGAAGACGTCCGGTTGAAGCAATCCGTCGTCGATGCGGCGTTCGACCTCGAGGGCCACGCCGAAGGCGCCCATCAATCCGGGCTCGGGCGGCACGATGATCGTCTTGCCGGTCAGGGCGGCCATGGCGACGGGGATGGCTTCGTTGTAGCAGACCCCGCCCTGCATGAAGACCTTCCGCCCTACCGGGCGGTTGCCTTTCACGCGATTGGCGTAATTCATGCAGATCGAGTAAACCAGTCCGGCGACGATGTCCGGCACGGGCACGCCTTCCTGGGCGGCGCCTTTGATGTCCGAGCCGATGAAGGCGGCGCACTGGTCGTTGAAATTTGGAGGCGCCTGGCCCTCAAACGCGGTGCGGCTGATCTCGGTCACCGGGATGCCGAGGCTTTCCTTGGCGGATTCCTCGAGGAAGGAGCCGGTGCCCGCGCTGCACGCTTCGTTCATGGCGTAATCGGAGGCCACGCCGTTGGTGATGTAGGTGTACTTGGCGTCCTGCCCGCCAATTTCGAAGATGGTGTCGACTTCGGGGTCGAAATGCAGGGCGCCGGTGGCGTGGGCGATGATTTCGTTGATGACGCCGCCGGTGAGTGCGTGAAGTCCCGCGATCTGGCGTCCGGACCCGGTCACGCCCAGGCCAACGATGTCGATGGGGGACTGAAGCTGGGCGGCGAGGCTTGCATAGACCCTGCGCGACGCACCGACGGGGTCGCCGTTGGTGCGCAGGTACTCCGCGGCCAGGATGGCCTTGTCGCGGCAGCGCATCACGACGCCCTTGGTGGTGGTGGACCCGACATCGAGCCCCACGATGGTCTTGTCGCCGGCCTCGGCCCGCCCCCGGGGATGTTGGCGAAACTCGACCTGGCGCCGGTAGGCATTCAGGGGTTTGAGGAACGACAGGGTCGACCGGCGGAACGTCATGACGGTATCGGCGCTGGCGATGGGTCTGACCTCGTTTTCCAGGGCCCATACGGCCGCGCCCAGTGCCTCGAACCACGGGGCCGATTCCGGGATGCACAGGTCGCCGATGCGTTCCCTCAGGTAATGCACCATGGAGGCGTTCCGGCTGCAGCCGCCAATGAGCAGCGCGGAGGTCATCGGGAGTTTTTTGAGCAGCTCGACGATCTTCCCGGCAAGCATGCGGGACAGCCCGGCCACGACCTGCGCCTTGGGAATGCCCTTGTTCAGGGCATGGGTGCAATCGCTCTTACAAAACACCGAACAGCGTCCGGACACCTTGTGCCAGGTCTCGGGCTGCGGCATGCACTCGACCTCGTCGAGGGAGATGTCCATGCGCCCGAGCTGTTGCAGGAAGAACTCGCCCGTACCGGAGGCGCATTTGTTGCCCGTGTAAATGCCCTGAATGCGGCTGTCGTCATCGAGATGGTAGACCATGAAGGTCTCCCCGCCCGCACTGATGACGATGCGATAGGGGTGCGCGCCAGGAAACGTGTGGGCAACGGCCCGTTCGACCGCTTCGGGTTCGGATATGGTCGATAACTCAAGGAATTTGCGAAACTTACGGCCCGTCGCGGCGATGCGTAGCATTTCCAAATCTGGAATGTCGGCGAGAAGAATCTGGAGCGTGCCTCGCGGATTGCCGTCGTGAGGACGGGTGGTTGCGGAAACCACTTCGGCGCCCTGCGCTCCCTGCCGCAAACGGACCACGCCGATGGTAGATGCGCCCACACAAATCCCTAGAGACTGTGCGACCATTTCTGCAGACCCCTGAGACCGTACCGGACCGGTATTCGTATTCATGTTCATATGCTTGAGGGAAACGGCCACACCGATCTTCGGGCAGTCCGCTTTACCTCGCCATTGCGGGGGCAACCGTCCCCATCGAACTCATATTACAGGACCCGTGAATCCGGGGCAAGCGATCGGCAGAATCCGCCCTGCGCAGCGCCCCGATCCTCACCCGAAGCCCGCACGGTTCGCTTCCGTTGAAGTCAGTCCGGGAGCCGTTGGGGATATTCCGCGTAGTAATACGATTTTCCGCGGGGTGACGCGCGGTGTTTGCGGGGTTCGACTGACAAAAATTGTCACTCCGTGCCGTGCAGCGGTTCCGTTTTTGGCCATGCGGATTGTCCCCGGGTGAGCGGGCTGTGTTGTATCCCTCTGGTGCGCAAGGCGTTATGATTCTGTCGCGAAATTGGCACGCATATTGCCTTGAGCATGTCGACATTTGAGGGAATGGCGGCCTGGCAACGGGCCTGGTGATGGGACGCTCAACGGAGGGCAAAGACATGAAGAAGAATCTTGGTTTCACATTGATTGAGTTGATGATCGTCGTGGCGATTATCGCGATTATCGCGGCGATTGCTATCCCGAGCTTGCTGCGTTCACGCATGAGCGCGAACGAAGCGGGTGCGATCGGTTCGCTTCGCACGATTTCCGCGGGCGAAGTGAGCTTCCAGGCGGCCTGCTATCAGGATGCCGACGGTGACGGCGTGGGGGACTATGGAACGCTGGCGCAGCTTTTGAATCCTGACGGCGTGGCGGGGGTTCCGGGGTACATCGATGAAGTGTTGGCCGCCGGCTCGAAGCACGGCTACAACTTCACCCTGAACGCCGTCGCCGGTGGTGGTGGCGCCCCTGCAACGTACACCTGCAATGCGGATCCGCAGAGCCCGCAGTCGGGCCGCCGGACCTTCTTCCTGGACGAATCGGGGGTGATTCGCTTCGAGAATACTGGCGCAGCCGCCACAGTGGCTTCGACTCCTCTCGGCTAATCGGGACAACGGCACAGACAGCACAGCGAACGGCGGTCCTCTTCGGGGGCCGCCGTTCCGCTGTTTGGGGGGGGCCTCTCCCCCGCCTCCGAGTGAGCTCGTCAACACGATCTCGCGCAGCGGGTAGACTTTGTGGAGGTTTCCGGGGGAAATGCGCGTCAGGCCCAGGGGCTTTTCGAGTCGAGGCTGTCGCGGATTCGGCAGTAGGATTTGTAGCGCACGGCGGGCAGCGCACCGGTTTCGACGGCGTCCTGAACGGCGCACCCGGGTTCGTGGGTATGGCTGCAATCGCGGAACCGGCAGTGTTCCCCCAGCGCCGCGATGTCGGGGAAATACAGGGCGACTTCTTCTTTCGTGACATCCCAAACGCCCAATTGGCGGATGCCGGGGGTGTCAATGATGTCGATGCCGCCGGCGAGATGATACAGGCGCGAAACGGTCGTGGTGTGACGCCCCTTTTCGTTGTAGTCGCTCACCTCCCGGGTTTCGAGGGCAATATCGGGGTGCAGGCAGTTGATCAGGGAGGTCTTGCCGACGCCGCTCTGGCCGGCGAGGACGGATACGGAGTTCTCGAGGTGCGTCCGCAACCGGTCGATCCCCTCCCCCGTTTCGCAACTGGTAAAGATGATGGGGAGATTCAGGTCGCGGTAGACATCGAATTCGCGCGGGGCTTCTTCGGCCAAATCGGTCTTGTTGACGACCACAATGGGACGGATATGCCCGATGTCGGCCGCGATCAGAAAGCGGTCCAGCACCCCCACCTTGAACCGAGGCTGGGCCACGGCGACCACGCAGAGGATATGATCCACGTTCACCGCAATGACCTGCTCGCGCTGGCCTTTGGTGGCGGGACGGCTCAGCTTGCTTTGCCGGTGCTGCACGGCGGACACGCACAGGTCATCCTGCTGCGCATCAACGCGTACCCGGTCGCCGGGCGCCAGGATGGACGTACCGCCGACGCACAGGCGCTCCGCGACCCGGCAGAGCCGCTCCTGCCCGTCGAATTCCACAAAAGCCAGGACGCCGTAGGGTGAAACGACCACGCCATTGGGCTGGATGGCCTCGAACCGCTCGTCGATGTCCTCGGCCTCGGTTCCCAGACCGACGTCAAGCCCGCGAAAGCGGCGCGGCTGGCGGTTCTCCGCGTCCAGGTCGTTGACCGACCAATCGCGCTTGCGCACGCGGCGCTTTTTCCGCCGGCGATCCTTCACCCGGTGTCCTTTCGCGCCCACACGGCAACGGTCTCCCACTCGTTCATCACATCGAGGCTGCCCCGGGCCTGAATGTCCGCCCGGAGCCGGGCCAAGCCGGTGTTGAATTCGTCTTCGGACAGCAGGTTGAAGGTGGAAATGAAGCGGTTTTCGACCCGCTTGAGGTAATCCGGACCGATGGGGCCCTGCGGAACGACCATGCGCTTCTCACAGACGCCCTGAAACCCGGCGGCGGCAAGCGCATCCTTCAAAAGGTCGATGGACGGAAACCGCGCTTTGTCGACCGCGGCGAAACTGGGGAAATAGGGGTTCATGGGGTGCCGCTCGATGAACTCGTGCGATGCGGTGACAAAGGCCACGCAGCCGGCGCCGAGCACGCGCTGGCACTCGCCGACAAAGGCGTTCAGGTCGTGAATGTAATGCAGCATATAGCAGCCGAAGCAGAAGTCGAAGGACTGCGCAACGAAGGGGAGGTGATGTGCATCCGCGCGGAGCCAGGCGCCGGGCGCCCCCTTCTCCCGCGCCCGCTGGATCATGCCGCGCGAAAGATCGCACGCGAAGAGCGACGCGGCAGGAGCGGCCGCGTGAAACGCGAGCGTATTATTGCCGGTGCCGGCGCCGACCTCGAGGATCCGGCGCGCACCCTGCGACGCGGCCAGCTCGACCAGGAGCTCGAGATACGGCCCCCGTCCCCCCCGGAACGAGTCATACCGCCGCGCGATCAGGTCGTAGTCGATCTTCGCACCGGCAGTCTGGCCGCTCATTCCGCGGGCGTCTCCTTCTTTTCGATCAGTGTGAGGTCGGCTACGGCCGTGATGGCGTTGAAGACCGCCTTCAGCAGGGCGTGCCGGTTTTGCCGCATGCGCGCGTCCTCATGGTTGACGAAGACCGCTTCAAAATACGCCTCAATGACGGGCATCCACGACAGGACCTCGAAAAACGCGTCGTCGAACGCGCCCCTGGCCACGAGGTCGCGGACCGCGGCGCCGGGCTTCCCGGTCAAGGCGTGGAGGGCTTTTTCATTGTCCTCCAGCAACGCGGGGTCGATGGCCGGAGCAGGATCCAGGGCGATCCGCTGGATGCGTTTTGTCTGCTCCGCGAGAAGCTGTACGTGCTGTTCGTTCAGACGGCCGAGCGCGGTCAGGCATCTGCGGACCTGGACGGGGCGCCGGCCGTGCGCAGCGATGGCGGCGGCCACCTGATCGTACGGAATGCCCTGCTCGCGGTTGATGACGGCGAGGCGGTCTGCCGCAAACTGGAGAAAGGCCTCCACGGCGGCGCCGGGTTCGCTCAGGGTCTCGCCATACACGGTCAGGGCGGACCGGAATGCGTCTTCCAGGTCGAGGTCCAGCCCTTCTTCCTGTACGAGCGAAAGCAGGGCGAGGGTGTTTCGCCGGAGACCGAAGGGATCGCTGGTGCCCTTGACGCGCACGCCGATGCCGAAATATCCGGCCAGGGTGTCGATGCGGTCCAGCACGGCGGCCGCGATGCCCAGCGGCGTTTTCGGGAGGCTGTCGCCCGCGCGCCGGGGCAGGCGGTGTTCAAAGAGCGCCCGGGCGATGGCTTCCGGAAGCCCTTCCTTGCGGGCGTAGAGCATGCCGACCACGCCCTCGAGGGAATCGAATTCGAAGACCATCTGCGTGGTCAGGTCGGCTTTCATGAGATCCAGGACCTGGGCCATCGGTTCGTCATCGACGGGCGGCAGGACGCCCTTGAGCGCCGCGTACAGCTTGTGGAGACGGGCAATCTTGTCGGCCACCGAGCCGAGTTTCTGGTGGAAGAGGACCCGGGACAGGCCCGCGGCGAACTCGCGCAGGGGCTTGCGCGTGTCGGTGTCCCAGAAATACCGGGCATCGCGCAGCCGCGCATTGAGGACGCGCTCGTTTCCGCGGCGAATGGTGGCGCGGCCTTCCTCGTCGTGTTCCCCGTTGGCAATGGCGAGGAAGTGCTTGCTGAGGCCGCCCCGGGCATCGCGCAGGGGGATGTAGCGCTGATAGACCTTCATGGGCGTGATGACGATCTCTTCGGGAAGCACGAGGGCGTCTTCAGGGATGCTGCACAGGATGGGTTCGGGCCATTCGGTGATGTCAATGATCTCCTCGAACAACTCGTCATCTTCTTCGAGATGGAGTCCCTGGGCGGAGGCGATTTTCTCGGCCTCGCCGCGCAGGCGGGCCATGCGCTCCTCGCGGACGGGGAGCACGAAATGCCGCTTCATCTCGGCAAGGTACCCGGCGGCCGAGGGGATATGGACGGGGCCTGCCGCAAGCCGCCGGTGGCCATAGGATACGGCGCCCGAATGGAGGGACCGCTCGGCGGCGAATTCGCCCCCTTCGACGAACTTCCAGGTCACCGGCACCGGGTTGGCGCCGTGCAGGGCCAGGAGCCAGCGGATCGGCCGCGAGAACGTGACCGTGCTGTCTTCCCACCCCATCGACTTCACAAACTGAAGACCGCCGATCAGTTTTGCGACGATGCCGGACAGAAGTTCCGTGATGTGGCGTCCTTTCCGCTCCACCTTGACGAAACAGTATTCGGCCTTCCCCTGCTCCTGAAAATAGATGTCCTCGACGCTGGCGCCTCTGGACTCCGCGAATTTCCGGGCGGGAACCGTCCAGTGGCCTTCGGCGTCCTGCGCGGCTTTCCGGGCCGGGCCGCGGGCTTCCTCGACGAGGTCCTGCTGATGTGAGGCGCAATCGTCAATTCTGGCGACGATACGCCGGGGCGTCACCCAGACCGTAACGGGCCCGTGGTCGAGGCGTTCTTCCTGCAGGAGCTTGTCGAGAAGCGCGGGGAGCTGGGCGCGAACGGCCTTGACGTCGGAATGGGGCAGTTCTTCGACCCCGATCTCGAGCAGGAGGGTGTCGCGTTCCTGAAACGCGCCCGGGACCGCCTGCAGGGGCGTGGAATCGGCCTGCGCCCCCGGACGGGGCAGGCGGCACAGGGGGAACCCTTTTTCCTGGCGCTGTTCAAAGAAACCCCGGGCGCAGCGCTCCGCAACCGCCCGGCAGCGGAGCAGAAACCGGCCGCGCTCCGTTACGGAGAGCGCGCCGCGGGCATCGAGAAGATTGAAGAGGTGCGAAAGCCGGAGGCAGTGGTCGTATGCGGGCATGATGAGGCCCAGTTCGAGCAAACGCGCGGCTTCCGCTTCCCACAGGTCGAACACGTGGAGCAGCTTGCCTGTGTCGGCGGCCTCGAAGTTGTACTTGCACCACTCCACCTCGGAGGCGTGATAGATGTCGCCATAGGTGATGCCGGAAGGCGCCCATTTCAGGTCGTATACGCTCTCGACGCCCTGGAGGTACATGGCGATGCGCTCGATGCCATAGGTGAGTTCGCAGGCGCGCACGTCGAGCTTGAGCCCGCCGCATTCCTGGAAATACGTGAACTGGAGGATTTCCATGCCGTCGAGCCAGGCTTCCCAACCCAGGCCCCAGGCGCCCAGCGACGGACTCTGCCAGTTGTCCTCGACAAAGCGGTAGTCGTGCCTGGTAAGGTCGAGTCCAAGCGCTTCCAGGGACTGGAGATAGAGTTCCTGGACGTTTGGCGGAGAGGGTTTCAGGATGACCTGGTACTGGTAGTAGTGCTGCAAGCGATTGGGGTTTTCGCCGTAACGCCCGTCGGTGGGCCGGATGCTCGGTTCGGGATAGGCCACCCACCAGGGTTCAGGGCCGAGCACGCGCAGAAAAGTGGCGGGATTCGAGGTGCCGGCGCCCACTTCGGTATGGTAGGGCTGCCAGAGAATGCATCCGCGCGATGCCCAGAATTCATTGAGGGTTTGCAGAACTTCCTGAACCGTGATCACGTGGTATCTCCCAGCATGCGCTGTTGATTGGAAACGGGCCTGTCAGGCGAAGGCATCCAGAACTCATGCGGCCCGCAATGGCCAGAATCAAAGGCGGAATTTTAGCGTTTCGGGGATCTTCAAGTCAAAGCCGCCCGGGCTCTTGGGTTGCGGCGAACAGACGCAGGCACGGGACGGCGAGCGGAAACGCGGCACGCGTTTGGGTAGCCATTCCGGTCTAGAGACGCAGGACGCTGAACCCGCCGCCCACCTCGATGACGGCGCCTGTGGAGTACTGGAAATAGCCTTTCGCGAGGCCGGCGACGGCCTTTCCGACGTCCTCGGGCGTGCCCCAGCGTTTCTGGAGCAGCAGGCCCTCCGCGATGAGTCTGTCGTATTTCTCGGTGACCGGCGCGGTCATGTCGGTGGCGATGATGCCGGGCCGGACGTCGTAGACGTTGATGCCGAATTCGGCCAAGCGCACGGCGAAGTTCTGGGCGGTCATGCTGAGCCCGGCCTTACTGACGCAGTATTCGGCGCGATTGGGGCTTGCCGTGTTGCTCGATATGCTGGTGATGAAGACGATGCTCGGGACGTAGTCGGTCCCCTCCTTCACCTGGGCGATCATCCGGTTCGCGATGGCTTGCGTGAGGAAGAACGGTCCCTTGAGATTGATGCGAATGAGGCGGTCGAAACTCTCCTCGGTGGTTTCGAGGATATCCAGCCGCTGGAGGAGGCCGACGCCGGCGTTATTGACCAGCAGGTCGATGTATCCGAACGCCGCGAAAGCCTCTTCCACGAGCCGGTTCCGGTCGGCCGTTTCGCCGATATCGCCGGCGAGCGGGACGAATCGGACCCCACATTCTTCGACGCGCGCTTTGACCTCGAAAAGCCCTTTTTCGGTGTCTTGCGGCGTGAGGCGCGTGGCGGTGCCGATGATATCGTATCCGTGCCGGGCGAGTTCGAGGGCAATGCCGCGTCCGATCCCTCGGCTGGCCCCGGTGATCATGGCGACTGGATTTCGCATGGTTTCCTCACTGTGGTTTGTGGCCTTCTGATTAATGCCGCCTGGAGGGCGGCCTCGGGCACTATAGCCACCGTCTCCGTACTGGCGCAAGGTCCCCGCGGTCGCGATTGTCCGCATGCCGGGCCTGTGATATGGTGATGCGCGAAATGAACCGTCCGATGCGCAGGGCGGGCCGTTCACGGCCGGACCAGACAACGCAGGAAAGGGCTGGTGCGAATGCGAACAACACGGCGTCAATTCGTGGTTCAGACGGGGTTTGGGATTGCGGGGGCAGGCCTTGCACTCTCCGGGGCGTTCGCGGGCGATGGGAAGCCGGCCCTGCGGCTGAGCGCGTGTGACTGGTCGCTGGGCGCCCTGGGTCCCGAGGGGCTGGCCGCGGCGGCGGCGGTTGGACTCGACGGCCTCGAGATCTCGGCCGCGGCGGACAATGGCCATCCCGGCGACGTGTTGGCCATCGCGGACGCGGAACGGCGGCTGGCGTACAAACAGAATGCCGAAACCCACGGCGTCGCGGTGTCGTCGGTGGCGATGGGCCTGTTGAACGGGTTTCCGATGGTGAGCGATCCGCGGGCGATGGCATGGGTCGAGCAAACCATTGACGGGACAAAAGACCTGGGCGCGAACGTCATGCTGATGGCGTTCTTCGGCAAGGGGGACCTGCGCGACAAGTCGGGGACACTGAAGGCCAGTGACGTCGACACCCTGGTCGGACAACTCAAGGAACTGGCGCCGAAGGCCGAGAAGGCGGGGGTCATGCTGGGCCTGGAGAACACCCTTTCGGCCGAACAGAACCTGGACATCCTCTCGCGGGTGAAGAGCAGCGCGGTGCGCGTCTACTACGATGTCGGGAATTCCACGGCAAACGGGTACGACGTGCCGGGCGAGATCCGGCTCCTGGGGGACCGCATCTGCCAGATACACTTCAAGGACAACAAGGGGCATCTGGGCGAGGGCGAGGTCAACATGAACGCGGTGGCGGAGGCGATGCGGGCCATTGCCTACGCCGGATGGGTGGTGCTTGAAACCAAAGTGCTCGGGGACCGGGAAGCGGATTTCAAACGCAATGCGGCCTTCAGCCGGGCCCTGCTCGCAAACGCCTGACGCGGCTTTACGGCGCGCTCGTCTCCGCCCGGGCCCTCGAGGTATTTGGAAGGGCGGGTATGGGTGTGCTAAAAATACGCGCGTGAAGAATTCTGGAACCCGCAGCTGGACTTCGGCATGATCCGCACGGAACGCCTGCGAAAAGTATACTTTCCCCCGCGGTCAGCGCCCGTGGAGGGGGTCAAAAGCGCCACGCTCGCCGTGGAACCGGGTGAGATCTTCGGGCTGCTGGGCCCCAACGGGGCCGGCAAAACCACCCTGCTCCGCATGCTGGGCACGATCATCGTCCCGACGTCGGGGCACTGCTGGATTGCGGGCCTGCGCACCGATCAGAACCCCGACGCGGTGCGGCAGCACATCGGCTTTCTTTCCGGGAACACGAAGCTGTACGGACGCCTGACCGCGCGCGAGGAGCTGCGCTATTTCGGATACCTTCACGGGCTCTCGAAGGAGCGGATTCGGCGGCGCACGGAAGAACTGGTCGAGATCCTGGGCATGGAGGAGTTCATCGACCGCCGCTGCGACACGCTTTCCACCGGACAGAGCCAGAAGGTGTCGATCGGCCGCGTGCTGCTGCATGATCCGGAGGTACTGATCCTGGACGAGCCGACCACGGGCCTGGACATCATGACCTGCCAGACCATCCTCACGTTTATCCGGAATGCGAAGCATTCGGGCCGCAGCATAATTTTCTCGACCCATTACATGACCGAAGCGGAGATCCTGTGCGATCGGCTGGCGTTCATCCACCATGGCGAGATTCTCGCCACGGGCGCAAAGGAGAGTCTATACGAGAAGACGGGCACGACGAACCTGACCGACGCGTTTGTGCGCCTGGTCAATGATGCCAATGCGGTGCCCTCATGAAATTGCGCACGGTTCGCGCCATTTTCTTTAAAGAGCTGGTGGTGATGCTGCGCGACAAGCGCACGCTGCTGGCGATGATCGGCATTCCCATCGTCCTCTACCCCGCGCTGCTCGTGGTGACGTCGCAGGTGGCGCTGATGCACATCTCCCGCGTTGAGGAATCCACCTCGCGCATCGCCGTGAAGGCGGGCCAGGATCCCACGGTGGGCCGCTGGGTGTCCGCGCTTCCCCGCGTGGAACTCGTCACGATGGAAGAGCCGGAAATCGCTCTGCTGGACGGCGAAGTGGATGCCGTGGTGGTGGTGAAGCAGCGGGCGGAAGAGGTCCTGGAACGGGGCGGTTCGCTGCTCATCGTGATCCAGTACGATTCGACGGAACCGCGCTCGCGGGAGGCCGCCCACCGCCTGAGCGAAGGGTTTCGCGTTACGCAGACGCGGCTGCTGGAAGACCGTCTGGCGAAGGCGGGGATCACGCTCGATTTTGTGACGCCGCTGAAATTCCAGGAACTGAACGTGGCGCCCGCCGCGCGCATCGTGGGCACGTTGCTCGCCGCCATGCTTCCGATGATCATGGTGCTGATGGTGGGGATCGGGGCGTTTTACCCGGCCGTTGATCTCACCGCGGGCGAAAAGG
>Ga0116178_10003428_pt1 | contig 12049 bp, 9 predicted proteins | sample AD_STIC12_MetaG_FD_89880 | JGI IMG/M metagenome (GOLD analysis project Ga0116178, IMG submission 89880) | Active sludge microbial communities of municipal wastewater-treating anaerobic digesters from USA - AD_STIC12_MetaG | ecosystem: Engineered > Bioreactor > Anaerobic > Digestate | place: USA... | reverse complement strand
CGAAGGTGTTGTCTTTGAGCGGTACAAGCCGGCTTTCGAACCCGGAAAACTCCGCTGTCCACTCGTAAACGGCAAACGTCTTATTGGACGTGATGATATTATCCCCCTTCCAGCAGAATGCCTTAATGACAAATGCAATCAGTTCGTTTGCACCGTTACCGATGATGAACGAACAGCTCGGGAGGCCGAAAACTTCACTGAGCCGGTGGCGCAGGTGGTAGCCGTCGCCGCTTGGGTAGATTGCCGCTCTCGCCGGATCGAAATCCATGATCGCCTCGATGGCTTTCTCTGGAGGGCCGATCACGTTCTCGTTGTTGTTCATCCGGTACAGGAACGGGCAGTTGTACATTTTTTTTAAGACATCGTCCGGCTTGCTCGGGATATATGCCTCGATCTTCTGGATATATGGCGGGACGAGCCGGTTGAGCGGGGGAAGGCTGCCGGCCATATCAGAAGCCTCGCGGTCCCTGGCATTCGAAGACAAGAATATCCCCTCTACCCCCCCAGGGCAGGACATAGCAGGGAATGAATCCCACGGCATGGAGAGCAGGAACCAGCACCGGAGTCGTCTCGTCCCCGAGATCGATCTCGAACTCGAGCCGCGTTATCCCCTCGTCGTACAGAGAGGCGACGTACCCTGCAAGGACTTCCTCCGCATCGATTCCTGCGACTATCGTTGAAATGACCGCAAGGTTCTGTTTTTTATCAACCTGGACGCCGAATGCCGCGTGAGGCTCGATGAACTCTCCTGCATGGGTCGTGGCGACCACGCTCCGGGGCAGCACGAGCCGTTCATAGCATTCTTTTACAAAAATCTCTACTTCGGGATGGACATATGCAACGGACCCCGTATCCTCCTCCAGCTGGCGATACAGGGGGGGGTGGCATGCCGTGGTCCGGATCCTGTTTGCAGGGCAGCTTTCGACAAGTTCCTCAAAGAAATTGCGAAGGAGATCGTCGCCCGGCATCCTGTTCACGATGCAGACTGCACCCTTCCTGCCCACTTTTTCCAGTACTCCCTGCACGATCTCACCGACAAGCCCGGGTTGTGGTGTAAAGATGTAGGGCCCAAAGGAGTCGATCATCTTCCCCCCCCATTTCCACAGCATCCCGCCCCCGACGTTGCCTTTTCCGTCAAGGGCCAGGAGAACACCGAATTCCCGGCTCTTCACCATATCCACGATCTTTCCCGGGAACCGGAAGAATCCGGGGGAATTGGCACCATACATCCCCGAGACACGTGAAGCAAACTGCTTGATCTCTTCGAACCCTCCCTCCCCGACCGAATAATGCCCCGCAGGCGGGATCCCGGAAGGGATGACCTGCTCCGGATACCGTCGCTCGATAGTGAAACGGAGAGCCATCTCTCCCTGACGGCTCCTGACCAGCTGGAGCCGGTCGACCACCTTGGCGGCAAGGATGATGCCGAGGTTTTCGATGTCCGATTCATCGTCAGGATCGGGTATTTTGGTGATGTTCAGCGCGGTGATCGGGATTGCATGGCGCGAGAAATAACATGCAACTTCCACATAGTAGCCGCCCTGTCTGACGACGATCCGGATCTTTTCATCAGGCCTTGCGGCAGATGCCAGGACATTGAACACCTCTTCCGCTGCAAGCCCGAGGTTCTGGGCGCCCTCTTTGTCCAGGCCAAAAATAGTTGCCGATTGTTCGACCATGCCGGTGACGATAGGGACATTCCGGATCGCAATCGGGACGATGAGTTCTGCTGTTTCAGGTATGTTCATGATGGCTAACCATTCCTGAGCTTTATTGTGAGAGTAAACACCCGATGATCTTCGTGATTCACGGAACCGGCATGCCTGTTTTGGTCCCGCGGTTCCAATAGGTGTATCAATTATGCAGCGGCAATATCAATCTTTCTATTCTGCATTCCGGGCCTGAGCGGGCGTTTCCCGATATACAAACCGCATCATTGCGAGTGCCATCAGCCCCGATACTCCTGCGGCTGTGAGAAATACCATCGATATTCCTGTAAAGTCCATGACCAGTCCCAGGACGAGCGGGCTGATAACGATACCAATCCCCTGCGCCGTGTTGATGACCCCTTCAACACTTCCCTGGCCAAGATTCCTTCCTTCAATGACCGCCATTGCCGATACGGTCGTAAGCGATATACCGATGCCGGCACCCAGGAGCACCGAGGTGAGGAGGAAGGAAAGAAAGCCCTCGCTCATCGTGAAAAGCAGCAGAGACACCGCCATGACCCCGGCCCCGGTGGAGAGGACCAGGTGCCTGTCGAACAGATCGGCATATCTCCCGGAAAGCCGCTGGAAGACCGCTGTTGAGATCGAGGAGATGAAGATGAGTGCTCCGATCCCGCTGACGGTCATCTGGTCTGCGTGAGCGAGAACCGGAAAGAAGACCATAAACGCCGTGTATCCCGCCGTGTAGGTAAAGAAAAAGATGATGGGAACTCGCATTCCTCTGCTGAAAAAGACCGACCTGAGCGGCGGGATCTCTCTCATCGGGACATGATACTCCGGGAGGTACGCTATGCAAATGATCAGAGCTGTCAGCGACAGTCCCGCAAGTGCGATAAAAGCACTCTGGACATACAACAAATCCACCATTATGCCTGAGAGAAGCGGACCGAAGCTCATCCCGAGGAATGCAGCGCTCTGGAACCCTCCCATCGTCTTTCCCTCTTCACCCACCCGCGCCATATCCGCGACATAGGCATTGGCGATGGGATAGACCATCGCTGCTGCCATTCCGTGAAAAAACCGGACAATGGTCAGGATGAGGACATTATCCGCCGGGACATACAGTGCGGAGAAGAAGGCATACCCGGCAAGGCCGAGCAGGATAAACCTCCTTCTCCCTCCCGCATCCGACAGCCTGCCGACAAACGGCATGAAGATGGTACGGGACAGGGCAAATACCGAGAATATCGCCCCGATCCAGAACCCCGTGGCACCGATCATCTGGGCATAGATCGGGAGGACCGGTGTGATGATGCCGATACCCAGCATCGTGGTGAACCCGGTCAGGTACAGGATGAAGAGCGTCCGCGCTCGCCGGGAATCATTCAGGTTCAGTGTGCTCTGCTCCATATCCCACGACACTATTTATGAGGATGCGCAGGCTTCAGGGATCTTCCCCGGGGAGTATCGATACAGTTGCTATTGCCATGGCAGTCGTCCTGCAGTGCGACATGCTCACCTGGATCGTATACTTTTTGTTAAGATTCTCTCTTTTTGCGAGGATAGTGATGAAAGGCGCTCCGGATGAGTGGTTTTCGATCTCTATGTCTTCGTACTCGACCGGCTCTTCTCCTGCTGCGCCGAGCGCTTTTTCCACGGCCTCTTTTGCACAGTATCGGGCGGCAAGGTGTGGCGCGGGGTCCTCGAACGAGAAGCAGTAATCCAGCTCCGCTGCGGTGAAGAACCTGCATAGAAATTTTGCATCTTTTGTCCTGTCAAGGTGGAACCTGCCCGTCTCCTCGACGTCGCAGCCGATTCCCAAAAATTCCCGCAAGGCCATGCCGCAGTCCCGCCGGGCCGCCCGGTGATATCCGTACGTTCCGGTATAAAGATCTGATCCGACAGATAGTTATTATGCTTTTCCGTATGGATATTCTATCAACAACCTGTAACCAGGAATTATCCGGAGGCTGGTTACCCTGAACCCGACAGAGAGCAGCGATTATCGTACCATCAGCAACCTGCTGGAAACGAGCGGGGATCTTGCCGTCATGACGATCATCACCCGGAAAGGCTCCACGCCCCGGCTCCCCGGAACCCGGATGCTCATGACCCGGGACGGGAGACGGTTCGGGACCGTCGGCGGCGGTTTCTGTGAAGCCGATGCTGTCCGGGCCGCAGAAGGGTGTCTCGCCTCTAAAAAAAGTTGCATCCTGCGGTATTCCTCCGTCCCCGGATCGATACTGCCTTCCGATATCATCTGCGGCGGATCGCTTGAGATCCTTGTCGAGTACCTCCCTGCCGATCCCTATCACACCCGGCTCATCGGCGATTTCGTACGGCTCCGGAGCCTGCGGCAGACCCCGGTGATGATCGTGCCCCTCCCGGATGGCAGCGAAAGCGGTCGGGTAAGGTTCTTCATCGATGCAGACGGGTTGGCCCGGGGGATATACCCCGCGATTCATCATACGCAGGTGCTGAAAGCCGCCCGGGAGATGAAACGGCCGGATGTCTTTCAGGCCGGCGGGATGCGGTTCCTGATCGAGCCCAGCCCCTTAAAAAGCCGGCTTGTTATCTGTGGTGCCGGCTACATCGCAGCAGAGATCGCTCCTCTTGCATACCACCTGGGATTTGAGGTATCCGTGCTGGATGACCGTGAGGATCTCCTCAGTGCGGACGTGTATCGTGGAACGGAACGAATACCCGTTACGTCGTACGAATCCTGCCTTCAGGCTCTGCCCGTGGATTCGGCAACCGACGTCCTGATTGTGACCCGGAGCCATGCCTTCGACCTCCAGGTGCTCCGGCAGGCCCTCCGGAGTCCGGCAGGGTATATAGGGATGATCGGCAGCAGGCACAAATGGAAGACTCTTTCTTCGCTTTTGCTGGAGGAAGGATTTGGTGATGACGACCTGAAACGGGTGCACTGCCCGGTCGGTCTCGAGATCGGTGCCGATTCTCCCGAGGAGATCGCGGTGAGCATTGCAGCGGAGCTGATCGAACACCGTGCTCTTCAATAATCGGCATTCCGGCGTTCTTGACGGTTATGGGTCGTTTGACCGGAGACCACGATAGACCCCGCCGCTTCGACGACACTCGTTCTCTTATACCGCGGCCGGATAAACGCCGGGCGCGAGACTGCTTCAGGCAATCCTTTATGGTGCACGATCCGGCGAAAAAGCAGAAAAATTGGATGGTTACCGCGACGTCGGCGCCGGCATCCCCCTCCGCACCGTCCGGATCCTCTCTATTGCGTCTTCCGCGACACTCTTCTCCTCCGCATCGCCGCTCCGGGCGAGGTCCCGGAGGGGTTCGATCGCCCGCGGGTCGCCTATTGTACTTGAGCGCCCCCGCCGCGTAGAGCCGGACGTTTCGGTCGGCATCCTTCGTCGCGGCGATGAGCGGTTCGACCGCCGCACCGCCCAGGCGGATGAGGGCGCCGCCCGCCGCCCCCCTGACATTGTCGTTTGCATCCCGGAGCGCACCGACGAGCGGCTCTACCGCGGCCGCCTCCCCGGTATCCCCGAGGACGCCGGCCGCGACGATCCGGGTATCGGGGTCAGGGTCGGCGAGCACCGCCGTGAGCGGTTCTACCGCTCCAGAACCGAACTTTGCTACGGCTCCCGCCGCCTGGTACCGGAGGTCGTCGCCTGCGTCGCGGAGCGCCCGGACGAGCGGTTCTACCGCTGCCGGATCGCCGATCTCGCCAAGTATGGCGGCGGCATACACCCGCCGGAGGTCCTGCCGGGTCTCGAGCTCCCAGGTCCGGCCGCCGGCCCCGATCACGGTCACCGTGCGCTCCTCGTACTTCCCGGACGCTTCAGGGCTCTCGATGAGCTCGACCAGAGGCCCGACCGCCGGGGGGCCGAGCAGGGCAAGCGAGTCCGCCGCCGCCTCCCGCACCGCCGTCAACGGATCGCCGAGCGCCCGGATGAGGGGGGCGACCGCTTCGGCACCGGCGAGATCCCCGAGCGCCAGGGCGGCCCGCTGGCGGGTCAGGCCGTCATCGCTCCCGAGCGCATCGATCAGGCCGGCAACATCCTTCTCCGCCCGCAGAACCTCGATCGTCGGGCGCCTCTCTTCTATGGGCACGCTCTTTTCCGGCAATTTCTTCGCCTCCGGATCCGCGTATGATGGTTGCCCGGTATAAGAACCTTGTCCGGTTCCGGGGGACCGTGAAAATGGAGGGGTATCAGCGGGGTGCCGGCGGGACGGGCGTCGCCATACCCCGCCGCTCCCGGAACCGCGCGAGTCCGTCCTCGGCCGCCCTCCGGACGGCAGGGTCGCTGTCGGAGAGCGACCGGGTGAGGATCCCCTCCGCCCGCGGGTCGGCGATCTCGCCGAGGATGATGGCGGCGTAAGCCCTCCGCAGCCCCGGTTTCATACCCGGGGGTACCCCGGTCGTCACGATGCCGGCCTTCCTCGCCCCCGGGAAGAGTGCCTCGTGCTCACGCACGCCCTCGGGGCCGGCAAAGAGGTCGTGCTGCGCAAGCTCCCGGTGTGGGAGGGTCCGTTTCTCGGGCGGTATGGCCTCGGGGCCCGCGTAGAGAGCGTGCTGGGCGATCCCCCCCTCTTCGTGCTCGAGCGTCTGTTTCCCGCCGGCCTTCTTGAGATCCTCGGGTCCGCCGAACGCATCGTGCTGCGTAAGCCCTTCCTCTTCGTACTCGAGCGCCCGCTTCCCGCCGGCCTTCTTGAGATCCTCCGGCCCGCCGAACACGTCATGCTGCGTAATGCCCCCCCCGTGCCGGAGCGTCCTCTTCTCGGGCGGTATGCCCTCGGGTCCCCCGAGGAGGTCGACCTGGGTCAGCCCCTCCCCGGTCTCTTCCCGGGACGCTCCGTAGACCATCGTAAAGTCAGGACGCTCGAGGAGGTCGATCAGCGGCTCGACCGCCGGCGTCCCGACCATCACGAGCGCGTTCGCCGCTGCCTCCCGGACAGCCTGTGACGGGTCGGCAAGCGCGCGGATGAGGGGACCCACCGCCCGCCATTCCCCGAGCGCGCTGAGGGCGAGGGCGGCTCTCCGGCGGGTGTCCGGATCGCCGTTCTGCAACGCCTCGGTCAGGCCGTCGATATCCTGTCCTGACGCCATCTGCTCAACATCCCGTCGCTTCTCTCCTTCTGGATTATTCCTTCCCTGCACCACGATCACCTCAGGATGGGCGGTAATATCCAGGGGCTTATATAATAATGTTGCGTATAAATGCCGGCGCGCCCATACCGGAGATTTTCGTCGCCCACGTGCGGCTGTACAGGCCCGGAGATGAGAGGTGCAGGTATTTATCTTCACCGGACGAGAAGATCATCATGCCGGAGGAGAAACGAAAGGCAGAGTTGAAGATCTCCGGGATGCACTGCGCGTCCTGTGCCCTCAATCTCGAACGTGCCCTCAAGGGCCGTGACGACGTTTATGGGGCCCGGGTGAACTTCGCGACCGGGACGGCCACGGTCGAGTACGATCCGGCGAAGGCCACCCTTGCAGACCTCGAACAGACGGTCGCTGGTGCCGGTTACGAGGTCATGCATAACGAGGCCACCGTCAGGATAGGCGGGATGGTCTGCGCATCCTGCGCCCAGGTGATCGAGGCATCGCTCACCGACCTCGAGGGGGTCTACGAGGCACGGATCAACCTTGCGACCGAGACCGCACACGTCATCTATAACCCCGAACTCGTCACCACATCCGAGATCCGGGCCGCCGTCGAGGATGCCGGCTACCAGTACCTCGGGCTTGCGGAGGAGGTCTCCGAAGACGCCGAGGCCCTGGCGCGGGAGGAAGACCTCAGGGACAAGTTCCGCCGGTTCACCGTCGGGTTCGTGGTGAGCATCCCCCTCTTCTTCTACATGATCTTCGGGATGCCGGGGGCGGCCGCTCTCCCGGTCTCCGTGAACGTGGTCATGCTCATCATCACCGCACCCGTCTTTTACTACGTCAGCGCCCCCATATTCAGGGCGGCCGCCGCGGCTCTCCGGAACAGGGCCCTGACGATGGACGTCATGTATGCTATGGGCATCGGTGTCGCCTACGGCGCAAGCATCCTCGGGACGTTCGGGCTCGTCCTCACCCCGGCGTTCAACTTCTACGATACGGCGGTGATGCTCGCCGCGTTCCTGACGCTCGGGCGTTATCTCGAGGCCCGGGCCAAAGGGCGGACGTCCGACGCCATCAAGAACCTCATCGGGCTCCGGCCCCGGACCGCGACGGTGATCCGCGATGACCGGGAGATCGAGGTCGCCATCGAGGAGGTCGTCGTCGACGATATCCTCCTGGTCAGGCCGGGGGAGAAGGTGCCGGTAGACGGTGTGGTCGTGGGCGGCGAGAGCGCGGTCGACGAATCGATGATCACCGGCGAACCCATCCCGGTCGGCAAACGGGAGGGCGACGGGGTCGTCGGCGGCACCCTGAACGTGAACGGCGTCCTCCGGATCCGGGCCGAGAAGATAGGGAAGGATATGGTCCTCTCGCAGATAATAAGGCTCGTCCGTGACGCCCAGGGCTCGAAGCCCCCGGTGGAGCGGATCGCCGACGTCGCGGTCTCTTACTTCATACCGACCGTCCTTTTGATCGCGACCGCTGCTTTCCTCGCCTGGTACCTGGCCCTCGGCGCCACGCTCCTGTTCTCGCTCACGGTCCTGATATCGATCCTGGTCGTCGCCTGCCCCTGCGCCCTCGGGCTTGCCACGCCGACCGCCGTGACGGTCGGGATCGGGAGGGGCGCCGAGTTCGGCGTGCTGATCCGGAACGGCGAAGCGCTCGAGATCTCGGAGAAGTTGACCGCGGTCGTCTTCGACAAGACCGGGACGCTCACCCGGGGGAAACCCGACGTCACCGATATCGTTGCGTTCGGTATGCCCGAGGACCGGTTGCTCGCAATCGCGGCGGCGGTCGAGAAGAACTCCGAGCACCCGCTCGGGGCGGCGGTCGTGCGGCGGGCGGAGGCGGCCGGCGTCACCGCCCCGGCGTCGGAGAGATTCCGGGCATTCGGCGGCAGAGGGGTGAGCGGCGCGGTGGAAGGCGAGGAGATCCTGGTCGGGAACCGGTCCTTCCTCGATGAGCACCGCATTCCCATACCGCCCGAGGCGGAGGAGAGTATGGCCGCATTCCAGGATACGGGAAAAACCGCGGTCTTCGTTGCAGTCTCGGGCAATTTTGCCGGCATCGTCGCCGTTGCCGATACGCTGAAACCGACGGCGAGGACCGCCGTTGCGGACCTGAAGAGAAAGGGCCTATCGGTGACGATGATCACCGGCGACAACCCGCGGACGGCGAACGCCATCGCACGTGAAGTCGGTATCGAGAACGTCCACGCGGGGGTGCTGCCCGGGGATAAGGCGAGGGAGGTCCGGAGCCTTCAGGAGCGCGGCGAGGTCGTGGCGTTCGTGGGCGACGGGATCAACGATGCACCGGCGCTCGCGCAGGCGGACGTCGGGATTGCCATCGGGAGCGGGACCGACGTCGCCCTCGAGAGCGCCGATATCGTCCTCATCCGCGACGACCTCACCGACGCCGTCGCGGCCATCGAGCTCTCCCGGAAGGTGATGGGCCGGATCAAGCAGAACCTCTTCTGGGCGTTTGCCTACAACTCGGCCCTCATCCCCCTCGCCGCGGGCGTGCTCTACCCCTTCTTCGGCATCACCTTCCGGCCGGAGCTTGCGGCGCTCGCGATGGCTCTCTCGTCGGTGACGGTCGTCTCGCTCTCGCTGCTGCTCAAAACATATATACCTCCGGCGAAGAGAGGGATACTATCGGAGGTTGATGCGCATGGCAGTTGATCCGGTATGCAAGATGGACGTCGATCCGGCGACGGCGAGGTTCAAGAGCGAGTATAAGGGGAAGACCTACTACTTCTGCGCTCCGGGGTGCAAGAAGCTCTTCGATAAGAACCCGGAATCTTACCTGAAGGGGTCCTGACCTTTTTTTTGTGCCGGGCGGGGATTAGATCCGCCCGGTATCGAACCGATGCGCGGGCGCGGCACCGGCCGGCGTTTTGCCCACGCGAGGATGGTATAGGGGATGATCACTCTGCCGGCGGCACGTCGCCCCCCCTGCCCTCCGCAGGGGGTGCCTGCCCTCCCGTAAAGAGGTGATCGACGCCCAGGAGCGTGTTCACCCACGCCCAGTCGGCGCTCAACTGGGCGACCAGGAGAACGATGAGCGTGAGCGGAACGGCGAACACCATCCCGGCGATGCCAAGCGCCCACCCCCAGAAGATGACCGAGAGGATGACCACGAGGGCGGGGATGTCAAAGCGCCTCGATGCAAAGTGTGCAAATATCGGGTTCTCCACAAGCGCGTTCAAGACGGCGACGGCAGCGATCACCGCAATCGCGCCCCATAACCCGAACTGCAGCCAGGCAAAGAAGATAGCGGGGATTGCTGCGACGAGCAGGCCGATGTAGGGGATGTAAGAGAGCAGGAACGTCAGCACTCCCCAGAGGATGGCAGCATGCACCCCCATGAACCAGAGGAACGAACCGAAGAGGAAACCGTGGACGAGGTTCGCCTCGGTCCTGACGATGACGAAGTCGATCAGGAACCTGCTCATCCGGGAGAACGTCTCAGCGCCTCCTGACCGGTCTCCGTTCACCCTCTGTATGCGGCCGGGCATCTTTGGCGCTTCAAAGATCATGAAGATCGTCGTCACCGCTATGAAGAAGAGGTAGAGGAGCAGGTCGGCAAGGCTCATGGCATACGAAGAGAAGAACCCGGCAAACTGCTGCAGGTTGATCGAGGATGCGGAGAACGAGCCCGTATCGATCCCGAACCCATGGAGGGTGGTGATGATCTCCGCAAGTCGGGCGCTCAACTCCTGCTGGAAGAGAGGGAGATCCTGGATCAGGCTCTCAAACGAGAAGAAGACGACGTAACAGAGCAGAAGGACCAGAAGGCTGGCGACGACCGTGACCACGCCGACGGCGACGCCCTCCGGAAGGCCGCGCGATTTGAGCACTTTCGTCGCGGGGTATGCGAGCATGGCAAGGATCAGCGCAACAACGATGAGGGTAACGAGGTACGATATCAACTGGATCCCGATGATCAGGAATATCGCTGCCGTCAAGAGGAGCACGGTACCGAGCGATCGGGAGAATGCGGGAGTGTCTACCATCCAGGGTTCACCAGGTACCTGTGTCTGCGGCGACCTTATCAATCCCGCGAAATGTATCGGTGCGGCCCATCAGGAATATAGCGGAATGACCGGTAAATTACCGGTTACCCGGGTACATTGAATCTACGCGGCGCTGTTTCGCGCTGCAGGCAGAAAGATCGGCACGGTGCGCGGTACCCGGTCTATCAGCGGGGAGTCATCCTTAAGATAGTTCGGGCACGAATTGTACCCACAGATGGTGCTTACCCTTGAGATCCTGTTCCTCGGTATATCGTTGCTCTTCCTGATCAGCATCATTGCAAACAAGTTCGGAGAGAGACTCGGAGTTCCTGCGCTCCTCATCTTCCTCATCGTCGGGATGCTGGCGGGCTCCGAAGGACCGGGCGGCATTCCGTTCGATGACCCTACGATTGCACAGACGATCGGGGTCATCGCGCTTGCGTATATCCTCTTCTCCGGGGGCCTCGATACCCGATGGGACGAGATCCAGCCGGTCTTCTGGCCGGCGATAGCACTCTCTACGATCGGCGTTGTTCTGACTGCAGCCGTCCTCGGCGCATTTGTCGTCCTGATCCTCGGGTTGCCGCCGCTCACGGGTTTTCTTCTCGGTGCGGTCGTCTCGTCCACCGATGCGGCGGCGGTCTTCTCGGTCCTGCGCATGGCGCGAGCGCGCCTGAAAGGAAACCTGCGTCCGTTCCTTGAGTTTGAGTCGGGGAGCAACGATCCCATGGCGATCTTCCTCACCACCGGCATCATCGCCCTGATACTCACCCCCGGCGAGCCGGTCTTTGCCCTCATCCCGATGTTCGTGCAGCAGATGATCGTCGGGGGCCTGTTCGGCTACGCCATGGGCAGATTCGTCGTCTGGCTCATCAACCGTCTCAAACTGGAGTCCGAAGGGCTCTACCCGGTGCTCAGCCTTGCCATGGTGCTGCTGACGTACGGGCTGACCGCCACGGTTGGAGGGAACGGGTTCATCGCGGTCTATATCGCCGGCCTGGTTATTGGGAACAGCATCGTCGTCTACAAAAAGAGCCTGATCCGGTTCCATGACGGTATCGCATGGTTGATGCAGATCATCATGTTCCTCGCCCTCGGCCTGCTGGTCTTCCCCTCCGAGCTCGTGCCGGTGATCGTTCCCGGCCTCCTCACCGCCACCTTCCTGATCCTGGTTGCCCGGCCGGTCGCCGTCATGCTTACGCTGCTCCCCTGGAAGATGCCGTTGAACGAGAAGGCTCTGGTCTCCTGGGTGGGGCTGCGGGGCGCCGTCCCGGTCAT
>Ga0116178_10003427_pt1 | contig 12051 bp, 12 predicted proteins | sample AD_STIC12_MetaG_FD_89880 | JGI IMG/M metagenome (GOLD analysis project Ga0116178, IMG submission 89880) | Active sludge microbial communities of municipal wastewater-treating anaerobic digesters from USA - AD_STIC12_MetaG | ecosystem: Engineered > Bioreactor > Anaerobic > Digestate | place: USA... | reverse complement strand
GGAGAAAAGTCATGTCCAACTCCTTTTCAAGCCTTCGTCTGGCCCTGAAAAATGAAGGCCTTCTGCAGGACCCGGAAAAATCCCGTTTCCTCCCCGAACTCTATTACGGAACATCGCTTTCGGACCTCGGCCCCTGGCTGGCGGATTTCCTGCGGCGGCGGGCGCCGGGGAAACGCGTCTGCCTCGTCGTCGACGGAACTCGGAAAAAGTCCTCAGCGGAACCGGGGCGCGAGATCGATGCCGATTTCCGCGCCGTCCTCGCGGGCGCCGGCATCGCCTTCGACGAGCTCAATCTCTCCGAACGCCTGGCGATTCCCCCCGCCGAAATCCACGCCTCTGCGCATCTGCTCGAAGGCGTCCGCCTCACCCTCGCCGGCCGCGGAGATCAGGCGGTTATCGCGCTGGGGTCCGGGAGCCTGACCGATCTCGTCAAACACGCCATGCACCTGGAGGGCATGAAGGCGCCCTTCATCAGCGTGCCGACGGCGCTCACCGTCACGGCCTTCACCTCCGCCTTCGCCGTCCTCGACTTCTCCGGCGCGAAGAGGACGCAGGTCTCCCGCGAAGTGACGGCCGCCTGCTGGATCCAACCCTTTCTTGCCAACGCGCCCGGCCGAATGTCCCGGGCCGGTTACGGGGACCTCCTCGCCCGTTTCGTGGCCTACGGGGACTGGTTCCTGGGACACCGTCTCGGCGTGATGGAACACTACGACGAACTGGCCTTCCGTCTGATGGAACCCTTCGCCCCGGACATCCGCGCCCATGCCGCCGGATTCGCCTCCGAACCCCTGCCGGAGGAGACAACGGAGTGTGCCGCCGCCGCCCTGGCCATGGCGGGGATTGCGATGTCCGTCTCCGGGGAGACGACCCCCCTGTCCGGCTACGAACACGTCATCAGCCACGGTCTTGATTTCCTGCGCCTGACCTCGGGCCGCGAACTGAACTTCCACGGCGAACAGGTCGCCCTGGGATCGCTCATCAGCGCCCGGACGATCGACAGCCTGCTGGCGCGCGATCTCCCCGGGAAGAGCCGATGGAGAACGGCCCCCGTTGCGGAATCTCTGGCGACCCTCGAAACCCTCATTTCCGAAGCGCCTTTTTTCGGCGGCGAAGAGGACGCCCTGGGGGAAAAGGCACGCGCCGGCCGGATCGCGGCGATGCGGGACCGCATCGAGGCGGCGCGGAAGGAATTCGCACTCGAGTACCGGAAGAAGTGGACCCGCTGGGAAGACGCGTCATCCCGCCTGCCTTCCTTCATCGAATCCTGGCCCGATCTGCGCGTCGACCTCTCCCGTCTCACCGTCCGGGCCGAAGAGCTGGAGCCGCTTCTGCGGAAGGCGAATCTGCCGGTCCGTCCCCGGGACATGGCCTTCCCCGCGACGGAGCAGGAGCTCCGCTGGGCGATCCGCTTCGCTCCCTTCGTGAGATTGCGGATGAACGTCGCCGACCTCCTTTTCTGGATGGGAGAAGATCCCCTGAACACGTCGGGATGGCAAGCGCAAGAACGCCGCACAGTCGGCAAACATCCCGGTTGACATCCCCGCCGTCCCGTATTATACCGCCCGCCGAATGACCGGGCGGCCCTCAAGGAAGAGGCCGCCGAGAACCCGACGGAAGACACTTTGTGGCGCAACGATGACCGCCGTGCCCTGCGGAGCCGGCGGTTCTTTGTTGCCGCCCGCGGAAATCGCATCGGTTGAACAGGAGGAAGAACATGGGCTCACGCATGGCCGCCTCGACAGAGGCGGATTCGGACACGGAAAAGAAGAAGCCGCTCCTGCGGAAGGTCTGGGACTACCTGAACGGGACGGAGCGGAAGGACCAGCCTGTGCTGCCGGGGAGAAACGACCTGTGCTGGTGCGGCAGCGGCCTGAAATACAAGCGTTGCCACATCGAAGAAGACGAGAAACAGCGGCGGAAGCGCGCGGGCAACCGCATCTGACATCGAAATGTTCCACAACACCCGGCGAGACTCCCTACCCGGAAGAAATCCGCACACCCCCCTACCAGGGGGCCGGCAAATGTGGTAGGATCGCACCCCGAAAGCGATCTGACTGTCAGGAGGAAAAGAGAACATGGACTGGGGAATGGAAAACCGTCTGTCGCAACTCATCCAGCGCGACGGCCGCTGCTTTTTTCTGCCCATCGATCACGGCTACTTCCAGGGGCCGACGTCCTGCCTGGAGAAACCCGGTGAGACCATCGAGCCGCTGCTGCCTTACTGCGACGCCCTCTTCGTGACACGCGGCGTCCTGCGGAGCTGCGTCAAGGCGACGGGAAGCAAGCCCATCATCCTGCGCGTTTCGGGCGGCACGAGCATCATCGGCCCGGACCTCTCCGACGAGGTTCTGACCACCTCCATCGAGGAGATTCTCCGCCTCAACGCCACGGCCGTCGGCATGTCGATTTTCGTGGGAAGCGAGTACGAACGGGAGTCGCTGACGAACCTCGCCGACCTCGTCAACGAATGCGAGGAATTCGGCATCCCCGTCATGGCCGTCACCGCCGTCGGCAAGGAGCTGGAGAAGCGCGACGCCCGCTACCTGGCGCTGGCTTCGCGGATCGCCGCCGAATTGGGTGCCCGCGTCGTCAAGACCTACTGGTGCAAGGATTTCGAAAAGGTCGTCAACGGCTGTCCCGTTCCCGTCGTCATGGCGGGCGGCCCCAAGTGCGAGACCGAGCTCGAGGTTCTGGAGTTCGTCTACGACGGCATCCAGCGGGGGGCCTGCGGCCTCAACCTCGGCCGCAACGTCTGGCAGCATCCCCGTCCCGTGGCGATGATGCGGGCGCTGCACGCCATCATTCACGACGACCTCACCGCCCGCGAGGCCTGGGAGATGTTCCAGGATCTCCGGGGCGTGTCGCTCGTCGTCAACAAGAAATCGGGCAAGACTCGCGGCAAAAAATGACCCCCATGCGCGTTGCCGTTTACTACAGCAACCGGGACGTCCGGGTCGAGGAAAGGCCCGTCCCGAAGATCGGCCCCGGGGAGATCCTGGTCCGGATGCGGGCCTCCGGGATCTGCGGCAGCGACGTCATGGAATGGTATCGGATCCGGAAGGCCCCGCTCGTCCTCGGGCATGAGATGACGGGAGACATCGTCGAGGTGGGCGCGGGCGTGACGGGTTGCCGGACCGGTCAGCGCGTCTTCGTCGCCCACCACGTCCCCTGCAACACCTGCCGCCGCTGCCTGACCGGTCATCACACAGCCTGCGAAACCCTCCACACGACCAACTTCGATCCGGGCGGCTTCGCCGAGTTCATCCGCGTTCCCGCCCTGAACGTCGACCGCGGCGTTTTCATCCTTCCCGACGGGATGACCTACGAGGACGGCGTCTTCATCGAGCCGCTGGCCTGCGTCCTGCGCGCGCAGCGCGCCGCGAACCTCCGGCCGGCGCAGTCCGTGCTGGTCCTGGGAAGCGGGCTCTCAGGAATCCTGCACATCCTCCTGGCCCGCGCCACCGGCGCCGGCCGCGTACTTGCCACCGACATCCACCCCGACCGCCGGAAGGCCGCGGTCCGCTTCGGCGCCGACGGGGCGCTCGATCCCCGCGAAAACGTTCCGGACCGCGTACGGGAGATGAACGGCGGGCGGGGCGTCGACCTGGCCGTGGTCTGCGCCGGCGCACCGGCTGCCTTTGCGGAAGCCATGAAGTGCGTGGACCGCGGCGGCCGGGTCCTGTGGTTCGCGACCACGGAGCCCGGCGTGGAGGTTCCCGTCCCCGTCTGCGATCTGTGGCGGAACGACGTGACGCTTCTTCCCTCTTACGGCAGCAGTCCGTTCGACAATGCGGCGGCACTGGAACTGATCCGCGCCGGACGGATGCCGGTGAGGGACATGATTTCGCACCGTCTGCCGCTCTCGCAGGCGGCGGAAGGTTTCCGCCTCGTCGCCGACGGCGGAACAACCCTCAAGGTGATCCTGCGGCCCGACGCCGACCCGTCTTCATGAAGAGCGCCGCACCGGGAATCCGTCAGTAAATCCCCATCGCGCAGCCGGCGGCGAGGACGCCACCCAGTTCGCGGCATTTCTCCAGGACCTCCTCCGTCACTTCGCCGCGGCAAATCACCGCCTCATAGACCTTCCTGAACTTGAAACCGAGGGCGATGCGCTCGACCGCCCTGACCGCTCCGGTCCCGTCGTTGCCGGCGGAAACGAAGAGGGCATAGGGTTTGCGGAACATCTTCCCCTCGGCGCCCACGTACGTCCGGTCGAAGAAATCCTTCAACAGGCCCGCCATCGTGCCGAAGTTCTCTGGCGTTCCGAACGCGATTCCGTCGGCGGCGAGGAGATCACCCAAATCGGCCTCCGGCGCCCACTTCAGGACAACCTCCGCGCCTTCAACGGCGCGCACCCCGTCGGCTACGGCGGCGGCCATGCGTTCCGTGTGGCCCGTCTGCGATGTATAGACGATCAGAATCTTCGCCATCGCCCCCTCCTGTCTTCATCCTCCGGGATTCCTATACAGGAAAGCTCCGTCTTTTCCCATCGCCCTCTTTGCGATTGCATTTTGCGGTTGCCCCATGTAACTTTAACCAGTCGCCAATCTGAAGGAGCCCGCATGAAAGTTGCCGAAGACCTGTACGCCTACGAATGGACGTCCTATTCCGAAAACAACTGCAACAGCTTTTATATCGGCGGCAAGGTCGGGGTGCTGATCGATCCGGGACTTGCCTCTTTCGTCCCGGATCTCCTCACGGCCATGAAGGCGGACGGCGTCCGTCGCGAGGAGATCCGCTTCGTCATCAACACCCACTCCCATCCCGATCATTTCGAAGGATCGCGGATTTTTTCGAACGACTCCATCTCGATCGCCCTCCACGAGGACGAGATAGACTTCATGAAGGGCGAGGGCCGGCATCTCTACCAGTTGTTCGGCCTTCAGGCGCCGAAGATCGATGTGCAACTCGCGCTGAAGTCGGGCGACGTGGAATTCGGCGGGGGAACCTTCCGGGTCCTGCACGTCCCCGGACACTCCCCCGGCTCGATCGCGCTCTACGATCCGCAGCGCAAGGCACTTTTCTGCGGCGACGTCATCTTCGACAAGAACGTGGGCCGCACCGACTTTCCCGGCGGCGATGCCCGCCTGCTCAAGGAGAGCATCCGCAGCCTTGCCCACCTTGACGTGGAGATCTTGCTGCCCGGACATATGGGAATTCTCGAAGGCAGAGACAACGTCGAGGAAAACTTCCGGACGGTCATGGAAAACATCTTTCCCTACCTGCGGTAGGGAACGGGCGGCCGGGGATCTTTTGACAACCCGCAGAGAATGAAGGGAGGGACTTCTCATGAACGGCAGGGGAAATGATGTCGGGCACCGCTGGAAATTTTTCCGCGCCGGCGGCTTCGATCAGGTGCGCCTGGAAACGGGAGCCGACATTGCGGCGCTGGAGCAACTCGATCAGAAACTCTGGATGGCGCTGACCTGTCCGACGAACGGCCTCGAAATGGACGCCAGGACCCTCGAACTCCTGGATGCCGACAGCGACGGCCGCATCCGCGTTCCCGAGGTCCTCGCGGCCGTGCGCTGGATCCTTCCGCTTCTGAAAAATCCGGACGACCTGACGAAGGAATCGCCGGAACTGCCGCTCGCCGCGATCAACGACGCCTCGCCCGAGGGGAAGTGCCTCTTCAAATCCGCACGCCATATCCTTGCAAGCCTCGACAAGAAGGATGCGGCCGTCATCACCGTCGACGACACGGCGGATGCGGCGAAGCTCCTGGCGCAAAACAAGTTCAACGGCGACGGCATCGTGCCCGCCGACTGCGCCGAAGACGACGAAACGAAGAGGACCATCGGCGAGATCATCGACTGCCTCGGCGCGGAAGCGGACCGGAGCGGCCTGTCCGGCGTCTCGCAGGAAAAACTGGACCGGTTCTTTGCGGACGCCAGAGACTACGACGCCTGGTACCGGGGAGGCGACACGGCGGATCCCGCGGTCTTCCCCCTCGGAGGCGAGACGGACGCCGGAGTCGCGGCCCTGCATGCCATCCGCGCCAAGGTGGAGGACTTTTTTGCGCGCTGCCGGCTGGCTGCCTTTGACGACCGCTCCCTGCCCGCGGTGAACCGGCCGGAAACGGAATACCTCGCCTTCGCCGGAAAGAACCTTGCGCTGGCCGTCAGCGAGGCCGTCGACCTTCCGCTGGCGAAAATCGCGGCGGGCAGGAGCCTGCCGTTGAAAGGAGGCCTCAATCCGGCCTGGGCCGCCCGAATGGAGGTGGTCGCCGCGCAGGTCGTGAGGCCGCTTCTCGGCGACCGGGAAACTCTGACTGAAGCGGAATGGTTTGCCCTGCTCGATCGTTTCGCCGCCTATGAAGACCGGCTTTCGCAGAAGGCGGGCGCTTCCGTGGAGAAGCTGGGGATCGCCAGGATCCGCGAGATCCTCGCCGGCGAAGCCCAGGCCCGCATCACCGATCTGATCGATCGCGACAGGGCCCTGGAGGCGGAGTTCGACGCCTGCATCAACGTGGACAGGCTGGTCCGGTACCACCGCAACCTTTTTATGCTGTTGAAGAACTTTGTGTCGTTCAGCGACTTCTACACCCGCAAGGCGAAGGCCGTCTTCCAGGCCGGAACGCTCTACCTTGATGGGAGAAGCTGCGATCTATGTGTCCGCGTCGATGATCCGAACCGGCACGCGCTGCTGGCGACGCTCAGCAAGATGTATCTCACTTACTGCGACTGCACCCGGCGGGGTGGAACGGACAAGATGACGATCGCCGCGGCCTTTACCGGCGGCGACTCCGATTTTCTCATGGCCGGCCGCAACGGCCTCTTCTATGACCGCAAGGGACAGGATTGGGATGCGACGATCGTGCGGGTGATCGAACACCCGATCAGCATCCGCCAGGCCTTCTGGAGCCCCTACAAGCAGACGATGAAGATGATCGGCGAGCAGATCCAGAAGCTCGCATCGGCGCGAGCCAAGGCGGCGACCGACAAGGCCGCCGCAGGAGTGGCCGCGGCTGCGGAGAAGGTCGCTTCCAAGGCGCCCGCGGCAGCGCCCGCGCCGCCCTTCGACGTCGCCAAATTCGCCGGCATCTTCGCCGCTATCGGCCTTGCCGTCGGCGCCATCGGCACGGCGATCGCCGCCGTCGTGACGGGATTTCTGAAGCTCAACTGGTGGCAGATGCCGCTGGCGCTGGTCGGGCTGATCCTGCTGATCTCCGGCCCCTCGATGATCATCGCCTGGCTGAAGCTGCGTCAGCGGAATCTGGGACCGCTGCTGGACGCGAACGGCTGGGCGGTCAACGCCCGCGCCCGAATCAACATCCCCTTCGGCGGATCTCTGACGAAGGTTGCCGCCCTTCCGGAGGGTGCGGAGCGTTCGCTGCAGGATCCCTTCGCGGAGAAGAAGAAGCGCTGGCCGTATGTCCTTGCCATGCTGGTGGTTCTGGGAATCGTGTTGTACGCCCTCAACGTCTTCGGCCTTCTCAACGAATGGACGTGCGGCTTGGTCGGCCGGCCCCGATAAGAATCGAAGTCCTGGAACACGGCAGACGCCGTTCCCGCAAGCCGGGGACGGCGTTTTTTTTGCAGCGGACCGCATCTCGCCGCCGCATGCAACGGCGCGGTCAACGGAGTGTCGAGGAGGATTCCCTTTCCGACTTCCGTCCGTCCCGCGGAACGTCCGGAGGGCCGTTCTGAGGATTCACCACGCGAAGGAAATTGAAGAACATCGCGACCGTCATTCCCGCGATTCCCAGGTACAGGACCAGCAGGTTGGAATACGCGAGGACGGAAGTGGCCATAAGCGGCCCCAGGGCGTTGCCGGCGAAGCGCGCGGAGTTCAGAAAGCCGATTTCGCCTCCGCCGGCGCTGCGGGCAAAGACCGAAATGGTCATGGGGAGAACCGCGGCGATGAAGAAGACCTGGGCCATGCGGACCAGCGTGAAGGTCCAGACGCCGGGAACGATGTACAGAAGCGCCTGGCAGAAGGCCCCGCCGAGGCAAGCCAGGGCAATGGCCTTGCGCAGGCCGGTCCGCGTTGCGAGCGAGCTGATCGTGAAATTCCCGACGATCGCCGCGATCGAATAGGCCATCATGATGAATCCCGCCATATTGACGGCCTCCTTCCCGACCAGATCGAACTCCCGGAGCACCTGAGGAAGGATGCTCGGCAGAAAGGTGAGATTGAAGACGGCGGCCATGCAGAGGGCCCACCCGGACAGGATGCCGCCGCGCTTCTTTTCCACCGGCCGCGCCACCTTCTTCTGCAACGGCACATCCTCCACGTTTCGCCAGCAAAACAACGCCATGAGGGCGATCAGTGCGAAGGAAAAGAAGAACGGCGCCCGGTAGCCGATCGACGTGGCAAGATACGCCCCCGCCGGGGGGCCGATGAGATTTCCCGCAGTCAGGGCGTTCTGAAAAAAGCTCATGTCCCGGGGAAGGTCCGCCCGCGAGGACTGCCTCGAAACGAGGATCAAGGCGATCGTCGACACCCCTCCGAGACATCCCTGGGCAATGCGGAGCGCCAGCAGCAGATGCAGGTTCTGCGTAAATCCCATCAGCAGATAGACGATCCCGTGGCCGATGATGGCCCGCAGGAAGAGGAGCTTCGGGCTGAAGCGCGCCGTCAGACCACCCCAGAACGTCGAGGTCATCGCCGCGAAAACGGGCGCTGCGCCCATGATGAAGCCCGTCCACAGGATCGTTTCCTTCTGTTCGTAGGGGCTGAACTTCAGGATATAGAAGGGCATGAAGGCCATGACCATGTTGAAGGCGATCACCATGCCGAACTCGGTGACGGCGATGAAGAGGACTCTTCGGGAGGTGAAGGAGGAGAACCAGGAGTTCATAAGAGCGGCAGACCGTCCGGCGGGGTTGGAGGGCGACCTTTCACTGGACGACCAGAAGATGCACGTCGATGACGTTCGTCCCCGTGGGACCCGTGACGACGAGATCCCCCAGGGCCTTGAAGAACGGGTAGGAGTCGTTTTCGGCGAGCGATGCGGCCGCGTCCCGCCCCGCGGCCCTGGCCCGGGCGACGGTCGAACCGTCCGCGACCGCCCCGGCCGCATCCGTAGGCCCGTCCGTCCCGTCCGTTCCTGCGGAGAGGAGCCCGACGCCTTCAAGTCCCTCGGCGGCGATCGCGAAGGCCAGCGCCAGTTCCGTGTTGCGCCCGCCCAGGCCGGCGCCGCGGACCGTGACGGTCGGCTCTCCTCCTGAGATGAGGCAGAGCTTCCGCCCCTCCCGACCCGCCCGGACCTTTGCATCGCGCGCAACGGCCGCCAGCTTCCGGCCGTAATCGGAGGCCTCGCCCACGACGTCCCTGGCGATGATCTCCGCTGCGAAGCCCAGTCCGGCGGCTCTTTCCCTGGCCGCATCGAGGGCCAGGCGGTTGCTGCCGATAATGAGATTGTCCACGCGGGCGAAGACCCGGTCCCCCGGTTTGGGGGTCTCGGGCGCCAGACCGCGGACGCCGCGCTCCAGCAGGCCGAGGATCGACGGCGGCACTTCGGGAAGAAGACGATATTTCTCCAGAATCGCCATCGCATCGGAATAGGTCGATCCGTCCGGCGACGTGACGCCGGAGGCGATGATGTCCAGGGGATCTCCGACGACGTCGGACAGGATCAGGGAAATGACGCGCGCCGGGTAGAGGATCTCGGCCAGTCGGCCGCCCTTGACGCGCGAGATGTGCTTGCGGACCGTGTTGAGTTCCTCGATCGGCGCACCGCAACGCAGGAGGAGACTCGTGAGCTTCTGTTTCTCCGCGAGGAGGATGCCCTCGCCGGGGGCGACGAAGATCGCCGATCCCCCGCCCGATACCAGGCAGACGGCGAGCGTGCTCTCGTCGAGCGTCCCGCGAAGATCGATCACTTTCCGCGTGGCCTGGAAGCCGTTCTCATCCGGCAGGGGATGCCCGCCTTCGTAAACTTCGACGGATCCCAGGCGAACGGCCGGATCGGCATGTCCGTATTTTGTTACGACGACGCCCGAGTCGATTCGGCCCCCCAGACGGTCGTACAGCGCCCGAGTCATCGTGAAGGCCGCTTTGCCGAGACCGACGACGACCAGACGGCGGAAGCCGCCGTCCCGGTATTCCTTCCGGATGGCATCCGCGTATTTCTCCACGGCCCGATAGGGATCGGAAGCCGCCAGCGCCGCACGGAAAATGTCTTCCAAGGTGGCCTTATCGGCTGTCATGGGCCTGTCCCATTCCTTCCCTTCATCGGTTCTGGAAACACGATACGGTCCGGACTGCAAACGCCGCCGGCCGCCGCATTGCCGCGTCACGCCTCAGAACTTCATCGTGAGGGGAATTTCCTTGCCGGTGTCCGTTTCCTTCAGACGAAGGCGAAGCTCCTTGGTTTTCCCGGCCTCGCCGGGGAAGAAGACGAAGCCGTGGGCGATCTCTCCGGCCTTCACGGCGCGCCGATCGAGAGAGCGCTTGTTCAGGTCTTCCCGGATCTGGCGCTGCACGTCACGGTCCGTCAGTCCTTCGGTGCCCCCGACCGTTGCGCCGGCCGCCGCGCCGATCGCGGCGCCCTTCATTGCGGCGTCGCCCACGTTGTGCCCCGAGACGATGCCGATCGCCGCACCGATCAGCGCCCCGGCCGCGCCGCCCAGAAAGCCTTTCTTCCCGGCCTCCGGTGCGACGCGCCCGTACTCCGTCTGCTTGGAGATGCGGTCGAAGGCGATGCTCTGATCCAGAATCGGCCAGAGATTGCCGTTCACGTCGATCAGCAGCGTTTTTTCCGGGATGATCTCCAGGGGATGTTTCCCCTGATTGTCGAAGATCACCTGAAGAGGCAGCACGCCCGCTCCGCGGATATCGAAGCCGAAAGCCTGCTTGGCATCGTTCGCTTCGTCATAGGCGCGCGAGGCGACGGAAACGCCGTCCACCGTGACGGCGTTCGGATAGGCGGACGGCATCTTGAAGGGCAGAACCGTGCGCTCGTAGGTCGAGCAGGATGCGGCGAGCAAAAGGGCCGCCAGCCCTGCCAGACAGGTCATGCGCAATCGTGTCATGATCAACCTCCTTCGAGCGGCCGCCGGACCGCCGTTTCACCGCTTGATGACGAGCACCGGCACCTTGGCATTCCGGATCACCTTCTCCGAAACGGAACCGAGAAGCATCTCCTTGACGTTGCTCATGCCATGGGAACCAAGGACGATGCCGGATACGTTTTCTTCTTCCGCCATGTTGACGATCTCCGTAAAGGGGATCCCCGTCTTGACCCGGGTCTTCACCGCCAAGCCGGATTTCTTCAGGTCCTCCGCGATCGCATCCATGTCCTGCGCGATTTTTTCCTTGATGCGCTGATCCGCATCATGCTGCACCTTCGAGCCGTACAGGGCCATGGCCCGGGCCATCGTATTGACTTCGCGGGAGTCGATGATATGCACGACAACCACTTCGCGGGTCCCCGCTTCCCGGAGCCGCTTTACATAGACGAGGGCCTTGTGGGCCAGATCCGAGAAATCCGTCGGATAGAGAATTTTGCTGAACATGAAGAGCCTCCTTTCAGAAAGCCAATGTCATCGTGGGCGATCTGTTTCTCTCACAAAAAAGATATCGTTCCCGCATCCGTTCCGTCAAGAAGTTTGTCGCCGTCACCGGACAAAGGCACGCTTCCCGGGACTCCTGCGGCCTTCTCGCCCTTGACAATCCCAGCGACGACGGTACAATCGAATTGCCGTCCGGCCCCATTTTTTTCAAAAGGAGGACCCCATGCCGACCTACGAATATCGATGCGCGGCCTGCAACAAGAAATTTTCGGTGACAACAACCGTTTCCGAACACGACAGGAAGAGACCCGCCTGTCCCAAATGCAAAAGCAGCAGGAAGGTCAGCCAGATTCTGTCTTCCTTCACCGTCAAGACGAGCCGCAAGAGCTGAAGGAACCTGCATGAAGGTGCGCATCTGCCTCGCAGCGGCGGTGGCGATCTTCGCAATGACGGCCCTGCTGCACGCCGCCGACCGCCCGGTGGGAAAATCGTGGACCTTCGTCGGTTTCACGAAGTACCGCGATGCCGTTTATCTGGACCCTGACCGCCTGGCAAGAAAATCGCCGGAAGAATTCCTCGCGGTCTGCAGAAT
>Ga0116178_10003424_pt1 | contig 12058 bp, 8 predicted proteins | sample AD_STIC12_MetaG_FD_89880 | JGI IMG/M metagenome (GOLD analysis project Ga0116178, IMG submission 89880) | Active sludge microbial communities of municipal wastewater-treating anaerobic digesters from USA - AD_STIC12_MetaG | ecosystem: Engineered > Bioreactor > Anaerobic > Digestate | place: USA... | reverse complement strand
CCGGATTTGTACATCAGGTAAATGGAGTTCAAGCCGGCACCATGGTCGGTGAGTTCTGTCATCATCTCGTCTGTGACTTTCACGGTGGTCTTTTTCCAGAGGTCGACCACACGTCCCACACGTTCATTTTCAGTGATTCCGCCCTTCTGGTGCAGGTCAAAAACCTTTTTGACTTCTGCTTCGGCTTCTTCGATGATCTTGTCTTTGCGCTCGGGCACCACGATATCGGCAAAGCTAAAGGTAACTCCAGCTCTGGTGGCATAGAGAAATCCAAGGTCTTTGATTTCGTCCAGCATGATAGCGGTACGATGCTGTCCTGCTGCATCATAGGCGAGCATGGCGAGATCGTTAAGTCCGCCCTTATCAAAGGTTTTATTCTGGAAGCCCACTTCAGTGGGGATTGCTTGGTTGAAGATCACCCGGCCCACTGTGGTGGTGATAAGCTCAGAATCCACATAGACTCTGATCCAGGTGTGGACGTCCAGTTCACGCTGGAAATCTGTCTGTCCCTTCACGGAGGCGAGTTGCTCTTCATTTTCAAAAGCGGAGATCACTTCCAAGGGTGAGTAGAATCTGCGCAGTTTGCTGATGTCTTCTGGGACAGGAGTGCCTTCCATGGTGAGGTAAAAGCAGCCCAAGACGATGTCCTGGTTGGCAGCCATGGCCAGGCGTCCGTTGGCGGGCAAAAGAAGGTTGCGAGTGGAGAGCATCAGCACCCTGGCTTCAATCTGTGCTTCGTGACTGAGCGGCACGTAGACACCCATCTGGTCACCGTCAAAGTCTGCATTGAAAGGCACGCAGACCATGGGGTGCAGTTGGATGGCTTTGTTATCGGTCAAGACAGGCATAAAGGCTTGGATGCCCAGGCGGTGCAAGGTGGGCGCACGGTTTAAAAGCACAGGGTAATCCTTGATCACATCCTCCAAGATAGACCATATCTCCGGCTGCTTTTTCTCGATGAGTTTCTTGGCGTTCTTCACCTTGTCCGCTTCACCCAGCTTTTGCAGACGCTCGATGAGATAGGGTTTAAAGAGCTCCACAGCCATTTCTTTGGGCAAGCCACATTGATAGAGCTTCAACTCTGGGCCCACAGTAATCACAGAGCGGCCAGAGTAGTCCACACGCTTACCTAAGAGGTTTTGACGGAAGCGCCCTTGCTTTCCTTTGAGCTGATCAGTCAAAGATTTAAGGGGTCTGCTTCCTCTGCCTCTAACGGGACGAGGCTTGCGGGAGTTGTCGATCAGGGCATCCACAGCTTCTTGAAGCATACGTTTTTCGTTGCGGAGGATTACCTCAGGGGCTCTGATCTCTATCAGTTGTTTGAGCCTGTTGTTGCGGGTGATGACTCTGCGATAAAGGTCATTAAAGTCAGCAGTTGCAAAGCGGCCACCTTCCAGGGGCACCAAGGGCCTGAGTGTGGGTGGCAATACAGGTAAGACCTCCATCACCATATCCTCAGGGTTGTTACCGCTCTTGATGAAGGCATCCACCACTCTGAGCTTGTTTACGAGTTTTTGTTTATGCAAAGCCGCTCTTTCCATTTTCAGGCGGGAGCGGATGTTGAGAGCTTCGTTTTTGAGATCGATGCGCATGAGCAGCTCACGGATAGCTTCGGCGCCCATGAGGCAAAGGAAGTTGTCCCCCACCTTATCTTTGATCTCATTATACTCTTCCACTTCGAGCAGCTCCATCTTTTCATAGGGGGTGTCGCCTGGATCGATCACAATGAAAGACTCATAATAGAGCACACGCTCCAAGTCTTTCACCGTCATATCCAGCAGAGTGCCGATCTTGCTGGGCGCACTTTTCACAAACCAAATATGGGCGATTGGTACCGCCAGTTGGATGTGTCCCATGCGAGTACGGCGCACTCTGGAAGTGGTTACGAGCACGTTACAGCGGTCACAGACCGTGTTTTGAAAGCGTTTCTTTTTATATTTTCCGCAGGCGCACTCATAATCCCGTTCTGGGCCAAAGATTCTTTCGCAGAAGAGGCCGTCTTTTTCGGGTTTGAGGGTGCGGTAGTTCAGGGTATCCGGTTTGGTGACTTCTCCGTGAGACCACTGGTTTACGATGGTATCAGGAGAGGCGATACTGATGCGCACAAAGTCGTAGTCATTGGGTCGGATTTCACGTCTGTTTTCTTTTAACATTTTCTTACCTTCCCTGTATGTCGTCGGATTCTTTGATAAATTCGATGTCAAAGCCCAGAGATTTCAGCTCGCTGATCAACACATTGAAAGACTCCGGAATCCCTGGAGGGGGTGGGTTATCCCCTTTGGTAATGGCTTTGAAGGCATTGTTTCTGCCGTCTACATCGTCTGATTTGATAGTGAGCATTTCTTCCAAGATATGCGCCGCACCATAAGCTTCCAAAGCCCAGACTTCCATTTCACCCAAACGCTGGCCTCCATGTTGAGCTTTTCCGCCCAGAGGTTGCTGTGTGATGAGGGAGTAAGGCCCGGTGGAGCGGGCATGCATCTTGTCCGCCACAAGGTGATTGAGCTTCATCATGTAGATGACGCCCACTGTGACTCTTTCTCTGAAGGGCTCGCCCGTTTTGCCATCATAGAGAACCTGCTTCCCATCTGGTTCGAGACCAGCTTTGATCAGTTCATTCTTGATGTCATCCACGGAAGCACCGTCAAAGATGGGAGTTTCCACTTCATAGCCCAAGGTCTTGGCAGCCATACCCAGGTGAGTCTCCATGATCTGGCCGATATTCATACGAGAGGGCACGCCCAGGGGGTTAAGCACGATGTCAACCGGTGTGCCGTCTTCGGTAAAGGGCATGTCTTCGATGGGAGCCACGATGGAGATAACGCCTTTGTTTCCATGACGTCCGGCCATTTTGTCACCCACTTCTATCTTGCGCTTTTTGGCCACGTAGACTTTCACCATTTTACGCACTCCATACTGAAGTTCGTCTCCATGGCGAATGCGCTCACGGGATTTGCGATATACGTTTTCACTCTGTTCCAAGGATTGCTTGATCTTGAGGATGACTTGGGAGTAGATGAGCTCGTTTTTATTCATGTCTTCGACCAAGTCTACATCCAGATCCAAGCGACGGAAGTTGATCCGCTCGATATCCTTGGCTGTGATCTTCTTGCCAGGGGCGATGAAATAGACGTTAGTCTTTTCGTCCCAGATGGTTTTAGACACTTCTCCGATGAGCATGGAGCTGAGCTTTTCTTGCTTGAATTCCTCCACCTTCATGCGGCGCAGATTGAGTTCGTCCTTGAGTTTGAGGATCTTTTCTTCCATATCCTCTTCAAACTCGGCTCCGTCTTCCAGCCTGGAAAACACCTTCACGTCAATCACCACGCCTTCCATGCCGGGTTTAGCTTTGAGAGAGCTATTGGTGAAGTCTCCGGCGCGGTCACCAAAGAGAGCCCGCATCAGGTTTTCTTCGGGAGAGGGATCAATCTCAACGCTCTTGGGTGTAACCTTACCCACGATGATGTCGCCGGCAGCGATCACAGCACCCACACGGATGATACCTGTTTTATCCAGGTTTCTCAGTGCGGTTGAAGGAACGTTGGGAATATCATAGGCCAGTTCTTCACGGCCGTTTTTCACATTGCGCACAAGCACTTCCATCTCTTCAATATAGATGGAGGTGAGGGTGTCTTCACGCGCCACCTTCTCGCTTAAGATGATGGCATCTTCATAGTTGTAACCATACCAGGGCATGAAGGCAACCAGCATATTGGTGCCCAAGGCAAGACGGTTATCTTCAACGCAGGCGCCATCTGAAATGGGCTGGTTTTTCTTCACCGTTTCACCCAGTCTAACGATGGGGCGTTGGTTTACGCAGGTGTCTTGGTTTGTGCGCACAAACTTTTTGAGGTAAATGCGGTTTGCCGTGCTCAGATAGAAGGCTTCGTCTTTTTCGTCTGTTGGCTTAATCTCCACATAAGTTGAATTCACATCCGTGACGACGCCATCAAAGGGAGCCACCGTGACGGTGGATGTATCTGTAGTCACGATCTTTTCCATGCCTGTGCCCACGATGGGAGCTTGAGGATTGATGAGAGGCACGGCTTGACGTTGCATGTTTGAGCCCATCAGAGCGCGGTTGGCGTCGTCATGCTCCAAAAAAGGAATCATGGCAGCGGAGACGGAAACCATCTGCTGAGGAGCCACATCCATAAAGTCAACCTTATCGGGGCTCACTTGCATGAATTCTCCACGCTCACGCGCAAAGATTGTTTCGCTCTTGAAGCTACGATCGTCGTTCAGCTCCACGTCTGATTGCCCGATGATGTATTTATCTTCTTCTGCCGCATCCATATATACATAATCATCTGTCACTTTGCCATCCACCACTTTACGATATGGTGTTTCGATAAAGCCGAGGTGGTTAATCCTGGAATATATGGATGGAGACACGATGAGGCCGATGTTTGGGCCTTCAGGTGTCTCGATGGGACAAATACGGCCGTAGTGTGAGAAGTGAACGTCTCTCACTTCAAAGCCAGCTCTATCTCTGGTGAGCCCACCGGGGCCGAGCGCAGAAAGGGCTCTTTTGTGCCTCAGAGCTGCCAAGGGGTTGGTCTGTTCCATATATTGGGAAAGCTGACCGGTGAGGAAGAAGGACTGCACTACAGAGATCATGGCATTGCTATTCACCAGATCGTGTACGGTCACCTCATCTGTGTTGGAAATGGCCAAACGCTCAGAAATGATGCGAGCCATCATGGAAAGACCGATGGTATATTGCTCTTGCAAAAGCTCACCCACGGTGCGCACTCTACGGTTTGAAAGGGTATCGATGTCATCTATTTCATCTTCATCGTTGTAGATGTTGATCAGAGTTTTAAAGATGTGCACAAAGTCTGTCACATGCAGGGTGCGCACGCTTTCATCGATGTCTATCCCCAGTCTTTTATTGATTTTGTAGCGTCCCACTTCTCCCAAGTTGTAGCGCTTTTCATTGAAGAACATGCGATCCACCAGTTGTTTGGCGGCTTCAAGGGGAGCTTCTTCACCGGGACGTATCAGGTAATATATCTTATGTAAGGCTTCTTCGGTGTTTGTGGTAGGATCCTTTGCTATCGTATTTTCCAGCACTTTCCTGGCAATTTCAAAATCGTAGTCGATCACCTCCACCGTCTTTATCTTGTGGGAAGCGAGAATCTCGATGAGACTATCCGTAATCTGTTCGTTGGCTATGGCAATGGGCTCCGGCTCTGATTTGACGGAGATGTCCTTGTATAAATGGCGACCTTTCGCCTCTTTGATGCCAAGCTTTTCACTCTGGTAAAACACTTTTCTTAAGTCTTCATTTGTTGAGATGCCGATGGCACGTAAAAGGGTGGTAACGGGAAGCTTACGACGCTTGTCGATATGCACATACATCACATCGTGAATATCGATGTCAAATTCGAGCCAGGATCCGTTGTAGGGGATCACTTTGGCGGAATAGAGGGTCTTTCCGCTTGGATGCTTATCTTCTGAAAAGAACACTCCAGGCGAACGCTGCAACTGAGAGATGATCACTCTTTCAGCACCGTTGATCACGAAGGTTCCCTGTTGGGTTATGAGTGGAATCTCACCCAGGAAGACATCCTGTTCGATGGTGTCTTTATGCTCACGGACTCCTTCGTTGTCCTCAAATATGCTCAGTCTCATCTTCACCTTCAAGGGCGCCTGATAGGAGAGATTACGATCACGGCATTCGTCTATGGAGTACTTCTCTTGCAACACGTTGTATTCCGAAAATTCAAGCAGGAAGTTCCCTTTGGCATCTTCCAATGGGAAGATGGATTCAAATACAGCCTGCAGTCCTTTCTTTTCACGACGCTGAGGATGGACATCCTTCTGGAGGAATTCGTCGAATGATTCCACTTGCATCGCCAAGAGGTTAGGAATCTGCACTTCAGGGATTCCAAGTTCCGCAAATCTTTCGGATATACGGGAAAAACTTTTGATCTTTCTCAAAAGCCCACTCCTTTTTGATTGTGATACATAGTCGTATCTGTGATATTGGGGGTAGTGCACAATTGCAGACTATTCAACTCCGCCCCGAGCTCATGCCCGAGGACAAAGAAAAGCTGCAAGCCTTGCACTCTTATCTTTATACACATAATTAAAGCCCAAAGAAAGCCCCACTGGACTTTCTTTGGACAAATGTTTCGGGATGTGATCCCTTACTTAAGCTCGATTGTGGCACCAGCTTCTTCAAGTTTATGCTTAACTGATTCAGCCTCTTCTTTGCCCACTTTTTCCACCACCATTTTGGGAGCACTGTCGACCAAGTCTTTTGCTTCTTTGAGGCCAAGTTTGGTGATTTCACGCACGACTTTGATCACGTTGATCTTCTTGTCGCCGGCACTTGTAAGGATCACGTCAAATTCGCTTTGTTCTTCTTTGGCTTCTTCAGCAGCACCGGGCATGGGGCCTGCAAATGCAGCCACGGGAGCGGCGGCTGACACGCCAAATACTTCTTCCATTTCTTTGACCAATTCTGAGAGTTCCAATACGGTCATCCCTTTGATCAACTCAATTACTTGTTGTTGTTTATCGGACATTTTTTCCTCCAGGGTATAATTAATTTTTAGGTCCTATTAACTGGCTTCCGTGTCTTTATCACGGATGGCTTGCACCGCATAGATAAATCTGCGGATAATGCCTTGGGATACACTCAAGAAGTTGGTGATGGGTGCTTGGGCACTACCCAAAATCTTGGCCAACAGCTCTTCTCTGGAAGGCATGGCTGCCAATGCGGTAAGCTGATTGACATCCAAGAGGGTTCCAGATACGAAGCCTGCCTTAAAGCTGGGAAAGCCGATGTTTTCCATCACTTCTTTGTTGAACTTCACCAACACTCTTGTGGGTGCTACTTCATCCTCATGGCAGACCGCAATTGCGGTGGGGCCGGTAAGATGAGCGTCTAATTCTGTAATACCGAGATCATTGAGAGCTAATTTGATCAGGGTGTTTTTCTGAACAAAGTAGTCCACGTTTTCCGCTCTGAATCTGCGGCGTAACTGGTTTACCTGTTCGACATTGATTCCCTTATAATCCACAAGTACGATCGCTTTGGCACCACTAAATCTTTCTTTCAAATGTGTGACGATGTCATATTTTACACTTTGAACCATTTTGATCTCCCTTAGCTCTTGGCTTCCAAGGTTGCGCTTGCGACCTGTAGTTTGATGCCGGGGCTCATGGTGGTGCAGAGGGTGATACTCTTGATATACACGCCTTTCATCGTGGCTGGTCTGTCTTTGATGACAGCGCCCAGGATGGCTTTGATGTTATCTTTGAGTTGCTCTGCGCTAAAGCTGATCTTGCCAGCCGGAATGTGAAGGTTGGCAAATTTGTCTACCCTATAGGTGACTTTGCCGCCCTTGGCTTCTTCGACAGCTTTACCGATGTCCATGGTAACAGTCCCGACTTTGGGGTTGGGCATAAGGCCGCGCGGACCCAATACTCTACCCAGTTTTCCGATACGTCCCATCAGATTTGGTGTGGTGATGACTACATCAAAGTCAAACCAGCCACCGCTGATCTTTTCGATCAGGTCATCCAATCCGACGTAATCGGCGCCAGCATTGCTGGCTTCTGTTGCCTTGTCGCCTTCGGCAAACACGAGCACCCGCATTGTCTTACCGGTTCCATGTGGTAAGATGAGCGAGTTACGGATTTGCTGGTCGGCTTTTCGAGGATCGACGCCGAGGTTGAAGTGCACTTCCACGGTCTCATCAAATTTGGAGGCGGGAATTGTCTTCAAGACCTTCAACGCTTCATCAAGATCGAAGCGTTTTTGGCGATCGAACATCGAATAGGCATGTTTGTACCTTTTACTATGTTTCATTGACTCTCCTTAATGAAGTATGTTCTCCTGCACAGGCAGCATCAGTTTTCAACGGTGACGCCCATGCTCCTTGCAGTACCTGCGATCATACTCATTGCGGATTCAAGGGATTCGCAATTCATGTCCTGGATTTTCATCTGGGCGATAGCCCTGAGTTGATCCTGGGTGATTTTTCCTACTTTGCTGGTGTTTGGAGTGGCACTTCCTTTGGCCAGTCCAGCTTCCTTTTTGATCAGCACGCTTGCGGGCGGGGTCTTGATCTCAAAGGTGAAGGATTTATTTTTAGCCACATAGATCACCACTGGGAAAATCATCCCAGGCTGATCGGCTGTTTTTTCGTTGAACTGCCGGCAAAATTCGGGAATATTCACTCCCGCTTGACCCAAAGCAGGGCCTACCGGAGGTGCCGGTGTGGCTTTTCCTGCCGGAAGCTGCAGTTTAATAACGGCTACTGCGTCTTTTGGTTTTGCCATTATATCTTACCTCTATACTATTTTTTAAGAATCTCTACTTGGTTGGAACTCAGTTCCACGGGTGTGCGTCTGCCAAACACGATCACGTCGATAGTGAGTTTATTACCACCATCGGCAATTTGGGTGACCACGCCCTCAAAATCTGTGAAGGGGCCCGTGATGACTTTCACGGCGTCTCCTGGCATATAGTTGAAGCTCTTAGCGTCAAAATCTGCATCGGCGATGCCCAAGAGACGGTTGACCTCATCATCAGGAAGCGGAGTGGGCTCTCTGCGGTCTTTGCCAACTCCCAAAAACTTGGTAACTCCAGCAACATTCAGTATATAGCTACGCAACTTGGGTGTAAGGTTAGCTTCCAAGATCACATAGCTGGTAAAAAGCTTTCGTTCCCGATCTATCTTCTTACCATCGCGGATGATAAAGGTTTGGCGCACGGGCACCAAAACTCTACCAAGATCATCCTCCATGTCGGTACCTTCGAGGCCTTTCTCGATCGCCAACTTAACCTTGTTTTCGTGGCCGGAGTAGGTATGAACCACATACCATTTCTTCTCTGACATTACTATTTAAACACCAATTTGACTATCTGACCAAAACCGAGATCCACCAACGACAGGAATATCGCCGTGATAGCTGACATGACGATCACCACAACGGTGCCCTCTTTGACGTCGGCCTTGGTAGGCCAGGTTACGGTAAGCATCTCTGCGCGAACTTCGCGAAAGAAGCGAGTTATTTTTTCGAATTTCATTACTCTACCCGTTTAGCAAAAACTTAATGGCTCCTTTTTAAGAAGCCATAGATGAAACGTGGCAGGACAGGCAGGAATCGAACCCGCAACCCCCGGTTTTGGAGACCGGTGCTCTACCAGTTGAACTACTGTCCTGCAACATTATCAAAGCTAAGTTTAGCGTTGTTTGTGAGAGGTATGTTTCCGGCAGGTGGGGCAGTATTTCTTTAGCTCCAGCTTGCCAGGATGCTTGCGCTTGTTGCGAGTGGTATTGTAGTTACGGTTTTTACACTCGTCACAAGCAAGGATGATGATATCTCTCATGTGTCTTTACTCTACAATGGAACCGACCACACCGCTACCGATGGTGCGTCCACCCTCACGGATAGCAAAGCGAAGACCTTGCTCCATGGCGATGGGGGTGATAAGTTCGCCAATGATTTCCACGTTGTCACCAGGCATAACCATCTTGACACCTTCGGGAAGGTGCACAGTACCGGTCACGTCTGTTGTTCTGAAATAAAACTGAGGGCGATAGCCATCTTGGAAGGGTTTGTGGCGTCCACCTTCGTCTTTGGTCAGCACGTAGGTCTGGCCAGTAAATTTCTTGTGAGGGGTGATGGATTTGGGTTTTGCCAAAACCATGCCGCGCTCGACGTCGTCTTTTGCAAAGCCACGCAGAAGCACACCAATGTTGTCTCCAGCCTGCGCTTCGTCAAGAAGCTTGCGGAACATTTCTACGCCGGTGCAGGTGGTTTCCACAGTTTCGCGGATACCGACACGCTCCACCTTGTCTTGAATCTTGATCACGCCACGCTCCACACGACCGGTAGCCACTGTGCCACGGCCGGGAATGGAGAACACGTCTTCCACAGGCATGAGGAAGGGTTTGTCCACTGCACGATCTGGCAGCGGAACATAGCTGTCCACAGCATCCATAAGCTCTTGAATACCTTTCTCGCCTTCGGGATCGCCGTTGAGGGCCAACAGTGCGGAACCGCGGATCACGGGCAGGTCATCGCCAGGGAAGTCATACTTGGAAAGCTCGTCACGAACTTCAAGCTCCACCAAGTCCAAAAGCTCTGGATCATCGACCATGTCGCACTTGTTCATGAAGACAACGATCGCCGGAACACCAACCTGACGGGCAAGCAGAATGTGCTCACGGGTCTGAGGCATGGGGCCATCATAAGCACTCACGACGAGGATGGCACCGTCCATCTGCGCTGCACCGGTGATCATGTTTTTGATATAGTCAGCATGACCGGGACAGTCCACGTGTGCATAGTGGCGATTTGCGGTTTCATATTCGACGTGTGATGTAGCAATAGTAATACCGCGGGCTTTCTCTTCCGGAGCATTATCAATACTATCAAATGAACGGACCTGAGCACCGCCTTGCTTTGCTAAATAAGTTGTGATCGCCGCAGTAAGAGTAGTCTTACCGTGGTCGATGTGACCGATGGTACCAATGTTGACGTGTGGCTTGGTACGTACGAATTTTTCTTTTGCCATTTTTCCTCCTGGAACCCACTATAAACAGGCTCCATTGTCGTGTTTATTATTATTCTGTTTAAAATGAAAAGTGGAGCTCAAGATCGGATTCGAACCGATGACCTCCTCCTTACCAAGGAGGTGCTCTGCCTGCTGAGCTACTTGAGCTGCACAAGTTTCTAAATTTATGGAGCGGGAAACGGGGTTCGAACCCGCGACCCTCAGCTTGGAAGGCTGATGCTCTAGCCAACTGAGCTACTCCCGCATCATAGACGTCTTAAAGACTTAAAAAAGTGGTGGAGAGGGGAGGATTTGAACCTCCGAAGTCGACTGACGACAGATTTACAGTCTGTTCCCTTTGACCACTCGGGAACCTCTCCACATTTATGGAGCCGATGAAGGGAGTTGAACCCCCAACCTATTGATTACAAATCAATTGCTCTGCCATTGAGCTACATCGGCATCACGTTTAATCATCAAAATAAATGCACCCTTTTCTGTCAATAAGTATTTTGAAGTCTTCACTAAATACACACTATGAACGCCAATTTCTTGACGTGATTGAACCAAAAATCTGATCGCACCTTTTTTGTCAAGAACTACTTACAAATTTACCCACTCTATCCGACAAAGCATCACCAATAGTGTAGATAATTATCTTCCATAACACACACCCCTTACCCTTCGTGTCTACCCGCACCTAAGCCCTCATCCCCACTCTCTCGAACATCAAGAAGAAATCATTTGACTAAATCCCAGCTTCATCAGATGGGGGTCCTAAATCGTTTTTTTGATTGATCATATAGGAGAACCGATGTTTAAAAAGGTGTGTATCACTATAGCGCTTAGTCTCTTATGCCTCATCGCCTGGGCAGACTACAGCGTTGACTTTGAAGGCCCGGGCGAAACGAAGGCCGCCTATGCCAGCGGAACTGTGACCCTAAGTGGCATAAACTGGAATATGACCGAGGCATTGATCGGCACAGATCCAGACGACGGGATCAATGGCGCCAGGTCAGCTCGCCTCAGAGGCTATGGCACAAGCGTGATAACCATGTTACAAGACAAATCAGATGGCATAGGAACCATCAGCTTTTTATACAAGAGATACAAACCCACTGAACCTACGATAGAATGGATGGTACAATTCAGCACCAACAATGGCTCATCCTGGCAGCAAGCAGGAGAAATCTTTTCCCCTACAGCCGACCTAAGTACCTTCAGCGCTGAAGTAAATGTGACCGGCAATGCCAGAATCCGCATCTTGCCCGCAGGCCAAGTCAGCAACACCAATAGACGAATGAACATCGATGACATCCTGATCACGGATTACGTAGCCAATTCACCCTCTATTACTTTGACACCCAATATCTTAAGCGGCTTTACCTATGATCAAAATCATGGCCCCTCCACCGCTCAGACCTACACACTCAGTGCAGCAAACTTGAACCCCTCAAGCGGCAATATCGATATTTCTGCCTCTGATGCTTATGAATTTTCCACCACAGGCAGCTCTTACCAGAGCACGCTTTCCAT